>ODAI010191656.1_pt1 | contig 13412 bp, 8 predicted proteins | sample 1539321 | NCBI WGS metagenome assembly ODAI01 (sample SAMN02144231, study PRJEB22623) | gut metagenome | biome: sheep rumen | host: Ovis aries | place: New Zealand
AATTACGCTTGATGATGAATGTATCAGCCATAGCTCATTTTTTAATGATGCTCTACCAAAAGGAACAACAGTCATTGCAAACCTAACACCGGGAGTTGTACTTACAGAGGAGAATGCAATGTCCTATCTTCAACCATATGTTCAATATTTGCCTATACCAGTCTATCTAAATGACAAACTGGTTAGTCTGCGTAATTACTATAATGAATTGATGCTAAGTGAATCAGGATACTTGACTAACAGAGACCATTTTGTGGAAGATGGTTATGAGTATAATCTGGAGTTGAGGGCACGTAACCATACCAACGGACTCATCAGTGTTCATGTTACTGATATAAAATACAGAGGGGTTGTGGTTAAAGGTGACATAGTCTTGGTTCAGAATGGAGGTACGGTATTTGGCCTTCGTAATGGATTTGGTCTTTCGCCGATGGGATTGGGATCTTCATTCCGCTGGGGAGGTGTTGCAAATCTTTCTGATTTGGTGCCCACTGCAGGTCGCGACTCACTGACTCGTGAGAGTATAGACTTAGTATCATCTATTATCAACTCTGTAGAACATAATGTGGTCTTATTATTCTCAAGACTTGATGTGTGTGATATTAATCGCGAATTTTTGGCATACGTCTATCAGCATCGTAACGAAACCAGTGTCCTCGCATCAAAGATAACTATCCGAAGAGAACCTAGTGGAGACAGGGTTAGTCTAGGTAATGTTCAGAAACAGATGGATCATCGTGATGTTCGATATTATCCAGGTTCAGACGAGACCATTATCAATATGTTTGCTAATGAGAGTAGTTATCTTTTGATATTGAGTAATGATAATATCCGAAGGAATATACAAAGTAGATATTTATCTAATATCGGTATAGATACTATTCCAGATAATGTGACAGCCACAGACTATTCTTTGATGGATCTGGAATCCTCTGAGACTTCTATCGTCATGCGTATAGAGTTTATATTAAAAAATGACTACCTTTTAGATAAGACGAAGGTTTATTTCTCTGAGATTACGCATAACCAACCGATAAAAGTTGATACAGAAGATGATAGAATAAGGATACATATTAAACGCAATGCAAATAGCATCAATTATTTGAAGGAAGTATATCATACCGATTATTCGCTTTTTGATGGTTTTGTGAAAGACTATGTTCGTCAGAATCTCTATCCTCGTTTGAATAACTATGTACCTTCTGCCACGCGGCAAGGTGCTGATGCCCTTATGAGAATCATGAAGCAGAAAAAAGATCTGTTTTCAATTGAAGAAAAAGAATTAGGTCTTGTAGATGAAGTAATAAGTGATTATTTGAGAGGAAAAGCTTCTTTGGAGGATGTTCATAGGGCGAGTTCCACTGTTTATAATAGCCAAAGACAGGAAGTAAGTGAAGAACTGACAGGGCCTGTTGAGGACGTTGTTCCTAGTGTAAAAGCTAATGTGGATGAAGAAAACCAGAATGATGAGCCATCAAATGGACAGACTTCATCACAGTCTGAAAGCGACTATATGCCACAGCCCCCCATTCAGAGACTTGATTATGAGACGCCAATGAAACTTCTAAGATCAGAGGTGGCTTATCCTGCACTTAATAACCATCAGATGTTCTTGGCATTATCTGATAAACTCTTTGACAGGTATAGTGACTTTTTCCTAGAGCCACATGCTACAAAGGTTATTTGGAGTACTCATAAGGTTGTCTATGTGTTTACTCACATTTCTAGTCAAGTATCCATGTACTATGACATTGATTTGAAAGCACCTTTGCCTAATAATATGACAGGCGGCCATGCAGTAAAATCAACAACCATTATTACTAAGAATAAGATATTTGTACCGATTGTTCGAGAAATGTATGATTACTTCAATTTGCAGAATCATCAAGGTAGATTGGAGTTTTATGTTAGGTTTGACACTTTGGCATCAACTTGATTCCCCAATCTTTCATATTTTGTCAGATTCTCAAACAATAATACATATATGATATGAATGAACTTTACGGAAAACTTTTCAATCCTTCTTTGAATACAATAGAAATCTGTGGAGAGGTTCTTGATGAAGAGCGTCCTTTTCTACCAGAGTTCGGGGGAATCTATTTTGTTTATGCAGGTCCTTTAAGCCGAGGAGAAGGATGGTTCCGCATTCAACCTGCACGACTATTGTACATTGGCGAAGCGAAAAGTCTTTATGAGCGCCACAATGATGAATATGGAAATCCAGTTCATGAGCATTACAAAGATTTTGTTGCGAGTTTGTCCCAAGGAGAAACACTTGTATATGCATTTGCTCGAGTGCCGAATGCTTATCTCCGTAAGACGATAGAGTCCGCTTTGATTTACAAATTTCAACCACCTATCAATATCAAACAGAAACAAACATATACACACCGAGATATGCATTTGTCAATTAATGTGGCAAGTAAAGATATTCTATTTCCATTAATAGGGGAATATGATATCCAACGAGATTAACGAAACTGCAATGTCGAGAAAGACAATAAGTTTCCTTGTTCTCCTAAAATTTTGTATTTTCAAATGGCATTTAAGATATACAGTATTGAGTCTCGTAAGGGCGGCGTTGGTAAGACCACTATCGCTCTGAACTTGGCAATGTCACTCTTGGCCAAAGAGGAGCCTGTGCTATTGCTGGACTGTGACATCACGGGAACGTCGATATCAGAGCCTGCTCTTAATTCGCCTCTTTGGAATAACGAAACAAACGTTATCAAAGATGCGGAAGATAAGCCGATTAACCTCTTGGGCTATTTCCTTGATCAATATATCAAAGGGAATTCTGACATTCCAAAGTTGCTCCGAGAGGATTGCTTACGACGTGATAAAATCAATGTCATCGGTTCAGATGTTTATAACATCCCGCTCTCTACAGTAGTTGATTCACGTCTGTTGATGGATGACTTGCATAGCTATTGGCTTAAGGATTTCATCCGTCAGTTGGTTTGCCAGTTCGAACGTCTTTATACAGACACAACAGTTCATGTAATTATCGATAATTCTCCTGGTTATGTCGGACTATGCCAGACATTGCACAATTACATGTATAATCTTGGTACCGACAGGGCTAAGTTTGTGATGGTGTCATCCATGGATGCTCAGGACTTGCAGGCTTGTATGGCTGCAGCCAAGACTATTCGTCAAGCCTTTGCTACTCGCTATCAAGCAGGACGGTATTTTGCTGACCTATCCGCAGGAGGTGAAATAAATAAAGATTTTGAGAAGAAGATGTACGAAGACGGTAGCCTCCAGAGATTCTTCTTCAAGCTTGCAGAGGAAGAAAGTCTTCAACAAGCCTTCAACAAACAGTGTCCTGCTTCTGCATCATACTTCACTTTGATTCTTAATAAAGTGCCGAGAAATCTGTCTAATGAAGATGTTCAAGTCGACTTTGAGCAGTTGGTGGGTGTTGATAATTATGGCTTTTTCAAAGAATTAGTTCAGGCAAATGAAAGTGGCAAACCTCAGACGATAGTTAGTTTTGACGAGCGAGTCAGCTATCAATTTTTCCAGAAATATTTGAAATATCTACCCCAAGAGCAAAATATCGATGAAAGTTTCTGGAGAAAACGATATAAGCGTCTTGAACAGCAAAACAAAGAATGGCAGCTCAATGAGGATAGAATCAAGGCTTGCAAGCAAATCAATCTGTTATATGAGAATCTGAATAAGACTCTTATAGAGCGGCATTATACACCCATTGTATATTCAATGGAAAGGGAGTGGACACCTGTTTACGGGCTCGATAATTTAAGTGATGTAATATCATCATGGTCAGAGCTTTTGCAGCGGATTCCTGTTAATCATCTTTCAAAAGAAGTTGTAACACATCTTCACTTATGGAATGAGAATACTTTGGATGAAATGCGCAAGCAACCTGGCTGGAACAGGAACTATGCAGATCTCTTTAGTTTGTTTTCTTTTGCAGAAGAGACAGCAGGCTTTGGAAAAAGTAAACCTTCAACGGCTTATATGATTTTAGTATCGGTTTTCCTACAGGCATCAGCCCAACTTCTTATGGCGGAAAAAGCACCAGACCAAGATGTCCGGGAGTTCCTTTTCAGGCAAAGAACGGGATATCCCCTTGGGTTTGAATGGAGGAAGTATTTCAATGACACGATATATGTGTACAATGAGGCTATTTGGAGTTCTAGTCTTTATGTTGAGTTTGACAGACAGTTCAGCGAGTTTCATAAGGCGTTTTGCTATGCCTTATTGCGCCTCATGGATTTACATGTTGACTTTGATGCCTTGGTGTCAGCCATTCAACTTTATGTGCCTTCACCCAGTTCGCAGGCTATACCAGATGAGATAAAGATGTATCTCAACGATGTTATTCATACAAAAAAGAAACTATTTAGCAAGGATTCCTTGTTAGAGTTGAATTCCAAAATTCAAGTGATGGATAAGATCCAGAACACTCTGAAAGAATATGTTATAAAGCAATGGGAGCAATGACATTCAACTTAGATGGATTTCATGAGTATCAGAAACCTTATCCTCAGGTGTTCAATTTCAAGAAGACCATGAGTGTGTCACGCTATAATGAACTTGACAAGAAGTTCGATGGGTGCGTGGATAAGGACGAGGTTTTCGAACGTCTGAGAGATAGAATGTCTGGGGATTATTTTAACCATGTGGTGAAAGCACAGACATCTGCTATAAGTTTCTCTGAGTATATGTTTCCAGCCTACAAATATCTCCTGCCTGATGTCTTGATGGATGATTGGCTCTCTATCATCTGTCCTCACAAAAAGGGAAAACGTGACCACTCCCTTCATCAGCCGCTCACAGCCTATATTGTTGCAGAGCTGTTGGGGGTGAATGACAGCTCGCGGGCCTTTGTCATTGACAAACAGACTCTGCTGAGCAGATGTGCCCATTTGCTTATTGACGAGAAGAATACCCACACTGCCTATCTGCGACAGTATTTTCTCAATCTCTATCAGCGCGAGTTCCCTTTGAAGAGCGAAAGAATGAAAGAGATGTGGGCTGAGAGACTCTTTTCTCAGGCAGCTATAATGGCAGCTCTTTTTCACGACATCGGTTATCCGTGGCAATTCCTGTATCTATTGGGTAAGGGACCGAGTAATGTTGAACTGATAGCTAATCCTGTTCATGCAGCCCAGCAAGTAATTAATGAGATAGAGAATCGTTTATTGGTCTATCCTTTTTATGGATATTCCCTTTCATCCAAACATCTTCCTGTAGTGTCTTATAGGAAGGAACTATTGCTGATGATTCAGGATGCCATTCATAAGACGCATGGTTTTCCTGGTTCTTTGGCATTCACATATTTGAATGATGTTGTACGTGACTATCCCGCTGACCTTGACTTCGAAGGGGCCACATGTCGTTTCATCCAGGATTGGGCTGCTGTTGCCATTATGATGCATGATATGGTTCGCTTATATCGTTCCGATGATGGTGAAATACTCCATCCGCAATATAAACTACGCTTCGATACAGACCCATTGTCCTGTCTGATTGCTATGGCTGATATTTTGGAAGAATTTGGACGGCCTGCGGCTAGTTTTAAATCATATACGCATGGTACTGTTACCAGATACAACTATCCATGCGATAGTACCATCGTGGACGTTAACCAGTCAACCTTGGAGATAATCTACACTTACAGTAAAAAAAGTGATGCTGCGCAATATAGACCTATAAGAGAGAAGGAAGTAAATGTCTACTTCAACTCGGACAATTGTTTTATTGACATGAAAGCCATCGGTCTTAATAATGCTCATTGTGTGGTAAAATAATTATTGACATATAGTAAGTTGTGGCATGGAAGATAGATTTGGCATAAATCGTTATGAATGGGGCAGGTCCCCGCTGGTCTCTCATAAGACAAAAGGTTCAATAATCAGCGGGCCGCTCTTTTTAAAACACATCTTACATCTGACCTCTTACTTCTTACATTGTAAGTTGGTCTCTCATAAGTAACAGATGTCAGAAGTGGTAAGTGAACGATATACTCTGTACCCTTTCGCTCCATGCTATAACTTGTCATCCGACTATGTCTCAGACAAAATATCCAAAATATAAAGCAGCGGTAGAGGCTGTAATGTCTGCAATAAAGGCAGATGATGATAAAGCAGTAGAATCTGCCATTGAGCAACTTTATGCCGCTCAAGATGAAGAGATGAGTCAAGGAACGTCCGACCCGGAAGGTGCCTTGTTAACCTTCCGTGGGGCTATAGGTGGAATAGAGAACCACCTTCGTACTGATGATCTCCTTTCTGCCACTGTTCTTTTTATGGAGCTAAAGGACCAGTTTGACGATATGTGTGCCAATTCGCCATTTACTTTTGAGGAGATATGGCCTATTGAAAAGCTGATGATGGAAACAGCCAAGCATGTTAGAAGTGCCATAAAAAAGTCTTTACCAGAAGAAAAGAAAGGAAAGGAGTATGCTCTAAAACAAGATAAGGAACCGATGCAAGAGAAGCCAATAGGACCATGTGCCCTTTGTCGAGAAAAGGAAGCCCTGTGTAAAGGTTCCCATCTGGCTCCCCATCTTCTGATCCAATCCTTCCTGTCGTATAATGGATCTACTGACCGTGATACCGAAGTGGTTAATGAAACCACGATGGCGGGTCTACAAAAGGAACGCAAATGGGGTAGGGCTGTTCCAGAAGAATTCATTGACGATACCTTCGGAGAGGTGTCAAACGAAGAAAAGACCACGATAAAGTCATCCGCAGTGACCCGTGACTATGTGTTCTGCAAGGATTGCGAAAAACGTTTTGGTTATATTGAAACCGCTTATGCCACCAGTTTCCGCAAACATACTCCCTGTAATAATAGCCTATTGGCATATGTGTTTTGGTTAGGCGTTTTCTGGCGATTGTCAGTGGGCAAAATGGCATTACAGCTAAATGCAAAAGATGAAAAGTTCATTGGTGAACTTCTCCATCGTTTGATGCCACATGATGCCAAAGATGTTAAAAACATGGAAGCCAATGGTTCTATGGGACGCTATGGCTATTGCGTATATCATTGTGCTAATACAAAAGGTGAATTGTCTGGCGTGATAGGCATGCATACTGACCAGTCACCTTATTGGTTACTGCTGGGTGAGTATGTGGTAGTCTTATACAGCAACAAGGATAAAGCCTTAAGGGACGGTTTTGTCAATGATTTTAAAAATGGAGAACAATGGCAAGAGATTTCCTTTATTGAGTATTGGAAGATGAAGCAACGGATACTTGATATCAATGCTGCTTACGAAAACCGCCATATGGGTGAAGAGCGTGAAAAAATTGTAGATGTCATAAAAGGCGACCATGTCGATGATTTACCTTCATTTCTATTTGATTCAGATGCAGAAGAGGTTTCCTATAGTGACCTGAAAGGACAGACCCTGTACCAATTAAAGGTGCCAGGGTCCATTATGAAGATTATGTTACTCACCGAGCAACACCCAGAGGCAGATACACCCGAAAAGCGTCATGCTCTTATTGAAACGGAACTAGGGTATACTTCTGAGGAAATGCAGGAGATGTATAACTACTGGGATGAGCATACTAAGATACGTCGAATTCAGGCTGTTAGCCGCCAGGTAAAGAAGTCAAATAAGGAAAAGGCTATGAAGCAAAAAAGTAAAAGACGTGAGCAACGCAAGCAACGCAAAAAAAATCACAAGAGGTAACATGTCATCGGCTATGCCGCTTCGCTAGTCCAAGAAGGTTTTGCTCGACGACCGTAAGGGAAAGTCAACCGTCCCCCTGATCTTTTAATTTTCTAAATAGTGAATTCTCTAACCCCCTGTAATAAAAGGGGTAGGAATCCGTTGGGTGCTTACTTGTAGTGAGCCTAATATGATTTCCCAAAATCCTTGTAAAAAAAGAGGCAGGAATCCGTTGGGCGCTTACGTATAATGGAGGAAGTTGGAGCCGCATGGCTTTAGCTTATGTTCCGGAAAAACAGTAATAATATGTGCAACGACTTTTCGATAATAGATAAACTTGAACGAATCCGGAAATCTGGGATTCGTGATGTTTTTACTCCTTCTACTCCTGTTCACCATAATTTTTTCTGTGGTCGAGAAGAAGAGGTGGATCGTATCCTTACTGCCATCGTTTCATCAAGATCACATATCTTGTTGTATGGTGACAGAGGGGTTGGCAAGACGTCATTAGCCCAATTTGTGAGTGGAATTTTAGTTAATAGGAACTATCAGGAGCGATGTATTGAATATCGTTGTGGCAGGACAGACACTTTTGGTTCTATTATGAGTGGGATCTTCCAGAAACTGAACATCTCGGTTCCTGTATCACGTTCTATCACAAGGGGAACCAGCGGAGACATGAGCATTTTAGGTGCTACTCATGGCACTACAGAGGAAGTACAAGTTTATTCTAATTTTGATACGCCTTCATGGATAGTGGAAAAATTATCTGGGGAGAATGCTGTTATAACAATTGACGAGTTTGACACCATACCTCTTAAAGAAGATAAAGAGAAATTTTCCCAGTTAATCAAAATGTTGAGTGATGCCCATTCTCCGTGTATTCTGATGATTGTGGGTATCGCCCTTTCTGCTGCAGAACTTTTGGAAGGCCATTTGTCTGTGTCTAGGAGTTTGGCAGAAATTAGCCTGCCAAGAATGAATGAAGCAGAACTTGAAGATATAATCAATAAAGGTGAGGAACGCACAGGACTTCAATTTGATGCAGATGTGAAGTCTGAGATTGTCCAAAAGAGTATGGGTTTTCCGTACTTTACCCACTTGCTTGCTCTAAAAGCAGCAGAAGAAGCTGTCGTAAGCGATGTTCGTGTTATAAGTCACGCAATATTCCTAAGTGGGTTGAAGTCAGCTATCAATAATATCGAGCAGACGTTGAAAGACACTTATGAATATGTTACAGGTGACAACTCTCTTAAGAAGAACATACTCTATTGTGCTTCACTTATAGGTGATGGTTCATTTAGGGCGAGTACTCTTAGGGATAAATATCAAGAAGTATTTGGAGAACCTATAGAACAACTACAAGTTAATAATTCTATCTCCAAAGCTCTTTCAGATACCCCAGATACAATGCTGCGAAAGGTACGTAAGGGAGTCTATTATTTCAATGACCCTCGAATGCCTATTTATATCTCTATGAGATATGCAGCAGAAAAAGAGACATGACACCATCATGTTCAAACAAAGACAATACGATATTGAATAAATAAAGACATAGTATGATATGTGCTAAGTATTATGGTAGATTTTAAGAAAAAACTCCAAAAAGCCCAGGTAGCTATAGCTACTGATCCCAAAGAAATATATGCAACGCTTGACAGAACTGGCGCTGCCGGTCCCACTTTGCGTCCGTCCCAGCAGGCAGTACTTGATGAATGGTACACCAATCATGGAGATGACAAGGATGTCATTATAAAGCTTCATACTGGTGAGGGAAAGACACTGGTCGGTCTTCTGCTTTTGCAGTCAAAGATAAATCAGGGTCAAGGCCCTTGTTTATATATTGCCCCCAATAAGCAACTAGCCAGACAAGTTGAAAAAGATGCCATAAAGTTCGGTATAAAATATGAGATTTTACCACCTAGCGTAAACATACTACCTTTGGATTATAAGTCAGGAAAGAAACTTCTCATTACTTATGTTCAGAAGGTATTCAATGGTAGAACTATATTCAAATTAGATAATGAATCAGAGAGAGTAGGAACAGTTCTTCTTGACGATTCTCATGCGTGTATAGATTCGATACGCTCGTCATTTACCATGCGCATACAGCGAATGAGTAAAATATATACAGAATTGTTGAATCTGTTTCGTGAAGATCTGAGGAAACAAGGTGCCGGAGATTTGCTCCAAATAGAGAACACTGATAGAAGCTCAGCCTTATTACAAATCCCCTATTGGTCCTGGTTGGAAAAGATTGATGAAGTTCAGGAGTCATTATTTGATTACATAAGCGAAACAGAAGATGGCGGCTTGTATTTTGCCTGGCCTTTACTTCAGAACAGCTTGGAGCTATGTTCTGCTTATATTACAAGTGCTGGCATTGAAATCGTACCTGACTGTAGCATGATTCAGCGTTTTAAAAGCTTCACTGGAGCATCTCAGCGAGTATTGATGTCAGCTACAACCCAAGATGATTCATTTTTTATTAAAGGTTTGGGAATTTCAAGGAAAGCTGTATTAAATCCATTGACCAGCAATAAGAATTCCTGGTCAGGTGAGAAAATGATTTTGTTCCCTTCACTTATTGATGATAGTCTGAATGCTCAGGTCATCCGCCAGTGGGCATGTAACATCACTAAGTATAATGTTGCAATCTTAGTGCCAAGTTTCATGCAAACAAGGTATTATGAATCTCAAGGTTGCACTGTAGTGACCAATAATAATATGGAAGAAGTCCTAATTGGTTTAAGCAACAAGACAATCAATCACCCTGTAGTTTTTGCCAACAGATATGATGGTGTTGATTTGGCTGATGACAGATGTAGAATATTGATAATTGACTCACTACCTTATTTTGACAGCCTATCAGATCGATACGAAGAGTCCTGCCGTGAAGACAGTGACCTAATCTATACTAAAATTGCTCAAAAAGTTGAACAGGGTATTGGACGAAGCGTACGAAGCGAGAAAGATTATTCAGTTATAATAGTAATTGGTGAGGAACTAGTTCATTTTGTGAAAGGCACCAGAAGCCAAAAGTTCTTCTCGATGCAAACAAGACGTCAAATAGAAATTGGAGATGATGTTACAGAAAGCGTTAAGGATGAAATGACAGATACGAAACCAGGAAAGGCACTTGTTGAAGTCATAAACCAATGTCTGCATCGTGATGAAGGATGGAAGCAATATTATGACGAGCAGATGAAGTCGATATCAACCTTAACAGATGAGCATCCTTATATAGATGTTATAGAGAAAGAGTATGAGGCAGAATGTGCTTTATATAAAAAAGACTTTAAGACAGCTGCGGATAAATATCAAGAAATTGTAAACCAATATAAAAACAACGCCTCAGAACAAGGATGGTATCAGCAACTATTGGCAAAATGTATGTGGCATGTAAAAAAGACAGAATATGATAAGATACAAGGAAAAGCACATGGAAATAATAATTTCCTACTGATGCCAATTAATACGCCATATAAGAAAACAGGAGATATTCCAGCTTCTTCTATTGAGCAAATAATAAAAAGAATGCAGTCATATGGAGGATTTTTCGAATATAAGATAGCGGTAGATAGCATTTTGTCAAATCTAACATTTGGAGTTAGTGCAAAGAAATTTGAGAAAGCATTACAGGAAATAGGAACTTTATTAGGTTATGTAAGTACCAGACCAGACAACCAATTTAAGAGCGGTCCCGACAATCTTTGGGAGTATTCAAACAACCACTATCTGCTGTTTGAATGTAAAAGTGAAAAGATACAGAGTAGCGTTGAGATAACCAAGGATGAGGTAGGGCAGATGAGTAACCACATAGCATGGTTTAAGGAGAATTATGGTAGAGACGAAAACGTAAAGTATATTTTCATACACCCTGTAACTGTTATTTCTAAGCTGGCCAATATTGATGATGAAATCTATTGTGTTAACAGAGAGTCGTTAGAGAAGTTTAAGGATAATATTCGAGGATTTGTACAGGAGTTTGAGAGAATAAACTTTGCCTCTATCAATAACGATATTGTGTTGTCAGCTCTTAAATCAAACAAGCTTGACTATGCCTCTTTAGAAGGAACGGCTTATTTGAAGAAATGCTCAAAATAAGACAAACATATGGAATGGAGTTTTGTGAATATATGTACAGTAGCAGGCACCTTAATATCCTTATTGGGATTCGTTCTAACTCTTTGGCAACTTTTTTCATTGAAAAAGACAACGAGAGAGTCACAGCAAAGAATAGAAGCTGAAGTTTCCTCCGCGCAACAAAAGATTAAGAACGGTCTTGCAATAAACAATGTTGTAAATGTCAGCAAGAACCTTGGTGAGGCCATTGACCATATCAATCAAGGAAAATTTGAACTAGCATCACAAAGACTTGGAGATATAGAGTCAGCTTTAGAAGAAATTCTCATGATGAAGAGTTTGGACTACCCTCCTCAAAGTCGAAACAATTTCTTAAAGACTTTCGTGAAGTTATGACCAGCATGATAACAAATGCTAATCAAACAAACAAGATAAATAGTAGTCACGTGTTAACAATCCTGACCAATATAAGGACAGTATTGGTGCAGATAAATGCAAATTTAAAAAGATCATTATATGAGCCAGCAAAGAATTGACATCGATACATTCGTTAAAAAAGTTATTGAAAAGACCGATAATAATGAATGTAAATGGACGGTAACATCCACCAATGATAAATATCAGCTAATGCTGAACAATGGAGCATTAACCATTGAACATGCAGCTGGTGATAATTGGGGCGGTGAATTCTATAAGCTTGATGTAAGTGACTCATCAGGCAGTGTATTTGCCACCTACTATGGCGATAGCGAAAATAATGAAAATTATTCGTTGTTGCAGAAACTATTCCAAGCAGTAGCAGACTATTTTAAGAGATTGCAAGAAGAAAAACTGGCAAAACTTTTTGAAGAGTTGAAATAAGGAAAGAGAATAATGCCCAGACAAGCACGTACAGCCTCAGGCACAGGAATCTACCACATCATGATGCGTGGCGTGAACCGCCGCAACATCTTCGATGATGACGAAGACCGTCAGCGGTTTGTCCAGATACTCGACGGACTGCCGTTTCAGTATGACGAGCAAGGCACATTGCTGCCTATTCGCACCTGTTGCCTCTATGCATGGTGTCTAATGACCAACCACTTCCACCTGCTCATCCGTGAGCGTGACTGGAAGATCTCAGAAGTCATCAAGAGCCTGGCAAGCAGCTACGTGTTCTACTATAACAAGAAAAATGAGCGCATAGGACACCTGTTTCAAGAGCGCTTCAAGAGCGAACCCTGCAACGACATGGAATATTTCGTCACCCTCTTGCGCTACATCCACCAAAATCCTGTCAAGGCCGGTATTGCGGATAATGCAGCAGACTACGAGTGGAGCAGTTGGAAACAAGACTACCTGCGGGGCGAGGATGAAGGCTGGCCAATATGCCACGTCAAGACAGTGCTGAAGCGCATCCCGTTGGCAGACCTCAAAGCCTTGGTTGATGAGCCATGTAATGCCAGTTGCATAGATGTGGATAACACCCGGCGCCTGAAAGACGAGGAGGTGCGTGAGCTTATAGCACAGCAGAGCGGTGCAGCTACAGAAGATGCTTTTCAGGAGTTAGAACGTGAGCAGCAGGAGAACATTATTGTCTGGCTGCGCGACGAGGGAGCCTCCGTGCGACAGATAGTCAGTCACACAGGATTCACGACCAAGCAAGTACGTAATTTGACAGACAAAGACAAGA
>ODAI012488669.1_pt1 | contig 13412 bp, 11 predicted proteins | sample 1539321 | NCBI WGS metagenome assembly ODAI01 (sample SAMN02144231, study PRJEB22623) | gut metagenome | biome: sheep rumen | host: Ovis aries | place: New Zealand
AGTGCCTCCTCCGCAATGGCTTCTCCCTCTTTTTCAAGAAGCTCACGGTTCCAAGTCGATCCGCTGGTTACGGCAGTGGGAAAGCATGTGGTCTCAACCGAACCGTTCAAGCCCAGCATGTCGGATGTGAAAATCTGCTTTCTGAGACCGTGGGGACCGTCCGCCATCATTATGGAAGGAATCCCGTATTTTTCAAAATCCTTCGTGTGCCAAAAATCCTTGCCGCTGCAAAGAGCAATCTTGTCCTTGAGTGACATGGACGCGATGATTTTCTCAATCTTTTCTTTCAAGGAGGACCCGCTGCTCATTTTATTTTTCCTTCAGTATGGAATCAATTTTGGAAAGCTCGTCATCAGTAAAATCAAGTTTTTCTATGCACTTCACGCTGTCCAAAATCTGGGAGGGACGGCTTGCACCAACCAAAACCGACGTGACTTTGTTTTTCCGAAGAACCCATGCGAGTGCCATTTCCGCAAGAGTCTGTCCGCGCTGGGATGCAAGTTGATTCAGTGACGAGATTTTTTTTATCACATCCTCCGTAATCTGATTTTCGTGGAGGAAGACATTTCGTTTTGCCCTGCTGTCATCGGGAATTCCGTTCAAATATCGGTCGGTCAAAAGTCCCTGGGCGAGGGGAGAAAAACAGATTGTTCCGACTCCAAGCTCCATGCAAGTCTCCTGCAAAGAATCATCCTCGGTCCATCGGTTGAACATGCTGTAGGAAACCTGACTGATTAAAAGCGGAGTGTGATTTTCTTTCAGGATTTTCGCGGCTTTTTTTGTCTGCTCAGAATTATAGTTTGAGATGCCAACGTAAAGAGCCTTGCCCTGACGCACGATGTCCGAAAGAGCTTCCATTGTTTCTTCAATCGGTGTGTCCGGATCTGGTCGGTGGTGATAGAAGATGTCGAAATATTCAAGGCCTGTTCTTTTCAGTGACTGGTCCACGCTCGCCATAAGATATTTTCTTGAGCCATGATCGCCGTAAGGTCCTTCCCACATGCCGTAACCAGCTTTGGATGAAACAATCATCTCGTCGCGGTATGAGGAAAAATCTGAACGTAAAATTCTTCCGAAGTTTTCTTCCGCAGAACCGGGAACAGGTCCATAGTTGTTTGCAAGATCAAAGTGTGTGATTCCTGCGTCAAATGCGGTCCGAATCATTTCCTTCATGTTTTCGAATTTGTCCACGGAACCGAAGTTGTGCCACAAACCCAAAGACACTCGCGGTAAAAGAAGTCCGCTTTTTCCACATCGCTCGTAAGACATTTTCTCATATCTTTTTTCATCAACCGAATACATAAATCCTCCTTTTGCAATCGTCTGTTAAAAATCAAAAGTCAAATCCGGGTAGATTTTTAAAATCCGTTTTTTAAAATCAGCCCATGCTTTTTCCTCTGTGCATCTTCCCTCAATATATTCACGCATTGATTCCTGAAGCCGCTCCATAAAAAATAAGTCATCGACTGTCGCATTTTTTTTGTCCAGTTTTTTTGCAATGTCAACAAGCTGCTTGATGTGATTCTGTCCGCCAAGGAATTCATTTTTGTAGTCGCTTTCCGAAAGTTTTTCCATCGCCTCAAGATTGTTTACGAACTCTCCTTCTTCACGCGCAATCCTCATCATAACGTCGGTGTCGCATGTCATCGTTTTCATTATGTCCCTTATGAGATTCAGATTGTCAGTTCCGGTCGCCGCGCAAAACCATGTGCCTCCCCACGAAAATGATTGAGGTCCCTTACAGAATGCCCAGTCACCGAAGGATCCTTTTTTTGAGTCCCCGGAATTCGGCTGCAGAAAAATGTTGATGAACCAAGACGGGCCGAAATAACACATGACCTTGCCGCTTTTTTTCAATCCTTCCCACTGCTTGTCTGAAAAACTCTCCGCCTTGTTGTTGTATCCTTTTTGCGTGTAAATCTTTGATTGTGAAATCCATTTTCTGATTCCGTCGTCAACCGAAACTTTGCCGTCCTTTAACCAAGGACTTGAGCGATTTTCGGAAAAGACCCTGAAATCATCTTGGAAACCGGAAAGCATTTTGTAACCCTTTTTCTTTGCAAGGGCCGCAACCTCATCAAATTTTTCCCAATCGGAAACTTTTTTCTGAACCTCATCCGGATCATCCGTTCCAAGAATTTTTTTTGCGATGGAGCGTCTGTAGATAAGACCTGCGGGACATGCCTGCCAAGAGACAGCTTTTAACGCTCCGTCACTATCCGTCAAAAAATCTTTCGTGTATTTGAATTGATTTGAAAGCTCGCTTTTGTCAAGTCCCACGTCTTTATAAACATCCAGCGTGTAATCGCTGAGAGCAAACTTCATGGCATAGTCGTTCTCAAGTAAAAAGATGTCGGCCTTTTCATCATCTGCTGCGGTGGACTGCTTTTCGAGGATTTCGGAAAGTTTTTGCTGATAGACATTATGGTCGGTCGAAAGAAGATGCCATTTCACTTTCACGCTTCCGATTGTCCCGCTCGCTTTGTCATATCCGGGATAAAAATTTTCAACGAGTGTCCGAAATGCTTCGTCGCACAGATACACATTCAGCACTTTTCCCGAATCAGGATTTTTTTTCGCGATTTCGATTTTTGTTCCGTGGGGATTTGATGGAAATGGATTTTCGTCTGTCTGGTGGATGCGGGCAAGGATTGGCTCTTTGATTGATTTTTCAAATCCTTTCGAGCCGCTTTTTTCACAGAGCATATTTTTTTGCATGAGCGTGGATTCCGCATCGGTAAAAATCAAAACGACTTCCCTGCCGCTTGGTGTGAGAACAAAATAGATGGTTTGTGAAAGAGAGTCTTCCCTTGAGTTGATTTGATACAGACTCCACCGCCAAGGATTGTCCGTGAGCTTTACGTTGCTGATTATGCTTGAGTCATCGAGAAGATAAGCAAACTTTACGGAAGGCTCATTGAACGTGTTTTCAACGGATTTGAGAAAATCATCGAAATCAGAAAATGTGTAGACCGCCGTATTCTTTGACTGGGCGACGCTTGTTTTTGCGAAAACAAAAATTGATGTGCACAAAAAAAGTCCGGCGGATAAAATCAGTTTTTTCCAGATTTTCAAATTTCCTCCCATTATCCTAAAAACGGATTTTCAAAAAGCGGATTGTGTTGATTATCGCACGGATTGCCTCATCGCAAAGGACCGCAATAAACACGCCGAGCATTCCGAGTTTGAAAACAAAGACGCACAAAGCAGAGAGACTGACAACTGCGAGAGTTCCGAATCCCTGGGTAAAGAGCATCCATTTTGTGTCGCCGTAACCACGGATGCCGCTTCCGATGATGATGTTCCCGGATTTTCCGAAAAGATTTACCACGACGAGAATGATGTAGATTACAGACATTTCGATGATTGCTGCGTCCTTCGTAAAAAGACTGAGAGTGAGCTTTGGGAAAATGGAGACGAAAATCAACGCGAATGCAGCAACCAAAAATGACCACCTGATTGATGTCTTGACGATTGAGCGGTAGAGTTTCAAGTCCTTTGCGCCTGTTGCCTCTCCCGTCAAAGTCAAAGTGCCGCTTCCGATGGCTCCGATGACCACGACAAAAATCACCTCCACGGTAAACACCATGGAATAGATTCCCGCAGCAGTTTCGTTGATTGTGTTCAGGATTCTGATTATGCAAAGGTTTCCCGCGTTCCAGAGCAAGTCTTCAAGAGCCGTTGGAATTCCGAGCTTGATTGATTTGAAATAAGGAAGCATTTTTGCCTGAAGGATTTTTTTGAGGCTGGGGCTTGTGAAAAATTTTTCCTTTTGTGCGATAATCACACAGACAAGATAAATTGCGCCGGCATATTCTGCAATCGTTGTGCCAAGTGCGGCTCCTGCAATCTCCATGCGTGGAAATCCGAAGTGACCGAAAATCAAAACATAGTCCAGGAAAATATTCAGAAGCGAGCGAATCAATCCGTAGACGACAAGGGGCTTTGTATTGTTTGATGTCTGGAACACGACGCTGTAAGACGCACCGAGTCCGATTATCAAAAACACGGGGGCGTAAAGTCTTGTGTAGGTGACGCAGAGACCCATCACGTTTTGAGAAACACCCATCAAAGAAAAGACAAGTGGACTGCAGAATGTCCAGAAGAAAAAAAGCAGGATGGGAATGACGTTGTGAAATTTTATCAGGGAAGCGGCGTAGTCTTTTGCCCTCTCATTTTCTTTTTCACCGACCGAATGACTGATTAAAATGGAGGCTCCCATCGACATGGAAAAAACAAAGGACATTGTTGTCCAGACTGGAGCCGTCGCGTTTCCGACCGCACTCATGTACAGGATGTCCAGCCGTCCCAAAAAGATTCTGTCAATGAACATTTGAATCTGGGAAATCAGATTGCTCAGCATAATCGGAATGAAGATTTTTACCAATCTATTTTTGTAGTCAGCTTTAAAAAACATTTTATCCTCTCGTTTTGCAAGTTGCAGTTTGAAAAATCCTTATAGAGAGTTTAACATCTTTTTTGAAATCATACAAGAGAATGGAAACTGTGGATTTTGCCGGGAGGATTATTTTCTGTAGAGAATCCTTGGCCTGCCCCCGGTTTCGTAACTGATGCTTTGCTGTGCCTCTCCGCTTTCAACCAGATAGCCCATGTAGTGTCGGACAGTCACGCTTGAAAGCCCGACGCTCTCGGAGATGTCGTCCACCGTGGTCCATTGCTTGTGTTCGTCCAGAAATGAAAGAATCAAATCCAGAGTTTTTTCCTGTATGCCTTTCGGAAGTCCCTTTTGCGAAACCGGCTTTGTGTTCGTGATGATGCAGTCCACGCAGCTCTGATCCAAAACTTCGGTCTCTTTCAGGACTGAAACTTTTGCGACAAATTTTTCAAGGGCAACTTGGAATCTCTCGTAGGCAAAGGGTTTAATCAGATAGTCGATTACTCCAAGATGCATGGTGTTTTCCAATGTGGCGGGATCGTTTGCGGCAGTCACCATAATCACTTCGGGACTGTATTTTCGCTCACGGATTTGCTTCAGCGTCTCCACTCCGTCCATGACCGGCATGTAAACGTCAAGAATCACAAGGTCCACTTTGTTGTGTCCAAGAAAGTCCAAAGCGTCCTGTCCTGTCCTGCATGAACCGCATACGGAAAAATTTTTGTTCTTGCGGACATATTCTTCATTTATCATCGCGACCATCGGATCGTCTTCAACAATCAAAACACTGTATGCCATACGCGCCCCCGATTCAGCTCTGCTTGAAGTTTACAACAAAACAGGTTCCTAGTCCAGTCTGTGACTCAAAGGAGATTTTTCCTCCAAGGCTTTCCACGAGCTCCTTTGTGTGATAGAGTCCCACGCCGCGTCCCGTTCCCTTTGTGGAAAATCCGTTCTCGAAGATTTTGTCACGAAGTTCTTCGGGGATTCCGCATCCACGGTCTTTTACCGTAATCAAAAGCTCTCCGGGTTTTGTGAAGGCTCCGAAAATCAGCTCACGGGATGAGGAGTCGCCGACTGAGTCGAGGGATTGCTTTCGGTTCATGGCATCAAGTGCGTTGTCAATCAGATTTCCGACGATCGTCACAAGGGCTTCGGACGGAATCTGTATGTCTGCGCTGCTGAAATGGAGTCCTTCCTTCAAAATGAATTTTACGTTGCACTCGGATGCCCGCGCAATCTTTCCGATGAGAAGTGCCGCAAAAGAAGGATTGTCCACCAGACGGATTACCTGGCTCAAAGTCTCACGCTGAATGATTGAGATGTTTTCTATATAAGATACCGCCTTGTCGTAAGCGCCGATCTGAATCAGCCCCAGGATAACGTGGAGCTTGTTCGTGAAGTCGTGGTTGTTCGCGCGCATTGAGTCCACAAGATATTTTGTGCCCGCCAAATCTTCCATGAGCTTCGTGTATTCAGTCCTGTCGTGGATGATTGCGACGGCTCCGTCAATGCGTCCTCCTTTTTGAACCGGGATGCAGTCAATTAAAAGCTCCGTTCCGGAATCAGTTTTTTCACGCACACCGAAGATGCTTTCTCCCTTTTTCAAAATGCGTCCAAGAAATTTTTCCGCAAAGACCGCCTCATTGATTGCCGCAAGTTTTTCGTTTCCGTCGACCGAAAGAATTTTTTTTGCGACCGCATTCACGTACTGAACTTTGTTGTCAGCGTCCACCGAAAGAACTCCGTCATGGATTGATTCCAAAATATTGTCGCGGATTGTGAACATGGAAGAAAAAGTCTCCGGCTCGTAACCAAGGAGCTTCTGCTTGAGCCTGTGAGAGATGGTTCTTGAAATTGCGATTTCAATCAGGATTGCGGCGATTGTCACGACCACAAAAAGCAGGACGGTTTTTATCATCGCGGAATGGATTGAGGTTTTCAGGATGATTGTCATAATGAATCCGGCGTAGTTTCCCTCATCATCGTAAATGGCCGAGTAAGTTCTTCGCTGCGGACCCGATGGACCTGTCTCGTCAACAATGTGCAAATCCTTTTCGCCGCTTTCCAGATTGGGATTCGTGCCGTCGTAGATTGTCCCAATCAGATAGTTGTTCGTATGGTAGAGACGGAAGTTCTGAGGATTCACGATTGAAATCACGTCAACGTCGGGAAGCTCCTTGCACACGGAATTGAAATATTTTCTGAACTCATCCTGCGGAAGATTTTTCGTAAAGCAATAGAGCCGTGAGATTAAATCCGCCGTGTTCAAAAGATTCTGGTCCATGGCCTGAGTGTTCGCGTTGATGTTGATGAAGGCTCCTCCCACGCTGAGTAAAATCGTGATGACCACAATCAGAATCAGGTGGGTCCTTTGCATTTCCTTTCTTATTGAATTCAGCGGTGCCTTTTTTATGTCGCCGCTTTTTTTGATTTTGCCGTTTCCTTTCACGCTTTCATTATAGCAGATTTTTAAATAAGCAAAACCTTTTTAAAGTAAAAAAAAATCCTGACGGCAGAAATTTTATTTTTTTTCTTTCTTAAAATTGCAAGCCTTTTTCAAATCGGATATGATGTGAAGCATAAAGAGAAACAGAAAACGGCATGAGACCGGAATGAAAAAGTTTCTCTGGAGGAAGAAAAAAATGGGATCAATTTTTGAGACTGCGATGCTGGTGTGTTTCGGTTTTTCCTGGCCGCTGAATGTAATCAAGGCGTACAAGGCAAGATCGGCAAAGGGTACAAGCCTGGCTTTCATCCTTTTGATTATCACCGGATATCTTGCGGGCATTTCGGCAAAGCTGATAAACCATCAGACGAATTACGTTTTGGTAGTTTATCTTTTGAATCTTGTAATCGTACTTACAAACTTGGCAATATATTTTAGAAACCGTTCATTGGACAGGAGGACAGAAACTATGAGCAGGGACAACACAGAAAACGAGGCAGTGATTCTTTTCGGAGGATCAGCGGACAAAGAGATTCCGGTAGCGGAGATTGCACAGAGCTATGACTTCAATTTCCCCATGTACAACAGAAGCTTCCATGGACTTTCACTCAAGGACGCAAAAAAATCTTTCAGCGAAAAGATTGAGACGATGAATCCTGAGGCTGTAATCCTGCACATCGGAGCCGACGACCTGGACCTCTTCAAGAAAAACTCCGCCGAGTTCGACATCAAGTACATCGACCTGATTTCCTTCATCAAGAGCGGAAACAAAAAGAGAAGGGTCGCGCTGATTTCAAATCTTGACCCGGTGAACGCACATCTTTTCGACGAGATGAACCGCCACATCAAGGCCATCGCTGATTCAGAACACTGTACCTTCGTGGACATCAACAACGCAAAACTCTGGAACCCGGAGAGCACAAAGGAACTTATGTCCTTCATGTACAACGTCGGTTTCGACCAGCCGCTCAATGTGAAAAAGCCGCTCGGTGACATTTCCGAAATCCTTTACAGCTGGGCATACCAGAACGGTGTCCTGCACGCACTTGAGAGCAAGGCAGTCTAAGTCCTGAACTCCATATATACCCCCCACTCTTGGAGACCGATTTCATAACGCATAGGTGAATGAGGTCTCCTTTTTTTTCAGCAAAAATTATCAATCAACCAAATGAAAGACTTTATTTGACCCATACACTTTTTCTTTAAAATCTGATATACTTTCCGGCATGATTAGAGCAGAAATTCAAGATGAGGATTTGGCGGCACATTTGAACAGGTTGCCGAAAGATGACATGGCGGTTTTTGTACTTGCGGACGGTCGTGCAAGGGGCGCGTTGTTTCACGGTACACATTTTGTAAATCAGATGCGGGCACAACACAAGACGGGCATTCTTGAGACAATGGTTTTGGGGCAGGCATCTCTTTGCGGTGCTCTCCTTCTTCCCACGCTCAAGGGAAAGGAACACGTGACATGGAGATATGAGGTGTCAGGACCTGCCCAGGGATTTTCCGTTGAAGTTGATTCCACAGGCTACGTGCGGGGATATCTTTTTAACGAAAGCATCCCGGTTGAGACCCCTTTGGAAAATTGGGATCTCTCACCTTTTTTGGGCGAGGGTACTTTGAGCATGTCCACGCTTTTTGAAGGCGACAAGGCTCCTTATGTGAGTTCCATTCCAATCAACAAAAAAAACATCGCGCAGGATCTGGTTGATTTTTTTGACCAGAGCGTACAGACAAAAACAGCTTTCAACACCGGCATTCAGATGGATAAAAAAGGTCGTGTCATCGGTGCTGGCGGACTCTTTTTGCAGGTCATGCCGGAAATTGGTGGTACGAAGAAAAAATCACTTTCGGGCATGGAGCTTTCCGACGACGAGCTGATTGAAAAACTTGAGCTCGCTTTTAAAACGCTTCCGTCTTTGGGAAAATGGTTCAGCGAAGGTCAGAGCGCGGAGGATTTAATCTATGGTCTTTTCCGTGAGTTCCGTCCGTCAATCGCACTGCATCGCAACGTGAGGTTCGACTGTCCCTGCTCAAAGGAAATCTACCTGAATCACATCCGACATCTTCCGAAAGAAGAGCTTTTGGACATGAAAAAAAACGGACCGGATCCGCTTGAGGTAAGCTGCAGAAATTGCGGTTCTGTTTACAAGATTTCTTTGTCCGAAGTTTTTGGAGAGAGTGAAAATCAGTAGGAAAAAATCGACATGGACGCTTCGGAAAAATTAAGGTCGCACATTCCTGCGTTGCTTTCACTGTGGCGTGGTAACTCAAAAAAATCTCCGCTGAATCAAAGTGAGTTGAAATCTGTTTCGGAATCCCTTTTGAGACTACAGCGTGGACTTACCGGTGAAAGGAATCTGGTTGGCGCGTCCTACATGGAAAATAAATCTCAGCTCGGCGCTTATCTTTTGTATTACTGGCCGGTGACTTACATGCAGATTTCAAGCGCGTTGAATCTTTCTCCTGATTTTAATCTGTTTCGCGAAAAAAAATCCATTTCCATTTTGGACGTGGGAAGCGGACCTGGACCTGCGTCTTTTGCCATCTGTGATTTTTTGTGTAAGTCCGGTGTAAAATCCGCACCTTCGTTAAGCGTCACTCTTTTGGACTCAAGTGAAAAGGCTTTGTCGCTCGCAAAAAAGATTTTCTCATCCGAGCTTCCTTCCATAAAAGTTTCGTCGCTTCAAGTTGATTTGCAAAAAGATTTTTTACCGCCGGAAGATTCCTTTGACATAATCGTGATGAGTCATGCCTTGAACGAGCTTTGGAAAAATGACGCGAACCGAATTTCACGACGCACTGATTTTTTGCTCCGGATTTCAAAATCTCTGAGTAATGAACTCGATGGCGAATGCGGAGGCGTATTGATTTTGTCGGAACCTGCGCTTTTGGAAACGAGCCGGAATCTGATTTGTGTGCGCGACAATCTGATTGAAAAGGGATTTTCCATTTTGGCTCCCTGCCTGAAAAACAAAAAGTGTCCTGCCCTGAGTGCCGGAGAAAATCACACATGCCACGCGGAAATCAAATGGAGCCCGTGTGAGCCGGTTGCGTCGATTGCCCGTAATGCGAAATTGGACCGGGATTCCGTGAAGGCAAGTTTTTTTATCATGCGGAAAAATGCGGAGTCAAAATCCGTGCTGGAAAATGATGATGCGGGAGGGGACAAAAATGGATTGCGTTTCAGGATTGTCTCTGACGGGATGCTGAATAAATCCGGGAGGGTCCGCTTTTTGATTTGCGACGGAGAGCGGAGGATTCCTCTTTCGGCAAAAAGGGATGAGAGTCACGCGAAGGACATCGGATTTTTTTCACTGCACCGTTACGATTTAATCAGCCTGGAAAATCCTGAGAAAAGAGGCGACGGGGAGAATGTGTCATACGGAATTCAATCCGGGACAAATCTCCGTGTTAGTTCTAATCAGTAGCTTCCTGATTTTTTTCTCCCATGAGACCGTGGGATTCCATCCATTTATAAAGGTCATCGTTCCAGTGGAAGGTCTTCATAAACTTTGTGTTTCTCATCGCAAAACCGTGGCCGCCCCAATCATAAAGAGTGAATTTATAGTCGATGTTTTTTGCCGCGAGAGCCTCACTCAGACGCACGCTGTTTTCATATTTCACAACCGGATCGTCCTTACATGCGACAAGATAGGTCGGAGGCATGTTGTCGGGAATCTGCTTTTCCATGGAAAACAAATCTTTTTTCTCCTGCGAAAGATGTCCTTTCAAAAGACCCCAGCGTGACTTCCGGTGACAGATATCATCCTGCATTGAGACCACCGGATAAACTGGGATGACAAAATCAGGACGGAGACTCACGCTAGTTTTTATCCCGATTTTTTCAAGCTCGTTTGACCTTTCCCCAAAAGCAGCCGCCCACGTGACGAGATGACCTCCTGCAGAAAATCCGATGAGACCCACTTTGTTTTTGTCAATGTGATATTCATCCGCATTTTCACGCACAATCTGTATCGCGCGCTGGACATCCTGCATTTGCGACGGATAGTGATAATTGTTTTTCGCGACCCTGTACCAAAGAACGAAGGCCCTCACACCCTTTGAGCTGAAATATCTTGCGGCGGTATATCCCTCACCAAGGACATCCAGATGAAAATAGCTTCCCCCCGGACAGATGATGACGGCTGTTCCGTTTGGATTCACCGGCTCGAAAATTTCCATCTGCACAATCTCACCGCGCATTGATTTTATTCCGTGCCAGATATTGATGTCGCTTTTTTTTGCAAATCCGGTCGCACATGCCAAAAGAAGAACCGGAAAAACTATTGCCTGTCTCATTTGTGCTCCTCAGTTGATTTCACGAATCAGTGTCAAAAAAGATTCCCTTGGAAGACCCGACGAAGACTTTACGGAAAAAACATAGTCGCCGCTTGTCCATGTGCCGGTATAAAATCTGCTCGGACTGTCCCCGCGTAAAAAAATCCTGTTGCCGCCGTCGCTCACAAATCGGTTCACTTCATATTCATTTTCCTCACCGACAGTTTCCAGATTGCCGAGGGATTTTCTTATCTCGATTTTTTGTCCGGTGCTTTTGCTCTCGTAGACTGATTCAACCCAGAGTCCTTCCGCCGCACGATACTCCTTTACCTCATACTCCCCGATTGCTTCTGGGGATGCCATGATGAACTTGGCCTCATCACATGCGGATTTCAGGGAAGACAGTGTTTTGAAATTCGCTGATTGCATCTCGTCATCTTTTTCTGGCTCCGTTTCCTCATTTTCAGTTTTTGGGGATTCTTCTCCGCCTGTTTGATTTCCATCGCTTTTGGTTTCTTTATCGGATGAGTCTGTTCCGGGTGTTTGGGCATCGGACGCAGAGTCTGAGGATGCGGAATCCGGTTTAGTTTCTTCTATATTATTGTCCTGAGTTTCAGGGGTGTCCGTGCTTTTTTCCGCTGCATCGGAAATCTCCGGGCTTGTGTTTTTTTCCGAGGAAAGATTATTCGAGGCAAGATTGTTCGAGGCACATCCCACAAAAAGAAGGACGCCAGAAAGTGCCAAAAGCGATAATAGTTTCATATTTTCTCCACTCTAGTTCAGTGAGATGCAGACCCTGAATCCGAGACTGCTGCTCTTTGCCGTGTGTGCCGCTCCTCCACGTGCCGTAACTGTACAAAGGGGCGCGTCATCAAGCCAGCTTCCACCTCTTTTTACGCGAAGGTTTCCGCTTGCAGGTCCCTTTGGTGATTTCTGGGGGAAGGGAGTGTAGGGCTCGAAATAATCCCAGCACCATTCCGCTACGTTTCCGCTCATGTCGTAAAGTCCAAGGGCGTTCGGACTTTTTGTCGCCACATCATGCGAACTTACATTGCTGTTTTCCCCGTACCATGCGAGCTGATTTATGTCGTTTCCGCCTGAGTATGTGAAATTGGACTCGTGCTTGTGTCCGTCCTTTGCCGCGTATTCCCATTCTGCTTCGGTCGGGAGTCTGTAGCCGGATGCGCTGAAATTGCATGAGACTCTTTTCCACAAGGGGTCTGTCTGGGGGAATTTTGACAAATCAGTGCTGCTGCCGATGGAATAGCACGGGATTAGTTCCTGCATTGCCGAAAGTTTGTTGCAGAAGATGATTGCGTCTGCCCATGAGACGGATTCCACCGGATGATTCGGTCCAATCAGCTTGGAGGGATTTCCTCCCATCACGGTCTCGTACTGGAGCTGGGTAATCAGTGTCTCGGAAATGTAAAAAGTGTCGAGCGAGACATTGTGCTGAAGTTCCGCCTCTCCCATCGTGAATGAGCCTCCCGTTACCGTAATCATGGTGGGGTAGGTTTTCTTTGATGCTGTGAAAATATCTTTTTCCTTTGGTGTTCCACATGCCGAGCAGTAATTGTCGGAGGGAAGCATGGGGGCGTTGCAGTTCGGGCAGGAAATGAATGGAGAAATCTCCAGGACAATATGACCGCAGTACCTGCAGAACTGAGCTCCGAGGTGCATTTCTTGATTGCAGTAGGGACAAGTATTCATTTTAACTCCTGAAAAATTTGATTCGGGTATCTCGAAAAACTCGTCTTAATCGACCTTTTTGAGGTTTCTCTGGATTTTCCCACGCTTTAAAGTATATCATAAAAGTCAAAAAAATCAATAGGAACTATGAGTCAGTAAAAATGACTTGATTTTGGACTTAGACTTGAAAAAAAATATATATGGGTGTATCATTGAATAGTGCCAGTATAACAAATTCTAAATAACTGACAATTCCGAGCATGTTCGAAATCCTTAGAATTGGATGTTGAAACAAGTTCAGCATGACAGGTAATTTTTATTTGTTATACTAGATGCACAATCAACAAACGTCCGCCAAAAAAGCGGAACCAACGAGGGGAAAAATGAAAAAATTATTCGTTTTGCTTGCCATGCTGATTTGTTCTGGGCTTGTTTTTGCTCAGGATGTCGCTTCAACTTTTGAATATGATGAAGAATACGAGGAAATGCTTGAGTACGGAGAGTATGAGGACGTAATCGAGGACATTTCCACCCATGAGCAGCCTTATTCCGCCGTGGACAATTATTACATGGGCATCGCTCACTTTGCGCTGG
>ODAI010131042.1_pt1 | contig 13411 bp, 8 predicted proteins | sample 1539321 | NCBI WGS metagenome assembly ODAI01 (sample SAMN02144231, study PRJEB22623) | gut metagenome | biome: sheep rumen | host: Ovis aries | place: New Zealand
AAGTTTTATCCTTAAATTCATTAAAAATATTCATTAATATTTTTCTTTCTAGAGAAACATCAACTTGACTTAACCCCTCATCAATTAGAATAATTTGTGCTTGCTTTAAAAGAGCTCTAGCTAAAACAATACGTTGTCTTTGTCCTCCAGATAAATTAAATCCATTCTCTTCAACCATCATATTTAAACCTAAATCATTATCAAGTATTTCATTAAACTCAAGTAACTTAGTCATAGATAGAATTTTATCATTATCACAACACTTAACTCTCAAATTATTAATTAAAGTATCATTAAATAAAATTTCATTCTGAGAAACATAAGTAATATTTTTTCGAATAGAGCTAACCTTATAATCATTAATATCAACATTATCAATAAAAATCATACCACGTCCTACAGAATAATAACCCATTAATAACTTTAACAAAGTACTTTTACCACTGCCGCTTGCTCCATAAATCATAACGCGTTCACCCTTATTAATAGAAACATCAACACCTTTAAGTACATCCCTACTATTATCAAAAGTAAAATTTAAATTTTTAAAACAAATATCTCCATTCTTAAAATTAACTATCCCTTTATCACTATAATTTTCATATAAACTAAGTACCCTAGTAATAGACTCCCTACTCTCCTTTATATTAAAATCCATATCAATAATATTTCTAATAGGTTCCAAAAAATAAGCCATCATACTACTATAAGTTATTAAATAACCAATACTTAATTTACCATCAAAAACAAGCATAGCTCCCATAAATAATATAAAAACATTACCTAACTCATTTATTAAATCCTTAAAAAATGTTTGATTATTAATATGATTATTTAATTTATACATATTATTCAAAAAAGAAATATATTTGTTATTGAACTTATCAATTATATTAGATTCAATATTCATCCCTTTAACAGTCTCAAAACCATTAATAGACTCATACATATAAGAATTAATACCCTCATTTAAAGATTTAACTTTACTAATATAAAACTCGTAAATCTTACTATAAACAACAGACAAAAAAAGATAAAAAGCAAAAATTAATAAAGTAACTAAAAACAAATGAAAATTAATTTTAATTAAAAAAACAATAGAAATAATTATTAAAGGAAAATCAATAAACAATCCTACACATATTTTACTTATGAAATCACGTGAAACACTTAAATCATTAATTTTAGAAACAATCTCGCCAGTAGATCTATTGTGATAAAAACGATATGGAAGTAATATAATGCGTTTAAAAGCATCCAAAACAAGAGAAAAATCTAGTCTGCTATTAATAATAATCAAAAACTTACTCCTCAAGTAATTTATAATAAGCTTAGTTAAAGATAATAAAAGGAAAATAATAAAAATAAACTTCAAATAATTTTTAGAAATGTCTATTCCCTCAATAATAAATTTAAAATAAAGTGAAGATATTAATTTTAATAAAACAGAAAACAAAGAAAGAAAAAATAATATAATCAAACTTTTTTTATGACTTATCATATTTTTAGAAATAAAACTTCTAATACTTATATTCTTATAAATTGGTATATTTCTTACAGGATATAAAACAATTATGACACCACTCCAAATAGAATTAAAATGATCAAAACTAATTTTCTTAATTCCTCTAGCTGGATCAGCAATAACAACATATCCCTTAGAATAATTAACTTCATAAATAACAACATAATGCTTAATATTATCAATAACAACATGAGCAATGCAAGGAAAAACTACAGATTTTAAATCATCAATACATCCACGCACACCCTTAGAATAAAAACCTAATTCTTGAGAAGCTCTGATTAAATTATAAGCGCTAGTACCACTTTTATTAGTATGGGTTAAGTCCCTTAAACGTTCAATAGATACATTGCCTTTATAATATTTAATAATCATAAGCATACTAGCACATCCACAATCTTTAAATCCTTCTTGCTTGACAAATGGATATTTTTTTAACACTTCTATCACCTCCTATAAAAATCATACGATGCCAGAAAAAAAATTCCTTAAAAAAACATAAAAAAAAAGAAATTTTTTAAAATTTCTTATAAATATTTACTTTTTTACTGCCATATCTTCTACTTTTTATCAATTCTAATCCTTCAAAAACTAAATCCTCATTTTCATATTCACATATAACTAAACCATGATCATTTAATAAATTACTATCACAAATAAATTTTAAAATATTAGATATCAAATTTAACTTATAAGGTGGATCCAAAAAAATTAAATCAAACTTAATATTTCCAACAAAACTATTAAGTGCAGCTTTATAATCTTTTTTTATTAAAAAACTATTAGAAATACCATTTAAATTATCCTTTAAAATATTATATATTTCATCATTTTTTTCAACGAAATAACATTCTTTTGCACCATTACTCAAAGCTTCTATTCCTAAAGACCCACTCCCTGCAAACAAATCTAAACATACACTATTTTTAATATTATTCTGAATCATACCAAACATAGATTCCTTAACTCTATCCATAGTTGGTCTAGTACCCATTACATTAAACCCCATTATATTTTTCCCTTTATATTTACCACTAATAACTCTCATAAATTCACCTAAATATATTTTAACACATTTACTTTAATGATGAAACAATATTTTGAACCAATTCAATAGTACTTAAAGCCTTTGAAATTTTATCACTAGTTCTTAACTTATACTCTTCTTTAACCTTATCCTCAAAAGCCTTAAACATTAAAGGATCCCTATTAAGAATCTTATACCAATAAGAATGTTCTCTTATATACTGTAAATATTTAGGATTATTTTTAATTCTAAACTGCAATTCTAAAATCAATCTTCAAAATGCTTATATAATGGTCTAGGTTTATACTCTTCCTTAATAGAAGAACTATCCTTATCAGTAAAATCTTGAACTACCCCTAATACCCTTTGAATAGAAGAAATACCATTTTGAATACTATCAACATCAATCGACTTCAACCAAGAAAATAAATCAATAGAAGCAGCACTACTAACACCTAAATACTCCTTCCAGGCAGATTCATCACTACCATATAAACTAAAAATCTCATAAAAATCTTGCCATGTTTTACTTCCATTCTTTACATACTTAATTAAACTCGGATTATCTTTTACAAATGCTTTAAAATCTTCTTTGCCCATAGATATCACCCATACTAGTATATGATTAAATATAATTATTTTTCCTAGAAACAACAATAAAAAATAAACCTAAAATTAAAAAAGCAAAACCATACAAAAAATGAAAATTATAATTCAAATTTCTGGGAGTCGCAATTTTATTATTATATAAGATAAATTCAAAAATATCATCATTATCAATATTAATATCATAAGATTTACTTAATCCATCATTAAAAGAATCCATAACTTTAGGACGTTCAACTAATTTATAAGAACCAACCGGTATACTAGCAACATGAACATCATTATTTTGTACCCAACTATCAACAATATTTCCAGTTGAATCATATAACATAAAATCACAATCACTAATAAACTCATTAGTATCAATATCTTTTTTTGAAATATATACAACTCCAAGAGCTTTAACATCAAAAAAAATTAAAAATAAAAATAAAAATAATATCTTTTTCATAAAACCACCATTATTATTATGAATTAAAAAAAAATAATTAAACAAAAAAAGCATTTATTCAATGCTTTCATAAGGTTCTTGAGCAACCAATTCAGCTACATAAACAGTTTGAGTAGACTCATCATCTTTAGTACATGTTATAAGCATTAAAGTTGTCTTATTATATGGCCTATAAACATTAATTGTACCAGTTTTTGGTTGTTTATAAATATAAGTAATTTTATAAGAATATTTAATATTATTATAATAAATATATGCATAAGAACCAGCAGACAATTTATATAAATTCCTAAAAAAACTTAAATATCCATTACCTGAATGGGCTGCTAAAACAAAGTTACCACCTTGAACATCAGGATATTGAGATGGAGATAATATAGAAACATTACGACTAACTGTATTATATCTTGACCCTAATGCGTAAATACCCTTTTTTAAACTTATCTCAGGTATTTCCAATACAGCAACATAACTTTCAGTTATAACCTCAGGTTCAGGTTCAGGTTGTGGTTCTGGTGTTGGTTCTGGTGTTGGTTCAACAACATCAGGATCATCAGGAACATCATTAATCTGATTAAAATATAATTGCATATTAATGTATTCAAATAAAGAATTTCTTTTATCTAATAAATACTGTGATGAAAAAATTAAAAGCCCACACATTATAAATAATGTTCCCACAGCAATTATTTGAGCACGACTTAATCGCATACAATCACCTCTTAACAAAAAGAAAAATGATTAATCAAAATCAATTACTTCAACATCATCATTTTTTCTTTCAACTTTATTAGGAATATCCAAAAATTGAAAATTACTAAATATATCATCAACACTTGGATTAACTTTATTATTAATATTATTATCAATAAAATTATTTTTAGTAATCACGTCATCAACTGGATTTATAAAATTATTACTATGTTCTTCAACCTTATTTGCTGTATCAATATTATTAACTGGATTAACATAGTTATTACTATTTTCTATAGAAACACTATTAATTGGATTAATAACTTCTAAATTATTTTCTTCAACAACAGGCGAAACAACTTCATTTGATGCAAAAGAATCACCTAAAGAATTAGAATTTAAACTTGGTTCATCGAAAGAAATAATCTCTTCAACATCCTCATAATTAGATGTTTCAGGAACTAAAGATTGAACAATATTACTATTAAAGCTATTATTCACATTACTTAAATTAGAAACATTATTAACCTTAGGTTCGTTATAATCATTTATATATTCATCAAAATCATCTTGTTCTTCCTTTTTCTTAACCTTAAATATTTTATCTGCCTTTTTCAAATAAAAAATAACAAGTAATAAAATAATCCATAAAACAAACAATCCCATTCCTAACTCTAATAAAGTCATTGTCTGCTCATTAGAATATAATCCAGTATTTGTAGAAAGATCAATATTGTTTGTTTCTATAACATAAATAAATACAACAAATAACATTTGTATTAAAGTAAAGAAAATAATATTTAAAATTTTTATAAATCTAGATTTATGTCTACCACTCAAAGTAACAATCATAATTATAAATGAAATAACCATTATAGCAACATAAATTGGAATTACAGGAAAATATATATTAGCCATAAATAAAGTTAAAAAAGAATCTAAACTAGTTAAAAAATAGCTACCATACTTAACTATAGAAAAACCTATAACTAATAAATAAATACCAATAAAAATATATTTAATAATCTTTTTATTTAATCTAGAAGAAAAGAATAATATAATCATTAATATTAAAGAAAACGCAAAAATTCCTATAATAATAGGAGAAGAAAACAATAACTTAAATAATACTTGAATTTTATCAAAAAAAGTCAATTGATTCATACTATTCCTCACACTTCTAATAATATTTAATATCTATATATTACTATACACTATTATAGTAAAAATATTAAAAATAGTCAAATTTTTTTTCAAGCAAAAAAAGCATTAATTATTTAATGCTTTTCTTCTATAAATTTTAATAGTTTCATAACCAGCGAATACCATTAATCCACCAATTGCGAATAAATTAAGAGTACTTATTCCAGTGTTAGGAGCATTTAATACTTCAAGATTTAATTCAATATTAATGTCTCCTTCTTTATTACCAATATAGAATTCATATTCATTTACAATTTGTCCATCAATAATCATTCCTTCTTGATATCCTTCTGGAGCTATTGTTTCGATTAATTTATAATTTCTACCACCAGGAATACCTAGAATTACCCAATCTTCATCTATTTTAGACTCCCAAACTAGTTCATTACCTTTATAATCTTTAGCAATTTCGCCAGTTTCTACATCTATTATTTGAAGTTTTGCACCAGGAATTCTTTCACCAGTTACTTGATCTTTTTTTGTAATAGTTAATTTAGTAACTTCATTTTCCATAGTAATAGATTTAACTTTATTATTTATATCCAAACTAAATTTAGTAGAACTTGTCTTAGAATAGTAACCAGCAGGAGCTATAGTTTCAATTAATCTATAATCTCCATAATCAAGTCCAGAAACAGTATGAGGTGTTGTACCGGAATCCCATTCATCTACAGACTCACAATTATTTCCATCTCCTGTCACAGCTAAAGCCGAATTAAATGAAGCTTCTGTACATATTTTAATATGTGCACCAGGAATTTCTTGTCCTCCAGCAGCATCAACTTTAGAAATAGTTACTTTTGTAGTAGGCTCATTTGGCATTACAGCTTTCAATTCTTCAGGATTGCTTATTTCTTCACCTGTTTCATGATTATACATTTTAACTGTTTTTCCATCATCCTGTAATTCAAATTCTAACATACCGCTAAATAAAATATAACCTTCTGGAGCATATACTTCTTCTAAAATATACCTTTCGCCTTTTTTTATTCCTCCAAATTCATGAGGCTTTGTTTCAGATATCCAATAATCCAAATAAACTGTCTTATTTTCAGTATCAACTTCACATGCACCATTTACTTCATCTTTATTAACTTTTCTACAAATTTGCATTGTAGCACCTGGAACCTCTTCACCCATGTCAGAATCAACTTTACTTATATTTATATATCTAGTATTTGTAAATTGAAATTCGGTAACTGTTTTTCCATCTTTTTCAATTTGAATAACATCACCAGCATCACCAGCTAAATCTTCAGTATTATAATACCAACCAATACTATCTCCATATGGGCCATGTATTGCATAAACATTTTCATCTTTCAAATATCCCTTTGTAGGTTCTAATTCTTTAACATAAAGTTGATTATTAGCAATCCAATTTACATATTCCAAATCAACTAAACTATAAACACCTGTTGAAGATAACATATTTTGAGTACCATATTCATTACCTATGTCATTACATTTTTCTGATGGTTGAGACAAATAACCTTGACTGTCTGTTTTACCACAGATATATTTATTATGTGTTAATTCTTTATTTCTCCAATAAACTACAAATGTAGCACCTTCAATCGGATTACCATCTATATCCACTTTTTTAAGTGTAATATATGCTGGTTCATCACTAATTGATACAATAGAAATAACATTGCCACCAGATGTAACCGAACCATTTTGAACTTTAAATTCTACCTTATTTTTATTAATAGCATAAGGACCTGGATTATATATTTCTTCTAAATAATAATCACCATTTTCAAGTTTTAAAGTCTTAGGAGTTGTATCAGAATTAAATCTAGAAACTAAATCTCCAGTTGAAGTATAAACTGCTAAATCAGCTTCAGCAATATATTCTCCATTACCATCAACTTTTGCGAAAGAAACATCTGTTGTCTCTATTTTACCTTTTAAATTGAATGATGTTTCTATAGGAGTAGAACCTTGTGGAACTAAAAATGTCATTGATTGAAATCCGCCAGTCCAAGCACCAGCAAAAAATGCTAAATCATATTTTTGAGGAGCATCAAGTTCAGTCACGTTAAATGAAGCTTGATATTCACCTGAAGCAGGATTTTCGCCAAGATCAACAGCAATTCTAAATTCATCACCTTGTCCAAATGTTTTTGATGTACCATAATTTTGCGATAAATCTTTAGAAGTAATATATGCATTAGTACCTGTCACATCAACTCTGTAACTATTAACACCATCAATAGAGAATGTTGAATCAGATGCTAATATATTAGTATTTTCAACTTGAGTCATAATATTACCATTACTTGCATTAACAGTAATTTTAGAATCATCACGTTCTTGATATGCAGATTTAGAATCAGCAGCATTAATTAATTTATTATATGCAGCACTATATTTTCCAAGACCATAAGTACCATTTTTCATTTTTAAATGAAAATTAGGTGTAAATGTTCTATATGTAGCTGAACTACCATATCTTGCATACCATAAAGCAGCTTGAGTTACATAAAACGCATCTGCCTCGCTCATTTTCCCACCATTAGTATAATTTAAATTATACTGTAAAACGCCATTTTGATCAGTATATGCAGAAGCAAGTAAAACATTTATCATTCTTAATTTTGTCTCTGGAGAAAGATTTGGATTAAATGTTGAAAGAGAATTACCAGCACCTGGAGCATCTAAAGGTGCATCCAAACAATATGCATATCTACTTGTTGTACCATTTAGAGTTACATTAAACTTTGCATATCTAGCAGTTTGATAATTACCTAACCATTCAATACTATTAATAGTAATAGTATCTGCCTTTACTAGTTCACCCCCAATTCCAAACATAAAAAGTGAAATAATTACATAGCATAATAATTTTCTAAACTTTGTAAACTTACCTTTCATATATTCCCTCCTTATTATTATACTGTAATAATAATAACACAAAAATTTAAACAAGTCTATAACTTTTCAAAAAAAGAAAAAAAAAGAAAAGAGTTTACACTCTTCTCTTACATTTCTTCTTTTCTACGAGCTACAGTAATTGTACCTAAACCAGCTAAAATTACCATACTACCAGCTACATAAGTAGCAGATACATTCATACCAGTAACTGGTACATCAGTTAAAACTTGATTATATACATCTATTTTTACAAGCATATTATCTTTAACTTCAAATGGATATGCAGTAGTTAACATTCCATCAATTATCATACCTTCTTGATATCCTTCAGCAGGAAGTGTTTCAATTAAAGTATATTCACCAACTGGAAGTTTTTCAATATAATGTGGTTCATCACCTGAAATCCACTCTTCAACTACTACACCATTCTTATCTAAGATTTGTAAATGAGCACCTTCGATTTCTTCTCCGTTTGTAAAGTCTTTCTTAGAAATCATTACTTTAGTTACATCATTTTCAAATACTACAGTTTGAATACCTGTTTCTTCTTTTACTGAGAAATAAACCTCATTAGAAACAGCAACATATCCTTCTGGTGAGAAAGTTTCAACTAACTTATAATCACCAACTGGTAACATTTCGATATAATGTGGCTCATTAGTAGAAGTCCATTCTAATATCTTACCATTTTGATATACAGGAGTACCATCAGTGTTTAAAATTTGTAATTTAGCACCTGGTAACTCTTGTTGATTAGTTATATCAACCTTAGAAATTTTAACTTTAGTTGTATCATTCTTAATCTTTAATATATCATCTTGAGACATAACCTTACATGAAGATACATCAACACCAGATCCATTACCATCAACTGATGCACAATCCATTGTTACAACTTTACCTTCATCATTAATAATAAATTTAATTGATGTAGAAAGTTTAACATATCCTTCTGGAGCTAAGTCCTCAACAATTTCATAAACTTCATTAGTTTTTAAACCAGAAATCTTATAAGCCTCTTCACCTGAAGTCCATTTTTCTACTAAATTTCCATCTTTATCAAATAATTTCATATCAGCACCTGGAATTTCATCTTGTCCAGTTGCGTCAGTTTTACTTACTTCTAAATAAGCTTTATCAACAATAACTACTGTATCTTTTTGTAAATCACCAAAGATTTTACCATCTTTAACAGTAATTACTTTTGGTTCACTTAATTCATAACCATGTGGTGCACTAACTTCTTTAATGATGTAACTTCCATCATTAATAGAACCAAAATCAACACCAATAGTTAATTCTTTAGTAGTACCATCAGTAGTCCATTTGAAATTACAATTAGATTCTTTCTTTGTTTCAGCATCATAATCACAAATAACTATTTCAGCACCCTTAATATCCTTTTTACTTTCATTAATTTTTCTAATTTTAATTGTTGGAAGTTCATTAACAACAGTAAAAGTTTTATTAGTTACAACATTTCCATTAGAATCTTTAACATTACCATTTTCATCAATTTCGAAATTAATTACTTCATCACTTAATATATATCCTTTTGGAGCACTAATTTCTTTTAATGCATACTTACCTGGTTTTAAAGAAACTGTAATATAATCTTCAGTTGAATCATATGAACCAACTAATGAATCATCAAGATAAACAGGGCCTGCATACATAATGCAATCTTCACCTGTACAATTTGGACCATAAACATTTTCATTCTTATAAATTCCTAATTTAGCACCAGAAATTAATTTACCTTCTTTATTTACTTTAGCAATTTTAACATCAGTTGGTTTAGTTGTATCATAATCACCACTAACTGAATAAGATGTAGTTAATTTTTCTTTTTCAGTAAATAATAAAGCTAATCTTTGTAATCCATTTGATGATGCACTTTGATATCCATGTAATTGATATCCAGTAACATAAGCACTATTAGTATTTACAATAAATTTAGCAGTAACTGAACCATTAGAATTATCATCAATTGGAATAATTACTCTAAATGAATCATTAGCACTATAAGTTGCACTTGTTTTTCCAGTATTATTACCATTAGCATCAGCTAAGAATCCACCAGCTAATGTAACAGTATAATCACCTGGAGTATCCATAACAAACTCTGAATCAGAAACTAAATATTTCTTACCATCAATTGTTACTTCATGCATTGAATTAGTTAATTCATTAGCAGCACTTACACTAAGATAGTTATTTTCTTTAGTAAAATCTCTACCATTATCTGCTTCTTCAATAGCAGCTAATAACTTATTATAAGCTGGTCCATAAACTGAACTACCCTTCAAGTAATCATGGAACCCTTGAGTCATAGGAGCAATATCGTTACCAGTTCTACCAAATTCAGCATACCATAAAGCAGCTTGAGTTACGTAGAATGAATCAGTTTCACCTAATCCTAAACTAAAACTTGGATCTCCTGAAGTACGAATTACAGCAACCATTCTATTGATTTGAGCATAACTAAATGATTGATTAGCGTCAAACCAATTGAATAATAAACCATTATCCTTTGGTGCATCTTTTTTTGGATCTAAACAATATCCGTGTGTTCCACCACTTGGTTCTACAGCAAACATACCATAATAACCATATTCATTCCCTATAGGTCTATAACCTGTAGTTTTAACCTGTTTAGGAATGTCAACAGCGTTAACCTTACTAGAAACGCCTAAAAAAACAACAGTCATGATAAGTAAACTTAAAAATAACTTAAATGTTTTTTTCATAATACAAAACCTCCCCTTTTGTCAATAAACCCAACATTTAATTGACATTGGTTCCATATTCTATTACAAAAACAAACATTTGTCAACATTTTTTTAAATTTAAAAGAAAAAAGTGTAGTATAAACACTACACCTTAAAACTATCCTATTTTAAAATCATCTAAAAAATCATCAATAGTAAGAATTTGCTCATCAATTTCATCTAACTTAATATCCAAAGTTTCAATCTCTTCTTCTACAATTTCAGTTTTTTTCAAAACATTATCAGAATCAATCAAAGAAATTGACTCAAATACATCACTAATATTACCTTTTACAATACTGCTGCCAGTAGAATATCTATCCATGATAGGTAAATTAGTAGATTTCAACTCATCAAAATCATTACCAACTTTAATAACGAAATCACCCTTATCACACACAAAAGTTTTAAGAACCCTATATGGATTAGTCTTAACATCACGAATTAATTGAATACCTTTACGACCTCTACTTGTTCTTTCAAATTCAGACATTCTAATACGTTTACCAGTACTCTTCTCAGTAATAACGCAAACAAATTCATTATCACCACTAAATATAGAAGCACCAACAACATAATCATTCTTAAGTCCAATTCCCTTAACACCAGCACTCTTAACACCAGTAATACCAACTTCAGATAATAAATATCTAAGACCTATACCGTTATAAGTTGAAATAAATATCTCGCTACCACACTCATCACTTACACTTACAACTAAATCATCATCCTTTAATTTAAATGCAGTCATTGCCTTAGAATAACGACTAACCTTAAAATCACTTATATTAGTACGCTTAATCATACCATTCTTTGATACCATAGTAATAACCTTACCATTTTCAAAATCATAAACAGGAATACTCTTAATAATATTTTCATTAGGCTCTAGCTTAATAATATTACTGATATGCTTACCTAATTCCTTCCATTTGCAATCTGGAATTTCATAAACAGGCAAATATAAATAATTACCTAAATCAGTAAATAATAAAACAGTATTTAAAGTATTAATCTTATAAAGACCAATTACATAATCTCCATCTTTAACTAAAGTACTTTCCTTCTCATCATAACTACGCATTGAAACACGTTTTACATAACCATCATGAGTAACAACAACAATACAATCTTCCTTAGGAAGCATTGCTTCAGTATCAATCTTGATTTCTGTAACCTCATCAACGATAGTAGTAAGTCTTGGAGTTGCATACTCTTTCTTAATACTACGTAACTCATCTTTCATAACAGATTTTAATTTATCTTCATTACCTAAAATTTCTTCTAATTCAGAAATCAATGATAATAATTTAGCATGCTTTTCCTCTAACTCAGTAACATCAGTATTAGTTAATCTATAAAGTTGTAAAGTAACTATAGCCTCTGCTTGTTCACGAGTAAAATCAAACTCTTTAACTAAATTATCCTTAGCATCGCTCTTATTTTTACTAGCACGAATACAATGTATAACTTCATCAAGAATTGATAATGCTTTAATCAAACCTTCAACTATATGCATCTCTTTTTTAGCAGTAGCCAAATCAAACTCAGTACGCTTAACAACAACCTCTCTTTTATGAGCAATATAAGCATCAAGTATAGGAATAATACCAAGTGTCATTGGTCTTCTATCAACAATAGAAACCATATTATAATTATAACTTACCTGTAATTCAGTATTTTTAAGTAAATAATTAATTATTAAATCTTTATTAGCATCCTTCTTTAAATCAATAACAATTCTAACACTTTCTTCACGGTCAGACTCGTCTCTTACCTCAGCAATTCCATCAATTTTCTTATCGATTCTAATAGAATCAATCTTATTAACAAGCATTGCCTTATTAACCTCAAAAGGAATCTCATGAATAATAATCTGTTCACGACCCTTTTCTTTAACAATTTCATACTTACACTTAACAATAACCTTACCACGACCAGTAGTAAAAGCATCAATAATACCTTTTTTGCCTTCAACTACTCCACCAGTAGGAAAATCAGGTCCCTTTACAATCTCTAAAATGGTATCCAATCTACAATTTGGACTATCAATACGCTTAATTGTCGCATCAATAACCTCACCTAAATTATGAGGTGGAATATTAGTAGCATATCCAGCAGAAATACCATTTGCACCATTTACAAGTAAATTAGGAAATTGAGCAGGAAGTACAGTAGGCTCTAAAAATCTATCATCAAAATTAGGAGCCCATGGAATAGTTTCCTTATCAAGATCACGAAGTAACTCCTTAGAA
>ODAI010765204.1_pt1 | contig 13410 bp, 10 predicted proteins | sample 1539321 | NCBI WGS metagenome assembly ODAI01 (sample SAMN02144231, study PRJEB22623) | gut metagenome | biome: sheep rumen | host: Ovis aries | place: New Zealand
AGACCGCAAAATAATTACTTTTAAAAAAAAACATAAAGATAAAAGATAATGAGAAAGACATTAAGTTTCATCATTCTCGCAGCGTTTATCTGCTGCACATCGGTTGCCTTTGCACAAGGTGACTACGACAAATACGAGAAAGACAACGAGACATACGGCACTACACCGTTCATCAACCTGACCGACATGCCGCAGCTGTATGACTGCATACCGGCCCACCCGTCATTCGAAAGTCCTGAGTTTGCTGCCGACATGGTGCGCTACCTCTGGGGAAAGCAGCAGCGCGACAATGCCGAGCGCGTGGCTGTGGCCGTTGCCGATGCCGAATGGGATGACCTGGAGAAGGTGTATGCCAACTGGAAAGATGCCTTCGGACTGACCGTCACCAAGGAGGGCACGCCCAAGATCTACGCACTGCTGAACAAGAGCCTGCGCACCACCGACCCCACGCGCCGTGCCGTAAAGGCTCAGTACAGCCGCCAGCGCCCCTTCGAGCGCTTCAACGACTCCATGCCGTCGCACGAGGAAGACGAGCTTCGCGGCGAGGGCAGCTATCCCTCTGGCCACACCTTGCGCGGCTGGACCATCACGCTGCTCATGATTCAGATTGCCCCGGAACGTGCTGCCGAGATCTATAAGCGCGGCATGGACTATGGCATCAGCCGTGTCATCGTGGGTGCCCACTGGCAGAGCGATGTTGACAACAGCCGCATGGCTGCCAGCCTGCTGTTCAGTGTGCTGCAGACCAACAACGACTTCCAGACCATGATGAAGGAAGCGCAGCAGGAGTACAAGCAGAAGACTGCCTCAAACGTGCAGTCCATGCATGTGAAGACTCAGAGCCACACGGGCCGCATCTACACCATCAACGGCATTCCTGCCGACGAGCAGACTCACGGTATTGTTGTTTCTGAAGGACATAAAATATTGCAGTAATGACATTATATCCTCAACTGATCATCGATGCGCTGGCCACCGTCACCTATGCCGGCACGAAGAAGAATCTGATTGAAAGCGGCATGCTGGCCGACACGCCTACTGTCGCTCCGCTCAATCCCCCCGTAGAGGGAATGAACTGGAAAGTGGGTGTTGTACTGGAGTTTCCACGCGACACCGACCCGTTCCTGAAATCGACCGTGAAGGCTGCCGAAGCAGCTATCAAATACCACTGCGGACAGGACATTGAGGTAACGATTAAGACGGAGTTCAAGTCGAAGCCACGCCCTGAAGTAGAGAAACTGCTGCCAAAGGTAAAGAACATCATCGCCGTGAGCTCCGGCAAAGGCGGTGTGGGCAAGAGCACCGTGTCTGCCAACCTCGCCATCGCACTGGCCCGACTGGGCTATAAAGTAGGACTACTCGATACCGACATCTTCGGTCCCTCAATGCCCAAGATGTTCAATGTCGAGGATGCCCGTCCCTACGCTGTCGAGGTAGATGGCCGTCAGCTCATCTGCCCCATCGAGCAATATGGCGTAAAACTGCTCTCCATAGGCTTCTTTGTTTCTCCTGATACGGCTACGCTTTGGCGTGGTGGCATGGCGACGAATGCGCTGAAACAGCTCATTGCCGATGCCGACTGGGGCGAACTCGACTATTTCATTCTTGACACCCCACCAGGCACCAGTGACATCCACCTCCCCCTCCTGCAGACACTCGCCATCACGGGTGCCATCATCGTCAGCACACCGCAGCAGGTGGCTCTGGCCGACGCTCGCAAGGGCATCGACATGTATCGCAACGAGAAGGTGAATGTGCCCATCCTGGGATTGGTGGAGAACATGGCATGGTTCACCCCTGCCGAACTGCCTGAGAACCGCTACTACATTTTTGGCAAGGAGGGCTGCAAGCAGTTGGCAGAGGAAATGAAGGTCCCCCTGCTGGCTCAGATTCCCTTAGTTCAGAGCATTTGCGAGAACGGTGATGCAGGCACTCCTGCTGCCACCCGCGTTGACACCATGACGGGACAGGCCTTCCTCAATCTGGCTCAGTCCGTGGTTACTGTGGTAAACCGCCGCAACAAGGAACTGCCCAAGACCAAGATAGTGGGGATGAAATAGAAATCTTTAATAATAAATACGAGAAGCGTTTATGCTAAACGCAATTAGTGAGAATAATAAACGCTTAGAGTGAGAATACTAAACACTAAAAAGAGAAAAGAGGTTGTGCCAAAAGTAATAGACACGACCTCTTTTTGTTTGATATGAAAGGGGCGTGTCAAAAGTTACAGACACGCCCCCTTTCATTCATCTTTAGCCTTTCAGCCGTCTGAGGAATTAATCAATTTCCTCGTCAGCCTCGTAGCCACCCATCTCGCGGATAGCGTTCTTCAGCATGGTGTGCTGACGATACAGGTGGTTCACAGCCTCCTCACCCTGCGTGTAGTCGTGCATCGGGCTCTTGAGGAAGAAGCTCAGGAAGCGCTGTATGCCGAAACGGCCTGCACGAGCTGCGAGGTCGATGAGCAGACAGAGGTCGAGACATACAGGAGCAGCAAGGATAGAGTCGCGGCAGAGGAAGTTGATCTTGATCTGCATGGGATAGCCCATCCATCCGAAGATGTCGATGTTGTCCCAAGACTCCTTGTTGTCGTTGCGGGGAGGATAGTAGTTGATACGCACCTTGTGATAGTAGTCGGTGTAGAGATCGGGCTGATCTTCGGCCTTCAGGATGGTCTCCAGCGTAGAGAGCTTTGACACCTCCTTAGTACGGAAGTTCTGAGGCTCGTCGAGCACCAGACCGTCGCGGTTGCCCAGGATATTGGTAGAGAACCATCCGTCGAGACCCAGGCAACGAGTGCCGATAATCGGAGCGAAGCCGCTCTTCACCAGTGTCTGACCCGTCTTGAAGTCCTTACCGGCGATAGGCATCTTTGTCTTCTCAGCCAGTTCCCACATAGCAGGAATATCAACAGTGGTGTTAGGAGCACCCATCACGAAGGGAGCGCCCTCAGTCAGAGCAGCATAAGCATAGCACATAGAGGGAGCCACATGCTCGCGATCGTCAGCCTTCATGGCAGCCTCGAGGTCAGCCAGACGGTTGTGAACCGGCTCGTAAACAGGTACGTAGATCTCAGTAGAAGCAGCCCACAGCACTACGATGCGAGAGCAGCCATTCTGCTGTTTGAAGTTGCGGATGTCTTCACGCAACTGCTCTACCATGTCCCAGCGGGTCTTGCAGTCCTTCACGTTGTCACCATCCAGACGCTTTGCATAGTTCTTGTCGAAAGCGGCCTTCATGGGGACAATCTTCTCCAACTCTTCGCGTACAGGCTCAATATCCTTCGGCTTCAGCACCTCGGCATACATAGCCGACTGGTAAGCATTCTGTGGATAAACATCCCAGGTACCAAACACGATGTCGTTCAGATTGGCAATCGAAACGATATCACCATACTTCATGTACTTCTTGTCAGCACCACGACCCACACGAATCTTGTCGTACTGTGTCATTGAGCCAATAGGCTTAGCCAGCCCCTTACGAGCCATCAGCACACCGGTCATGAACGTAGTAGCTACAGCACCATTGCCAACTACCATGATTCCCAACTTACCCTCAGCGGGTTTCACATTTGCTTTTTCCATTTCATTTTTGTTTTTTAGCCTCCTACGGAGGTGGCAACCGATGGGGTCACCAGTTCTTGGTTAATAAATTATAAATGTTGTTTATTTTATTTTTGCTAATCGTTTTTTTAGTATTTAAACTTCAGGCTACATCAGAATGTTGTACGAATCATGAACCGCACTCCCCACTTATTTGCTGTAGGAAGATCGGTATAGCTGAGTCGTCTTACATATTCAACGTGCACTAACTTGAAAATATTGTGTATGCCCAAAGATAATTCGAAATAGGGCTTCCTTTCGTTCATGATATAGCAGCCTTCGGGGAAGGTCATGAGCACATCGCTTCCCTGATTTTCCTCAAGGAAGGGATTGTTCTTGTCGGTAAGTTTGCCCCACAGACATTTCAGGCTTATCCACTCGCGCCACTTGAGTTTGCGTAGGAAGGGTATGCGATTGAAGATTTTTCCGTTGAGGTCCCAATCAATCATGATAGACGCGTAGCGGTCGTTGAGGAACTCCATGTTGTTGATGAGATTGAACGTCTGATCTTCAAGGATAAAGCCAAGGTTGGCTACGGGCATGATGAGCAGCGGATAGGGTACGCGGTTCCACTGTGCTCCAAACTTGATGCGAGTATCAATCTTACCCCAGCTCATGGGCATCCAGAAGCGTTTATAGATTTCGCCCTCGGTGAAGTTGTAGTTATACTGTCCGCCAAGCACGCCCTTGAAGCCCATCGTGTGCTGGAGGCGGAAGACGGGTGCATCGAGGTTGATGGGCCAGCGGTGCTGTTTGGTATTGATGAATGTCTCGCCTGGTGCATAACGCACACCTACAGTAGCCTCGGTATAGCGGATATGGTCGAGGGGGGTACCAGTAGCCAACGGCTTGAGAGCGATATTGCCAATGGGGGTCACGCCCTCAGTCTTAGCCTCAGCGAAATACTTGATGCCCCATTCTTCCTCGTAGTCGAAGTTAATGGCCTGACGGTTGTAGAGGAACATTTTGTCGATGTCGGTGACCTTGAACGACGTGAACATATTGTCCTTGTCGGTCTGTATGAACTTATCGCTGGGCAGCGCCACATCACGCATGGACTGGATGGTGATGGCCTGTTTCGGGAACTCACGAGGCAGATAGCCAGGCTTGTTGAACGTATAGGTTACCTCGGCATCGTAGTAATTCTCGTTGGAACACATACCGTGGGCATAATAGCCTTTGAAGAAGAGGTGCGGGAACAGGTTGGCAGTAGTCTGTGCACTGGCACGCAAACGCCACTTGTCGTAGAAGTTGCGTGAGAAGATGGTGTTCACAGGACCTATATCAACCTTGCTGGGATGCTCCTTGGTGCCAGTCTCTACGAAATTTTCGATGAGTGCCTTAATGGCGAACACAATGTAGTTCAGTCCTTTAATCTTGCCCAGCTGGTTGACAAACGATTCCATAGAGCTCTCGCTCTTAGTGAGTTCCACCTGCCGGTACTTGTTCCAGAAGTTGTCATCGCGCATCTCAGCATACGAGTCCTTGAGCACGGGCTTACGTCCGCGCAGCAATTGCTTGGGTATCTCATCGAAGGCATAGTCGCTGCGACGAGTGGTACGCACCACAATAAACTTGGTGAGGAACTTGGCTACGGTGAGTTCAACAAACATATCGTCGAGCGTCATCTGCCACTCCCCAGTAGAAAGCTTCGTGAACTCCTGCACGCACTGCATGTGCTCAACCCAGTTGACATCGCTGGTCTTGGGGATGGTCATCTCGCATCGGCGCACCTGATAGGACGAGTCGGCAAGTATGAAGATTTGTCCGCGAAAGCCGAAGTCCTGCTGATTGTTAGGAGTAAAGTCGAGCTGGAAGCAGCGATCCTCTCCCACCATGACGGTGTCGGTGATATAGAATCGGTAGAACTGTATGGCATCCTTTCCAATGGGGCTTGGGAAAGGATACTGGAACAAGCGTATGTTGTCTTCGTAGAGGTCGATATCGGTGAAGATGTCCTTCATAGCAGTGTTGATGATATCGCCCGTCTGGAACAAATCGTTGACGCCTGTTGAGGATTGTCCCTTAATGATACTTTTCTCGCTGTGAGGATGTTTGCGGTATAGTTTCTGTGTGACCGTCTCGTCAACCGAAAGAGGTAGTATGAGTTTATTGTTATACTGACACACCTCAACCTGATTGAGCAGCCACTCATGCTTCTTGAATATGCCCGTCTCCAACTTCTCAGGAGTGAGCTCGTTCAGACCCAGCATAATCTTCTGATAGTTGTTGTACTGATAGAAGTCGTGCGTATCCAAACTTGTCTTCTTCTTGGCAGCAATCACTTTCTTCATAAGCTCCACTGCAGGATTGTTCTTCCTACTATACTTGGAAGAGCGTTTCGAGCGCACAGTGACCTCGCCCAGCTGTCGGTTGTCGGGCTTCAGTTTAATCACAAGATGATTTGGGGTGCTGGGCGTGATTTTTAAGACCTGCGGAACATACCCCACCGAGCTGATGGTAAGTCGCCATCCGTTATGCCGCTCAATGGTGAACCTTCCCTCAGCATTGCTCGACACGGCAGACTTGTTGCCACGATAAACGGCACTGGCGTATGGCACAGGCTCGCCATCTCTGGCATCAATAATCTGTCCCGTAATCTGGGCGATTGTTGCTTGAACGATAAAAATCAGCCATAAAAGGCAAAATAATATTCTTTTCAAAGAAGTATATTCAGATATTATAAAATTGGGTGGCAAAGTTACTGAATTGTCGAAAAAAAACAACGCATTTTAGAAAACTTTTTACATATATATAATTTTTTTTGACCATTAACAGCGATATTTAGGATAAAATAAGTAATTTTGCAGCCCTAATGAAACAACTACCAGTACTACCTGTTGTCATTGCAACAGGGTTCGGAGCCGGATTCTGGCCATGGGGGCCAGGCACCGCAGGCGCCATTCTCGCCACTGCCATGTGGCTGGGTCTTTCTTTTATTCTTTCACCTGCGACCCTTTTCCTTACAACTTTAGCACTTATTCTCATTTTCACGCTACTCGGCACGTGGGCCACCCATCAGCTCATGCCGTTCTGGGGTGAAGACCCGAGCCGTGTGGTTGTCGATGAGATGATTGGTGTGTGGACTCCGCTCCTGGTGGCAGCCAACTGGCAGCACGCTTTGGCAGCACTGGTGCTGTTCCGTTTCTTCGACATTGTGAAGCCACTGGGCATACGGTCGCTTGATCGCCGCCACGGTGCGTTTTGGGTGATGGCCGACGACCTGCTGGCAGGAGTCTATTCGGCCATTCTCCTATACCTATTTATATATTATATATGGCCTATATGGGGAAGCTGAGACATGAAATATGGACTTTCAGTAAAGCGCAGTTCTCAGCTCAGGTAGCCACGATTGCTGATTTCAGTGTCTCCATGCTGCTGGCCGAGCTCTTCGGCATCTACTATGTGTGGGCTTCGTTCTGCGGTGCGCTCAGTGGTGGCATTGTCAACTGCATCGTGAACTATCGCTGGGTGTTCGATGACACCCGCGAGCTCAGGAAGCGAGCCATCGCCGTCAAGTATGCCATTGTCTGGTCGGGCAGCATTTTGCTCAACACTGCCGGCACCTTTGCGCTCACCGAGCTTTCCGGCCAATACTTCATTTTCGCCAAGATTGTCGTAGCTGTTTGCGTAGCCCTGCTATGGAACTACCAGTTGCAGCGGCTGTTTGTCTATCGCGACACCCACATCGTTGAGCATATCAAGCAAAGAAGAGAAAGAAGAAAAGAAAATAAAAACAAAAACAAGAAATGAACTATCGAGATTTTTTACAAAAACTCATTTACCATGTGATTGACCCTCTCATCAGGCTCATGATACGCATGGGTTTCACTCCAAACATTGTCACTACTTTAGGATTCATAGGCAATCTTGTTGCCATGTGGTTCTTCTTAGAGGCTGCACTGGCCTTCGAAGACGGTTCACAAGACCCCTATCCACTCATTGGCTGGGGCGGCTTCATCATCTTAGCGGCTGGCCTGTTCGACATGATGGACGGTCGTCTGGCCCGTACAGGCAACATGTCGTCAACATTCGGAGCCTTATGGGACTCCACACTTGACCGCTATAGCGAGCTGGTCACCCTCTTTGCCATCTGCCTCATCTTCATCAAGGCTGGATGGTTCTGGATGGGAGTCACCACGTTTGCTGCCCTGGTGGGCTCTATCATGGTGAGCTACGTTCGCGCCCGTGCCGAGGGTCTTGACATTGAATGTAAGGTAGGACTGATGCAGCGCCCCGAACGCGTGGTGATTACTGCCATCGTGGCCATCGTTGCCGGTTGCACCGACGAACTGTGGTGGCTGGCAGGCGGCATGATCATGATTGCCGTTTTGGCAAACTTCACAGCCTTCTGGCGCGTGGCCCACTGCTACAACGTGCTGAACGAACGCGACGGAAAAAAGTCATAACCACCAAATCCATTCATGGCAAAACTCAAGTTATTCGACATACGTAACATCACGCGACGCGAGATCATATTCGATATCGTGTTCACGGTCGTGTTTTTTTTACTTCAAGGTACGTTTGTGGGCATCAATGCCAATCACATTCTCATGTTGAGCCTTTTCAACCTGCTGTTCTTTGCCCACCCCTTGACCCGCAAACTGGCTGTAGCCCTGCTACCTTTCGTGGCATTCGAGATCAGCTACGACTGGATGCGCCTCTACCCCAACTACAAGGTGAACCCCATCGACATTCAGGGACTCTATGAGGCAGAGAAAGCCCTCTTCGGCATTACCACTGAGAACGGCACACTGATTCCCGGTGAATACTTCAACCTGCACAACTCATGGATAACCGACCTCTTGGCGGGCATCTTCTATCTGTGCTGGGTTCCCGGTCCTATGGCCCTCGGGCTGTGGCTGTTCTTCAAGGGCGATCGCCGGTTCTATCTGCGCTTCGCACTGGGATTCCTATTTGTCAACTTCGTAGGTTTTTCCGGCTATTACATCCACCCCGCTGCCCCACCCTGGTACGCCATCAACTTCGGCTTTGAGCCAGACTTCAGCACGCCTGGCAATGTGGCCGGACTTGGACGGTTCGACGAACTGATTGGCCTCCCCGTCTTTCACAGCATCTACGTCAACAACTCCAACATCTTCGCTGCCATCCCCTCACTACATTCGGCCTACATGCTCATTGCCACCATCTATGCGGTGATGAGCCACCAGTCGAAGTCAATCATCCTGTGCTGCATCATTGTCACACTGGGCATCTGGGCCACAGCCGTCTATTCCTGTCACCACTATGTGATCGACGTATTGTTAGGCATTCTCACTGCCTTTGTGGGCATCGCCATCTTCGAGTTAGTAGTGATGCGACTGCCTTTCTTCAAACGATTCTTTCAATCCTACGCGAACTATATTTCATGATGAAGACTCTCAAGCTCTTGTTTTTGCTGTCGATGCTAACAGTGGCCACCATGCTTCCGGCGCAGATTGAGATGCGCACCGAAGCACAGGCCTCAGCAGCGACAGGCGACAACACCCCACTCTGGCTGAATGCCAACAAGTATGGCCTCAGCTCGCTGGAGAAGTTCAACGGCTACTTGAGGGCTGGCGTGTTCCGCCCGCTCATAGCCGACTCCACTCACCGATGGGACTACTCATTCGGAGCCGACTTAGCCGTGGCAGCAAACCACTCGAGTGTCTTCATCGTACATCAACTCTACGGAGAGGTGCGCTGGCTGAAAGGCTTGCTCACCATAGGTAGCAAGGAGCAGCCCATGCAGCTGAAGAACAACCGTCTGAGCAGTGGTTCGCAGACCCTCGGCATCAATGCGCGCCCCGTACCCAGCATCCGGCTGTCATTGCCAGAGTACTGGAACATCCCTTTCACCAAGAAATGGGTCGGCATAAAGGGTCACATCGCATACGGCATGCAGACCGACGACGGCTGGCAGCGCAAGTTCACAGAAGGCATCTACAAGCACACCGAGCATACCAAGATTCACACCAAAGCCGGCTACATTCGTGTGGGACGCCCTGACAAGCCTTTCACAGTAGAGCTCGGTCTGGAAATGGCCTGTCAGTATGGCGGCACTTCATATAGCGACCCAAATAATCCCGTGCCTGTAATCAAGAATGAAGACGGAGTGAAAGGTGCGCTCCGAGCCTTCATTCCCAGTGGCGGCGATGTGGGCGAAGGGATCTATGAGAACAAGGCGGGCAACCACTTAGGAAGCTATCTGCTGCGCTTCAACTTTGACTACGAGAAATGGTATCTTGGCATCTATGCCGACCATTTCTTCGAAGACCACTCACAGATGTTCTTCATCGACTACGACGGCTATGGCAAGGGCGAGGAGTTCAACGTGTGGAAGGACAAGCGCTACTTCCGCTACGACCTGAAAGACATCATGCTGGGTGCCGAACTGAAACTGTACAACTTCCGCTGGCTGAACGACATTGTCTTAGAGTACATCTACACCAAGTATCAGAGCGGTCCCATCTATCATGACCGCACCTATCACCTGTCTGATCACATCGGAGGTCTCGACAACTATTACAATCACTACATTCATACGGGCTGGCAGCACTGGGGACAGGTGATGGGCAACCCACTCTACCGCTCGCCCCTTTACAACGACAACTCTCAGATCAAGGTGTATAACAACCGCTTCTGGGCCTGGCACTTGGGAATCAGCGGAACACCCACCGACCAACTGCGCTACCGCTTGCTGGCCACTTGGCAGCGCGGCTGGGGGCACTTCGAACTGCCGTTCACCGAACCTCAGAACAACCTGAGCCTGCTGGCCGAAGCCGAATATTGCTTCTGCGAGTTCAGCAGCATGCCAGGCTGGGGCATCAAGGCTTCCATCGGCCTGGACCACGGCCAACTATTAGGCAACAACTTCGGCGGACAACTCACCATTACCAAACGATTTAACCTTTGGGAATAATGAAACGACACATCATCGGCCTGCTCCTGGCCGTCGTCGCACTGACAGCCTGCGACATAGAGCATTCAGACAACGGCCATCTGGACGGATACTGGAAACTGACACAGATGGACACACTCGCCAGTGGCCAGTCGGCTGACATGACCGAATCGTCAGTCTTCTGGGCAGTGCAGCACCATCTGCTGGAAATCAAGAAGCTGGACGACATTGAGAAGAACGTGTTCTTCCGCTTCGAGCATTCAGATGCCACACTGCGCATCTACAATCCCATCAGCGACAACAAAGCTATCTCCGACAGCGTGGTCACCGATCCTGCTACGCTCCGCATCTTCGGCATACAGCATCTGGACGAGACACTGGCTGTTGAACAGCTCAATAGTAGCCAAATGGTACTCCGCAACGATTTGTATCGTTTTCACTTCCGTAAATATTGATTTTCAGACAGAAAAGAGTATTATTTGTTGGATTTAGTTCAAATTCGCATCCGTTTTGTTTGCGAGTTCACTTTTTTTAATTAATTTTGCGCAAGAAACTATATTTATTAACCGAAAAAACTATTTCTTATGAAAAAAAAGCTGAAACTACTGGTGACGGCACTTGCCTTATCGCCTGTTGCGTTGGCTCAGCAAGCAGACTCGCTGGCCATCGACATGCAGAGTGAACAGGCTTATACCTTCACCGAAGCACAGTTAAGCGAGGACGATGACGTGACGCAGAACATCTCCGTCATCTCATCGAACCGCGATGTGTATGCCAGCGAAGTGGGCTATCGGTTCAGTCCTGCCAGATTTAAATATCGTGCCTTCAACTCGAAGTACAACGATATTTACATCAATGGCAACCCCGTCAACGATGTTGAGCGCGGCGAGTTCCGCTACTCATTCGTAGGCGGACTGAACAACCAGACACGCGGCGCTGAAAACTCACTGCCTTTCGAAGACAACAACTACATGATGTCAGGTATGGCAGGATCGAACAACTACAACTTCCGCCCTTCAAACTTTGCCACAGGGCATCGTGTTTCACTGGCTGGTGCCAACCGCAACTACAACGCACGTGCCATGTACACCTATAACAGTGGTGTCACCAATAAGGGATGGGCCTTCACCGGAAGCCTCACCTATCGCTGGGGCAACGGCACTGGCTTTATTGAGGGAACATCCTACAACTCACTGAGCTACTTCCTCGGTATCGAGAAAATCCTGAACAGCCGTCACTCACTGTCACTCGTCACATGGGGCAACCCCACCGAGCGCGGTACACAGGCTGCTTCGACCGATGAGATGTACTGGATTGCCAACAGCAACTTCTACAACCCTGTTTGGGGCTATCAGGACGGCAAGAAGCGCAACTCACGCATCGTGAAAGACTTCTCACCGGCTGCATTGCTCACATGGGACTGGAAGATTGATGACAAGACCAAGCTGGTGACCTCGTTCCTCGGCAAATACTCGATGTACAGTTCGAGCCGCCTGAACTACAACAACAACTCTACCAACCCGGCACCCGACTACTACTCGACCATGCCAAGCTACTATTTCAACGTGTGGAACCCTATGGCTCGCACCGACCGCGATGACATGGCTATGGCCAACTGGCAGACAGCCTATAACTATCTGAGTGCTGACAAGGCCAACCGCCAGATCAACTGGGACCGTCTCTACTTCGCCAACCGTATGGCCAGTCTACAAGGCAGCGATGCCATGTACTACCTGCAGCGCTATCACGACGATCAGCTCTCCTTTAGTCTGGCCTCAAGTCTGAAGAAGGCACTCTCCACCTTCACCACGTTGAATGTAGGCTTGCAGCTCTCCACCAACAAGGGCATGCACTATCAGACCATGGACGACCTGCTGGGAGCAACCACCTTCCACAACCTGAACACCTACGTCATCAAGAACTACGGCGAGAGCAGCTCTCAGGCACAGTATGACCTGAACAACCCCAATCAGACGGTGGGCAAGGGCGACCGCTTTGGCTATGACTACAACATCTACGTGAACAAGGCACAAGTGTGGGCAGGACTGTCCAGCGACTATGAGTCAGCCCACTTGTTCGTGAACGGACGTCTGTCTGGTGTGACCATGCAGCGCGACGGCAAGATGCGCAACGGTCTGGCTCCCAACAACTCATACGGCAAGAGCGGTACGGCCAAGTTTCTTGACGGTGGTGTAAAAGCTGGTGCACTGCTCGACCTCAGTCATGGCCACTCTCTGCAGTTCGGCTTGGGCTATGAGCTCAAGGCGCCTGTGGCACGCACAGCTTTCCAGGCAGCACAGATCAACAACGACTTCGTGAAGGATCTCAAGCAGGAGAAAATCTTCTCTGCCGAGGTTGGCTACCGTTTGCAGACCACTTGGCTCAAGGCCAACCTGAATGCCTACTACAGCCATCTTGAAGACGTGACCGAGCAGAGCATGTACTACATGGATGACCGCCGCTCGTTTACCTACGTCTCTTTGAGCGGCATTCAGAAAGAATACTACGGTGTTGAGCTCGGCATGGACTTCAAGATTACCAGCTGGCTGAACCTGAAAGCCCTCGGAACCATCAGCGATGCCAAGTATGTGAACAATGCCAAGGTGAGCTACATGCTCTCTGAGGACGGCGTGACCTACGACGACATCGTACACAACAAGGGCATGCGTGAGGGATGCACCCCGCTCACCGCAGGCAGCCTGGACCTGAGCATCCACACCAAGGGATGGTACATCGACCTCATCGGCAACTACTACGACCGCATATACCTCTATTATACGCCCGTGACTCGCTATGAGAGCCATCAGGCTAGCACCACCTACGACAACGACGCCAACCCCATTCCTGCCCCCTATCCTGAACAGGCCAAGGGCAAAGGAGGCTTCATGCTCGATGCCTCTATCGGCAAGACATGGTTCCTGCGCCACG
>ODAI012981023.1_pt1 | contig 13410 bp, 13 predicted proteins | sample 1539321 | NCBI WGS metagenome assembly ODAI01 (sample SAMN02144231, study PRJEB22623) | gut metagenome | biome: sheep rumen | host: Ovis aries | place: New Zealand
CAATGGTTGAAGTTGTGGACTATTTGCAGGACAACGGATTTACGGTATATGTTGTCAGCGGAACAGACAGGATAATCTCAAGGGGAATTGTAAAGGATAATCTGAACATCCCCATGAGCCAGGTGATAGGTTCTGATGAGACTATAGTTGCCAGTGGCCAGGGTGGTGAAGACGGTCTTGAGTATCAGCTTCAGAAAGATGATAAGATCATTACAGGAGGACAGTTCATAGTCAAGGATCTTAAGATGAACAAGGTGTCCGTGATCGCACAGGAAATCGGAGAACAGCCCGTTTTGGCCTTTGGAAACAGCACCGGAGACTCCAGCATGTGCGATTATGTCGTGAATAATAATCCATATAAGAGCCTTGCATTCATGCTTTGCTGCGATGATCTTGACAGAGAATACGGAAATGAAGCCAAGGCACAGAAGATGTATGACCTGTGCGGTGAACATGGTTGGATTCCAGTATCTATGAAGAATGACTGGACAACCATCTATGGAGAGGATGTTACGAAGAATTCCGCAAACGGACTTGACTTCTATTATGATTACGTAATTCCGAACTAATTCATATATATTTATTTTCTGAAAACTTTAACGTTTTTTCATAATTGTAGGCGCTTTATTATTTGAAGCGCCTATTTATTTATGCTATGATACAAATAGCGTAGTGAGTTTATTTACGGTTTAACGTTTAAAACGAACCGTCACTATGAAAGGTGGGGAAATACCTGGTAAAGGAGAAAATTGATGAGTAGTGTACAGCTACTGGATAAGACCCGAAAGATCGGCAAACTTTTGCACAACAGCAGTTCCGGGAAAGTTGTATTTAATGACATCTGCAGAGTGCTGTGTGACATTTTGGCATCCAATATGTTTGTCATCAGTAAAAAGGGCAAGGTTCTCGGAATTGGTGAGAGTGAGAACGTTGAATCTTTAAGCGACCTTCTGGTAGACAATGTTGGATCTTTTATAGATCCGATGCTTAATGAGAGGCTACTTACGATTCTTTCGACCAAAGAGAACGTTAATCTCGAGACTCTTGGTTTTGAGGGGATTGATTTCTCTAAATTCCAGGCTATAATAACTCCAATTGAGATAGCAGGAGAGAGGCTGGGAACTCTTTTCATATACAAGACAGACAAGCCCTATGATATCGATGATATTATCCTGTGCGAGTACGGGACAACGGTAGTAGGACTTGAAATGCTTAGAGCAGTCAATGAAGAGAATGCTGAAGAGAGCAGAAAACTTGCGGTTGTTAAATCAGCAATAGGAACTCTTTCCTTCTCGGAGATGCAGGCGATCATCCATATATTCGATGAGCTTGACGGAATGGAAGGAGTGCTGGTAGCCAGCAAGATTGCAGACAGGGTTGGTATAACAAGAAGTGTAATTGTAAATGCCCTAAGAAAGTTCGAGAGCGCCGGTGTTATTGAATCAAGGTCCTCGGGAATGAAGGGTACTTACATCAAAGTTACCAACGATGTGGTCTTTGGCGAGATAAAAAAGCTAAAGCAGGAAATCTGATCTGCCGATGAATATTGTGTAAAACAGTATCGGCGACATGGATGGAAATTACGATGAAAGGATTTATCGAAGGCGATAAATCCTTTTTTGTATATTTCATACATTTTGTAGCAAAAAACACACGATATACAATATAAAGTATATTTTACTTGTATTTTACACAAAAAGATTTTATTATTAAAGAGAGTAAAAAGGAGGAGTGGCCTTTGATTAACAGTAATGTCTTTGATTACATTAATGTAATGGATAAAGCAGCTGATGCTTCATGGACCAGGAATGAAATTATTGCAAACAATATTGCGAATATCGATACTCCCGGATACAAGAGGCAGGACCTTAACTTTGAGAGCGAGCTGGAGAGGGCTTTGGGACACTCCAGATATAGGACCATGGATAAAAAAGTGGTCGATATCAAGGACAAACATCTCGAAGCAAGAGTGGTCAACGATTATTCCGGCTTCTCCTACAGAACAGACAAGAACAATGTTGATGTTGAAACCGAGAACGTTATTCTTGCAGCTAACCAGCTTAAATATCAGGGACTGATGGAGGGCCTTAAGCATGAATTCCAGACCATCAGTGCTGTAACCAGGTCTTCATGATAAGGAGGACAGAGCATGAATATATTTGATTCATTCAATATCAATTCATCAGGTATGACTGCGCAGAGATTCAGGATGGATATCATCTCTGAGAATATTGCCAATGCCAATACCACAAGAACAGCAGAGGGAACTCCTTATGTCAGGAAGGTCGTAAGATTTGCGGAAAAGGGATCACAGACTCCGTTCTCCAGGATCTTAAATGAGCGACTTGACCATTACTCCGGAAGGGGAGTTAAGGTTGTCAGCGTTGAGAATGATGACTGGACACAGATGAATATCGTCTATGACCCTTCACATCCCGATGCGGATGAGAATGGATATGTAACATATCCGAACGTCAACACTGTAACAGAGATGACCAACCTCATAGATGCCAGCAGATCGTATGAAGCCAATGTGACAGCGTTTAATGCCAGCAAGAACATAGCATCAAGAGGACTTGATCTTGGTAACAGTTAATGGTTAATGGGAGGGAAGTAAATGGCATCACTTGATATTTCACAGCTAAGGAATGTCACATCAGATGTTATAAGACATGCTGAGAAGACAAACAGCAAGGTATACAACGTACTTGGGGATTCTCAAACCGGGAATGATGAATCCTTTAAAAGTATTTTTTCGGCAGCGGTAGACAATATATCAACTACCAATGCATATTTATCTGATGCGGAGAATGAAGAGATCAAATGGGCTTTGGGACAGACCGAGAATACACATGATCTTTCCATTGCGCTTCAGAAGGCTCAGATGGCACTTCAGTACACTGTAGCCATCAGAGATCGTGCAATGTCTGCGTATAGGGAGTTAACGCAGATGCAGATTTGAGCGATATAGGGATTAAAATACATAAAATGATGTGCTTGCACATATCATTTTATGTATTTATATCGCGTTAGTTTTTTCATGAGGGGAGGGAGAATAAATGCCTGAGAGACTAAGAGCTATTTGGCAGAAAATTCTCGACTGGTGGAACCACTTTACAGCCAGGCAAAAGACCTTGATCATAGGTGCCAGCACGGTTGTATTATTGACCATCGTTATTTTGGTGTCTGTACTTAACCAGCCGCAATATATTCTATTGGCTAATGCCCAATCCACTAAGGAGGCTTCTGAAATCAGAGACCTTCTTGATTCTAATTCCATAAACTACAAGATATCGGATGACGGTCTTGAGTTTAAGGTACTTAAGAAGGATCAGGCGTCGGCCAATCTTTTGCTGGGAGCCAATGACATTCAGTCCTATGCTTACAGCATCGATAATGTTACCAACGGAAGCTTCTCAACAACAGAATCAGACAAGCAAAAGAAGTACGTGCTCTATCTTGAATCAAGACTTGAGCAGGACTTTATAGCCAAGTTTGATGCTATTGAGACAGCCAATGTTCAGCTCAATATTCCCGATGACGACGGGACACTAATAGGAAACAAGGAACAGGCTCATGCCTGGATACTTCTTACACTCAAGGAAGACGGCAAGTTTGATGAGGAGAATGCAGCATATCTTGCCAGAGCCGTAGCTTCCGCAGTCGGCAACGAGAACACTGACAATATTGTGATCCTTGATACCGGAGGCAACATGCTCTTTTCCGGAGGAGAGGATACAACAACTGCCGGCCTTGCATCAACCCAGCTTACTGCCAAGGCTAAGGCTGAGCAGCTTGTTAAGACGGAAGTAAAAAAGGTCCTTCTTGGAACCAAGCTCTATGACAACATAGAGGTTGCCAGCAATCTGGTAATGGATTTCAGCAATAAGGAAACAACAGAGCATACTTATACACCTGCTGAGGATCAGACTCAGGGTGTTCTTAGCCACGAAGATACCTACAATGCAGAAAATGTCAGCGGAATCAGTGGAATACCCGGAACTGACACCAATGCAGAAGACGAGACGACCTACGTAACACAGGATAATACCAACTCCACATCATCGATCACAGAGGAGTCCAGGGATTATCTTCCAAACGAGAAGATCACGACAGAGACTAATGTTCCCGGCCGTATCAAATATGATGAATCTTCCATCTCTGTTACGGCAATCAATTATGCCATCATGAAGGAAGAAGATTACAACGCTGCCGATCATGAGAACATGACATGGAATGATTTTAAGGCAAACAACACAGAACCCACCGTCATGGAAGTTCCCACTGAGATGATCAATGTGGTTTCCAAGGCAACCGGAATTACTGCTGAAAATGTTGCTATGGCAGCATATACAGAATATGTTTTCTTTGATAGAACTGCAAGCGCCGTAACAGTTACGGATATTTTGCAGATCGTACTTATCCTTGTTATTCTTGCACTTCTGGCATTTATCATTATCAGGAGTATGTGGACAAGCAAGAAGACAGAAGAGGTTCCGGAACAGCCGGAGGAGCTCTCAGTGGAACAGCTACTTGAGTCACAGCCTGAAGAGATGCTTACAGACATTGAGATGGATCAGGGATCCGAGACGAAGAGACTCATCGAGAAGTTTGTGGATGAAAATCCTGAAGCGGCAGCTACGCTGCTTAGAAACTGGCTTAATGAGGACTTCATTTGATCTGAGTTTATTTATACAGGGGAGTAATTAACTATGATGGACATGGATGGCGGCGGCGGAAATCCATTAATCGCCGAATTTACAGGAACACAAAAAGCGGCAATTCTTCTGATCGCACTTGGACCGGAAAAATCCTCCGCCATATTCAAGCATCTAAAGGAAGAAGAAATTGAGGAACTTACTCTGGAGATTGCCAACACAAGAAGTGTCACCTCACAGGTAAAAGAGGCGGTTCTTGAGGAATTCTACGGAGTATGTCTTGCTCAGCAGTATATCGCAGAAGGCGGTATCACCTATGCAAAAGAGCTTCTTGAAAAAGCTCTTGGTGAAGATAAGGCTCTCGACGTTATCAGTAAGCTTACAGCTTCACTTCAGGTTAAGCCTTTCGAATTTATCAGAAAGACCGAGCCTTCACAGATCCTTACTTTCATTCAGGATGAGCATCCTCAGACTATTGCTCTTATCCTGTCATATATGTCTCCGGCTCAGAGTGCTATGATCTTATCCGCACTTGCACCGGACAGACAGGCTGATGTTGCCAAGCGTATAGCTGCTATGGACAGAACAAGTCCGGATACGATCAAAGAGGTAGAGAAGGTATTGGAATCAAAGCTGTCATCACTTGTAAACCAGGATTATACGATCATCGGCGGTGTAGACGCGGTAGTAGAGATCCTCAACACCGTAGACCGTACTACAGAGAAACATATTATGGAAACTCTGGAAATCGAAGAACCGGAGCTGGCAGACGAGATCAGAAAGAAGATGTTCGTATTCGAGGATGTACTTCTTCTGGACGACAGATCTATTCAGAGAGTGCTGCGTGAAGTTGAGAACTCTGACCTTGCTCTTGCATGTAAGAGTGCTACAGAGCAGGTTCAGAATGCTATCTTCAACAACCTTTCAAAGCGTCTTGCTGCTATGATCAAGGAAGATATGGATTTCATGGGACCTGTGCGTATGAAGGATGTTGAGGAAGCTCAGCAGAAGATCGTTAACGTTATCAGGAAGCTTGAGGATTCAGGCGAGATCGTAATCTCCAGAGGTGGAGGTGATGAGTTAGTTGTCTAATCTTTTTAAAGCAGGTTACGTTAGTTACGATCAGTCTGAGGCGAGGATTATTGACAGTAACGAGCTTGCTAATCAGAAAATAGAAGCTTTTCAGGAACAGGAAATGAAAAGGCAAAGGGCTCAGATGCTTCAGGAAGAGCCCGCCTATGAAGGTGATGCTTCAGATGATTTTGTTCCCGGAATCGATATGGAGCAGCTTTCACAACTTACAGAGGATCAGAGCATGTTAGAATCAGTTCCTGATCCTCAATTTGATATGGAAGCCATGCAGGCTGAGATCGATTTAAAGCTCCAACAGGCTCAGGAACAGGCTGATATGATCATCAACAATGCGCATGCCCAGGCACAGGAGCTGATGCAGACGGCACAGGAGCAGGGCCATCAGGAGGGGTATGACGCCGGCTATCAGGAAGGCGTCGCTGCTGCCCAGGCTCTTCAGGCTGACTTTGAACAGCAAAAAGAGGATCTTGAGAAGCAGTACCAGCAGATTGTGGATGAACTTGAACCCGAGATGGTGGATATACTCACACAGATTTATGAGCATGTCTTTAACATCGAACTCAGGGAGGATAAGGGGATCATCCTTCATCTTTTAAAGACGACTCTATCAAGAATAGAGCCCGGTAATGACCTTATCGTTCACATTTCTTCCGATGACTATGATGACATTATGGATCAGAAGGAAGAACTTGATGCATGTGTTACATCTCCCAATACCACAATGGAGATAATAGAAGATCCGCTGCTAAAGGAAAATGAATGTATGATCGAATCAGACAGCGGAGTATTTGACTGCAGTCTCGGAGTAGAACTTTCTGAAATAACGAGAAAGCTTAAGCTCCTTTCATTTGACAGAAAACGAAGATAAAAGGCGGAAGAGGATGCTTGTCAGTTCGGTTGATTTGTCAAAATACAAAAAGATGCAAAATGCACCATTTTACCGTACCAGAGGTAAAGTGGTAAATGTCATTGGCCTTACTATAGAATCTGCAGGACCCGATGCCAAGCTTGGCGATATATGCCTTATTTATCCCAAGAAAAAGAACGACGATGCCATGACCGATAATGTGATCAAGCCTTCGATGGCTGAGGTTGTCGGATTTAAGGACGGACATGTCCAGCTGATGCCTTATGAAAACACCAGCGGTATCGGAAACGGAAGTATTGTAGAAAATACCGATTCACCTTTAAGAGTGAACGTAGGAGAAGGTCTTCTCGGACAGACCCTTGACGGACTTGGCAGGATTGATGGAACCAACTACGGACAGGGCGTTCAGCTTGAAGGAGGAGTTGCCTATTCGGTAGAGAATCAGCCGCCGGATCCTATGACAAGAGATCCGATTTCGGAAGTTCTTCCTCTTGGCGTTAAGGCTGTTGACGGCCTTCTTACTGTCGGCAAGGGACAGCGTATTGGCATATTTGCCGGTTCCGGTGTCGGAAAATCCACACTGCTTGGTATGTTCGCAAGAAATACTCAGGCCGATATAAATGTTATAGCCCTTATCGGAGAGCGTGGAAGAGAGGTCCGTGAATTTATTGAAAGAGACATGGGCGAAGAAGGTATGAAGAGATCGATCGTAGTGTGTGCGACCTCTGATAAGCCTGCTCTTGAGAGACTTAAGGCTGCCAAAACCGCTACCTCCATCGCAGAGTATTTCAGAGATAAAGGAAAAGACGTACTCCTTATGATGGATTCTCTGCCGCGTTTTTCCATGGCGCAGAGAGAAATTGGCCTTGCCAGCGGAGAGCCGCCGGTATCAAGAGGATATCCTCCGTCAGTATATGCTGAGATGCCAAAACTTCTAGAGAGGGCCGGAAGATCGCGAAAAGGTTCTATAACAGGTCTTTATACCGTTCTTGTAGACGGTGATGATATGAACGAGCCTATTACGGATACTGCCCGTGGTATTTTGGACGGCCATATTGTTCTTAACAGAAAGCTGGCTCAAAAGAACCATTACCCGGCTATAGATGTACTGGCAAGCATTTCCAGATGTATGTCTGCTATTGCTGATCCTGAACACAAAAAAGCCGCAGGAAAACTCAAGACGGTTCTTGCTACCTACAACGATGCGGAAGACCTTATCAACATCGGTGCGTACAGGAGCGGTGCCAATAAGAATATTGACTATGCTATTTCGAAAATTGATCAGGTAAATGCTTTTCTGACCCAGGAGACGGACGAGAAGTTTTCTTTTGAGGATATCAGAGAGCAGCTGCTTAGTATATTCAGAGATTAAGAGGCTTTTTTATGGCAAGGTTCGTCTATAAAATGCAGAGCGTTTTAAATATCAAACAGCAAACTGAGAATCAGACAAAGATGGAGTTTGCTGTAGCGCAGGCGGAACTTAACAAGCAGCTTGATATACTGGACGAATACATAACAAGAAAAGAAAACTATATAAAGGAAGCTGAAGAGCTTAGGAATGAAGACAATTTAAAGCTTCAGGAAATCCTGGACAATCAGTATGCAACCGCTCAGATGGATGTAATGATCAAGCAACAGGCAGGCGTGATCAAGAGATATGAGGATCAGGTTGAAAAAGTAAGAGTCAAGCTCACAAGAAACATCCAGGAGAGAAAAATGCAGGAAACTCTCAGAGACAGGGCTTTTGCAGAGTACATTGAGGAGCAGAAACAGGAAGAAGCAAAGGAAAACGATCAGCGTACAAGCTTCACTTACGGACAAAAACAAAAGGAAGAGAAATAAATGGCTGATACTAATTTATTAAATACACCGGATGACCCCAAGGCCGCCAAGGCCAAGCTAAAAGCCGATAAAAAAGAATACAGAAAAAAACTGAAGGAGCAGGTTAAATCCCAGAAAGAGCAGGAGAGAGAGTTTGCCGACAGAGCAGCTGAGATCAATGGCGATAATGCTGGCGGACTGGCAACTTTGGTTATTACCTTTTTGATAATCCTTATCTGGCTTGCCATTATGGTTCTTTTGGTAAAGCTTGATGTGGGTGGCTTCGGTTCTGATGTACTTGCACCTATCCTTAAGGATGTTCCTTATGTTAACTGGATCCTTCCGGAAGGATCTTATGAAAAGAACTCCGGAAAAGCCACAGATACAGGTGTTGTTACGGATATGACAGCTGATGGCGAGCAAACCGGAGCACTGACCACTCTTGAAGATGCACAGGCCTATATAAAGAGACTTGAACAGGCCCTTCAGTCTGAGATGGAACAAAACAGTTCTCTGTCAGCTGAAAATGAAAAATTAAAAGCAGAGGTTGACAGGCTTGAACCTTTCGAACTTCAGCAAAAAGAGTTCTATGAAGAGCGTGAGAAATTTTATAATGAAGTGGTTTACGGCGAGAATGAGCCGGATCCTGAGTACTACAGACAGTATTACGAAGAAATCGAACCGGATGCTGCTGCGGAAATATACAAGCAGGTTGTACAGGGCGGCGTTGACGATGCGGCAATAAAAGCTTTTGCTACAACCTATTCAGGAATGAAGGCAAAAAGTGCTGCCAAGATCTTTGATGAGATGGTTGTGGAAAATCAGATCCAGCTCGTTGCAAGGATACTCGCCCAGATGTCTGTTGAGAACAGAGGTGATATACTTGCAGCTATGGAAGAAGCAAATGCAGCCAAGCTGACACAGCTCCTTGAGCCTAACGCTTTAGAAGAAAAAACAACAAAAGTTACAGGTTAATATTAATTATAATAAATGGGTCCACCATCGAAAGATGGTGGATTTTTTTTATATCTATGTATTTTGAGTGTTTATGAAAATTTCATACATAATTAAATGAAATAAAGATTTATGAGGCTTATACTATTAAGAGGAACTTAACAACAATTTTAAGGAGAAGAGCATCATGAAAATGTTTTATGGAAAAAGCGCATCGTGTAATGTCAAGGAAGCAGTAAACGGACTTCACTCGCCTCAACTTATTGTTTTTACCTGCAGTGCAGATGAGTTTGAGAAAGCTGTAACGGATGTAGAATCTCTTTTCCCGGGTGTTCCCAGTATCGGCTGTGTAGGTATGGGATATGATTCTTCTATTCTTGAAAAAGGAGTTTCTGTAATGGCGTTCTCTGAGGGCGTTACGGTTTCAACAGGCCTTCTTGAGAGAGTATCCACAATGCCGGCAAGAGATATTGCAAGGCTTGATGACGATATAAAAAAGGTCAATCCAGGAAACGAAAATACTGCCATCATAGATTTTTGCACGGGAAATGATGCTGCCGTCCTTACTACTATCAGAGGACTTATAGACAAATACAAACTTCAGGTAATGGGCGCAACAGGTGATGCCGGAAAGGTTTCCTGTAACGGTAAGATCTATCAGGACGCCATGACATATGCTGTTGTAAAGAACAACACCGGAAAAGTAAAGACATACAAAGAGAACATCTATGTACCAAAGGACAAGACCCAGCTTATAGCGTCAAAGACAGACAGGGCTAAATACTATCTTGGTGAGCTGAACGGAAGATCTGCAAAACAGGTTTATATGGAGCTTACCAATACTTCGACGGATAAAGAGATCGTCAATCAGACCTTTAAGAATCCGCTTGGAAAGATGATCGGAAATGATGTGTGTATTGTTTCCATAAAAGATGTGGCAGGAACGGGACTTATCTGTTACAGGCAGATAAATGACTCGGATATTCTGACGCTTCTTGAGATGCGTGACCCGATGGAGGTTGCTGAGGCCACCATCAGCAAGATAAAAAATGATTTCAATAAGATTTCCGGAATCTATTCGGTTAACTGTATATTCAGATATCTGGTTCTCAAAGACAGGGGAGAACTCAATTCATACCTCGGCAAGATAGCAACCCTTGGCACTTCCTGTGGGCTCATTGGATTTGGTGAGCATTACAATTCGCAATTTGTTAATCAGACAATGACATGTGTTGTATTTGAATAATAAGGAGAGAACAGATATGCTTACTGATATTTTTAAGAAAAAGAATGAAGAAGCCGTAAATCAGACAGTGGCAGAAAATAAAAAGGACGACAGTGAAAAGTTACAATCACTTATCTACATAGCTGATTCAATTGAAGTGTTCCAGAAGGAACTTGTTCAGAACGAGCTTAATTCTCTGACTGAGATCCATGACATGGGAGAGGCAGTCGGCGCTGTAATTGAGAGTAATACCGAGCTCAGAGAGCGAATGGATGCTTTTAATGAAATGTTCGAAGCTGTTAACAGCAGTGCTTCCAAATTCGAAGATGTTAAAAGAAATATCCTGAACAGCGTAGACAATGCACAGAATAAAGTTGAAGAGCTCAAGACAAGTTCAAACGAGGTAAGGGCCAGCTTTGATGAAATGGCTCAGGGATTTGAAAACTTCAAGAGTGCTGTTGATCAGATTTCTGATTACATGAAAAAGATCATCGGAATAGCCACACAGACCAATCTTCTTGCACTTAATGCTTCTATAGAGGCTGCAAGAGCAGGAGCTGCAGGCAAGGGCTTTGCTGTTGTTGCTACAGAGGTCAGAGAACTCGCTGACGAGATCAAGGTAATGATAAGTCAGGTAAATGCCTCAATCGATGCAGCCGGAGCTGAGAGTGAGAAGCTCTCCGTCAGCATGGAGAACTCCATAAACGCCATGGACAGAAGCCTTAAAGAGGTTGATGAGACCAAAGAAAGCTTTATTGAGATCATTGATAGCGCAAACGGTGCAAATGCTGTTCAGCAGGAAATTGCAGATACAGCGGATACTGCATCCAATGAGCTTGATAAGATAGGAAACAGCTTCAATGATATAAACAACAAGTACGATGCACTTGTTGATCAGCTCGACAGGGTAAATGCTCTGGGGACAACAAAGAGCAGTGTTTTCGAGCACATTGATAATCTGGTTTCTCAGATACCTGCAATTGTAAAAGAATGAGCATAAGGGCGTCGACAAGGCGCCCTTTTTTGTTATAAAAAATTCTCTTTTGTGCTAAAGTTATTTTTTGGTTGTTCCGATATACATTACGAAAGATTATGGGCGGACTATGTATGCCCGATCAAAACAGAATACGGAAGGAGGGTTTAGATGAGCAGTGCAAACAACGTGGTAGGCGCTATGGCGACTTATCTGATATCCGGCACTGCAGCCACAAATGTTTCAAATGTCTCGGCTGGAAAGGACGCATCCAAAGCAGCATCAACGAGTTTTGACATGGTTTTGAACCAAGTATCCGACACAATGGTTCAGACTAAGACAACAGATGTTTCAAAACAGGTAAACAAATCTCTTGAAAATGCTGATCAGAGTAAGATAACTGACAAGACAGCTGGTAAAGACGCAAAAGTATCCGAAACCGATAAGGGCGTTACAGACGAAACACTAAGAGCTGACACACAGGAAGTTGACAGCACAAATGTTGATGAGAACATCACAGTGACAAATGAAACAAAGGGCGCGGAAGCTGACACAAAGCTGCAGAACGCAATAGATGAGGCAGGAAAAGAGCTTGTTAATCAGATCGCAGATGAACTTGGCATCACAGAAGATGATGTAGTAGAAGCGATGCAGGTACTTGGCCTCATGGCAGTAGATCTTTTGAATCCGGCAAACATGGCACAGATGCTTACACAGTTAAGCGGCCAGGAGGATACGATAGATCTTATAACAGACACTGACATATATACTTCGTTGCAGGACCTCATGGAGGGTGCAGAGAGTATGAAGGACGGACTTATGAATGAGTTCGATCTGTCAGAAGAAGAACTTCAGGCCGGCATTTCGGATGCAAAAGAAAACTTTATGCAGACGATGAATGACCTTGAAGAAAACGCTAACAGTGGCGCCGATACAGTAGTAAATGAAGACGCAAATGTTAAAGAGTTAAAGGACACTAAGACTAATGCACCACAGTCGGAGGCGTTCAGTAAAGAACCCGTAGTTGAAGAGAAGACAGTTGAAATCAACACTCAGAGTTCCAAAGAGGGTGGAAATAAGAATTCTCTTCAGAGCGGAGCAGAATCATCAAATCTTTTCAATCAGGTCATGAATAATATCGCAGATGCAGCTGCAGACGTAACGGGATCAGACATGGTTTCCTACGCTGACAGAGCGCAGATGGAAAATATTATCAGACAGATAACCGAGAAGATCACAATTTCAGCCAAAAACGAAGAGACTTCAATGGAACTTCAGCTTCATCCGGCTACCCTTGGCAATGTAAACATTCTTTTGACCAGTGGAAAAGACGGAATCGTAGCCAAGTTTACAGCTCAGAACCAGCTTGTTAAGGAAGCGGTTGAGGCACAGATGGTGCAGCTTCAGCAAAAGTTCGATGAGCAGGGCATCAAGGTCACATCAATTGAAGTGACGATTGCAAGCCACGGATTTGAACAGAACCTCGAGCAGGGTAACGAGAGAGGCTCAGGTGAAGCACAGACCGAGAAGAGGGTTAAATCCTTAAGGAGAATAAACCTTGCGGACCTTGAAACCGAAGATGAAATTGAAGAACAGAGTGATGCTGAAAGAATAGCGCTTCAGATGATGGCAGCAAATGGCAATATGGTTGACTTTAGTGCGTAACTAAATTCAAAGAAAAAGAGGTCATTATGGCAGATACAAGTTCAGTAAATGCAATTATAAAGAACGGTGAAGTAATCAACGCCAAGAGTGAGAGCACTCAGAAGACGACACCAAACGGATATGACAAGGATGCATTCATGCAGATCCTGGTTGC
>ODAI010616875.1_pt1 | contig 13409 bp, 15 predicted proteins | sample 1539321 | NCBI WGS metagenome assembly ODAI01 (sample SAMN02144231, study PRJEB22623) | gut metagenome | biome: sheep rumen | host: Ovis aries | place: New Zealand
GTCATCTTCTCCTGGATCTGCAGTCTTCTGGCATACACTTCCACCGTCCGCGCCAGCTTGCTCAGCCCCACCACCTTGCCGTTGGGGATATACGCGATATGGGCCTTGCCGAAAAAGGGAAGCATATGGTGCTCGCACATGGAATAAAACACGATATCCTTTTCCAGCACCATCTCATTGTTTTCCACGGTAAACACACGGCTAAGATGCTCCGATGCATCCTGATCCATTCCGCCGAAGATCTCGGCATACATCCGTGCGATGCGCTCCGGCGTGTCCACCAGTCCTTCCCTGTTCACATCCTCGCCGATGCCCTGCAGCAAAAGCTTTACCGCCTCTTTTATCTTATTCTGATCTACCATGACTTCTGCCTTTCCACGATTTTCATTAGCCTCCCCAGATAGGACAAAGATCCGAACGCAAGAATCACGTCATCCGGCGCTGCCAAAAGCCTCGCCATCTCCACCGCTTCCTCCAGACTGCCGGCTGCTGTCACCGCCGGATGAACTTTCGCCGCTTCCTGCGCCAGTTCATAAGCAGACAACGCTCTGGGATTCTCCGGCGGAGTGATCGTGATGATCTGATCCGCATACTTCTGCGTCCAGGCAATCACCTTCTCATATTCTTTGTCCCTCAACACTCCCATTATATAGATAATTCTCTTATTTGTAAAATAAAATTCTATGGACTCGGCAAGTTTCCTTGCCGCATCCTCATTGTGAGCACCATCCACCACAAACAGCGGCTTTCTGGCGATCACGGAAAACCGTCCCTTCCACACAGTCTGCGCCAGCCCCCGCCGCAGGGCCTGCTCCGAAACAGAAAAGCCCTTTTTCTGCAATGCATGGATCGCCTCTATGGCTAACAGCGCATTCTCCGGCTGCACCGATCCGGCCAGATGGATCTCCAGATCTTTGTAGGTTAATCCATTCGGATTTTTATAATCAAACCGCTGGCGCTCCAGATATTTTCCACGGCCGCGCCTGATGTTTGAAATGGATGACCGTTCCGCCACATACAGCTCACAATGTTTTTGCGCCGCCATCCGCCGGATCACTTCCATGGCTTCCGGCTTTTGTTTCGCAGTCACCGTAAGGCACCCTTCCTTCATAATGCCGGCCTTCTGTTCCGCAATAAGCTCCAGCGTATTGCCCAAAAACTTCATGTGATCCATGCTGATGGATGCCAGTACCGCCACCTGCGTCGTTGTGATCAGGTTTGTGGCGTCCATCAGGCCGCCCATCCCAGTTTCAAGAACGACGATATCGCAGTTCTTGAGACTAAAGTACCAAAACGCCAGCGCTGTCTCCACCTCGAAAGGCGTCGGCTGCGGCAGCCCCTCGGCTGTCATCTCCAGACAGGCCTGCCGCACCAGCTCCATTCCCGTACAAAGATCCTTCTGGGATATCTTCCTCTCATTCACCTGAATGCGCTCTCTGTATTCAAAAATCGTGGGCGAAATATAACGTCCCACACGATAACCAGCCATTTTCAGCACAGTTGAGATATAAGCAAGCACCGATCCTTTCCCGTTAGTCCCCGCAATATGCACGAACTTCAAGGTGTCCTGCGGATTTCCCAGCCGTCTGCAAAGTTCCCTTATGCTGTCCAGCCCCGGCACGATTCCGCAGGACTGTAGACTCTCTATATATTCCATTGCCTCTTTATAGGTCATCGGTCACGCCTCCCGCTGCACATGAGTGCAGGAACAGTTACAGGACGAAACCTGCCGATTTCGCCCTGCTCCATGCAAAACTCTGCGTCCGCTCATCTGTTTTTCTTCCGCTACCATCCGTGTGCTAGTTATCAAAATCCACATCATCGATATCTCCGGAACCGATATCCAGCATATTCACGGTACGTCTCTTCAATCTGGCTTCCTCAGATTCTTTTAAAATAAACTCTTTGATCGCCTTGGAATTCTTGATATGATGCAAGATCAGTTTAGGATGCGTGGTATCACCGGTAAAACAGATGATCGTTCCCAATCCAAAAATCCTCTCTCCCAGAGTTGCCGTGCGCTCCACATCCTGCACCTTATACATATAACAGTCATTCTCTACAGAGGTAAACAGACCGCTGGTGACCGTGATCATATCCTCTCTGATAGAATATTTGGTAAATGTAAAAGGCAGTCCAAAAAATACCCAACGTTTTCTCTCATTGAATTCAACCATGGCAGATCCCTCGCTTTCTCTCCCTATTATAGTTTATATTCTTAGAATATGCAAATCTTTTTCTGTGTCGGTAAATTTTCATTGAAATTGTACCCCGAAAATGCTATCATAGTACAAGAATATGCAGGAAAGCTTTTCGGCTTTCGGAAGGGAGAACAACATGACCGCAAAAGAATGTATTGTTGGACGAAGAAGCATTCGAAAGTTTACCGATCAGCCCGTTTCTCATGAGTTGTTAGAGCAGATCGTGGAGATCGCTTCCTACGCTCCCAGTTGGAAAAACACCCAGGTTGCCCGTTATATCGCTGTAGAGGGCGAGATGAAAGATAAGGTAGCTGATTGTACCAAAATTTGGGCCGGCAACGGTGCTATCATGAAGAATGCACCCATGGTGGTTGCATTGACCGTTGTAAAAGGCCGCAGCGGCTTTGAAAGGGACGGTTCTTTCTCCACCGGCAAAGGCACCGGCTGGCAGATGTTTGATGCCGGCGTTGCCAGCGAAGCATTTTGTCTTGCCGCTTACGAACAGGGGCTCGGAACCGTGATCATGGGGCTTTACGATGAGGCGGATATTGCAGCCTTATTGGAGATTCCCGAGAATCAGGAGTTAGTTGCCCTGATTGCCATCGGTTATCCCGATCAGTCACCGGAAGCACCCAAGCGCAAAGCTGTGACCGATTTATTAACTTATAAAATGTAGACAATGAGGTCGAAGGGAAATCTTTTCCCTTCGGCTTTTTATGAGAATGGAGGAAATCATCATGCGTCATTTGATCAGTCCCCTGGACTTTACCACCGAGGAACTGGATCGGCTGTTTGATCTGGCTGCCGACATTGAGCGGGATCCCCAAAAATATGCTCACGTGTGTGAAGGCAAGATCCTGGCTACCTGTTTCTATGAACCCAGCACCCGCACGAGACTCAGCTTCGAGTCCGCCATGACACGGTTGGGAGGAAAGGTGATCGGTTTCTCCGATGCCAACTCCTCTTCCGCAGCGAAAGGCGAAAGCGTTTCCGATACCATACGGGTCATCTCCTGCTATGCGGATATCTGCGCCATTCGCCATCCCAAGGAGGGCGCTGCTACCGTGGCCAGCAGCAAGGCTCTGATCCCCGTTGTGAATGCCGGCGACGGCGGTCATCAGCATCCGACCCAGACGCTGACCGACCTGCTGACCATTCGCAGTCTGAAGGGCAGATTGGGGAACTTTACGATCGGATTGTGCGGTGATCTGAAATTCGGGCGCACGGTACATTCCCTGATCCATGCGCTGGTGCGCTATGAAAATGTGAACTTTATCTTCATCTCTCCGGAGGAACTGCGGATTCCGGACTATATTACGGATATGCTGAAAGAAAAAGGAATCCCCTATCAGGAAGTGATCCGTCTGGAGGATGTGCTGCCGGAACTTGACCTGTTATATATGACCCGCGTGCAGAAAGAGCGCTTCTTCAACGAGGAAGACTATGTGCGTTTGAAAGACTTTTACATTCTGACACCCGAAAAGATGGAACTGGCCAGCGACGATATGCTGGTGCTCCATCCCCTGCCCCGCGTTAATGAGATTGATGTGGCTGTGGATGACGACCCCAGAGCCGCCTATTTCAAGCAGGCACAATACGGCGTATATGTCCGCATGGCATTGATCATGACATTGCTCAATCTTGCAGGCTGACAGATTGGTAGCTGTCAGATTGATATAAGTGAGCAAACCGGACCAAACCAAATCATAACACATGTTATTGAAAGGAGATTCTCATGTTAAATGTTGGAAAAATAGAAGAAGGCTTCGTACTGGATCACATCAAAGCCGGAAAAAGCCTGGAATTATACGATCATCTGCATCTGGACAAGTTGGATTGTACGGTGGCTATCATCAAAAATGCCCGCAGCGACAAAATGGGCAAAAAAGACATTCTGAAAGTGGAATGTGACATCGACATGCTGGACCTGGATATTCTGGGTTTTCTGGATCATAATATCACGGTGAACGTCATTAAAAACGGGGAAATCGTTGAGAAAAAAGAATTGGTGCTGCCGAAAGAGATCCGCAATGTCATCCACTGCCACAATCCCCGCTGTATCACTTCCATCGAGCAGGGACTGCCCCAGATCTTCTTCCTGGCTGATGAGCAAAAAGAAATCTATCGCTGCAAATATTGTGAAGAGAAATATGCGGAACGCAGAAACCGCCGTGCAAAATAGCCCTTGCTTCCTTTCTATTTCTTATATTTCAGATGCCTGACAAATGCCATAGGAAATATTCTGCTCTTGCAGGATTTCCTGCATTTGATCCAAGGCATCTTCTTCGTTTTCGGCAAAAAACAACTTTTTCTGCAATTCCGTCTGCATGTCCTCTTTGAGGACCGTCACCTCATACATCTGCATTTTCACACACTTTCCGCATATCTGTTTGTCAGATATTTTGCCTCAAACTGCTTCACCGGTATGGGCTTTGAGAAATAATACCCCTGGAAGATATCACACCCAGCCCAGGTCAGATAATCTACCTGTTCCTTTGTCTCAACCCCCTCTGTGACCACAGTGAGTCCCAGATTCTTGGACATCTCGATGACCGCATTCATGATGGTCTTACTGCGCTTTCCATGGGTTGTCTTTCGCAGGAAGCCCATATCCAGCTTCAATACATCCACCTCGATGTCCTGCAGCATATTCAGGGAAGAATAACCGCTACCGAAATCATCGATTTCCACCTGAAAACCGTATTTCCGCAATTTTTCCAGCAGCGAGAACTGCTTGGAAATCTCCTCCATCAGCGCAGTCTCCGTGATCTCCAGCTTCAGATTTCCGGGATCAATGCCGCGCACCGGATGCTCCCCCCTGACCAAAGCCTCAGCTCCCAGCACACGATAATCCCCCACAGAGATCTGGGGCTGTAAAAACATCTGGAATTCCCCTGCCGCCAGCGCCCGGTCAAACTCACCGATCATCACTTTTTCCCGCTGCTCGGAATTTCCCATGTCCTCTGTATAGTATGCCACAATGTGTTGATAGCTGTCCTTGATGGATTCAATGGCGGCAAACGCCCTGTCGCACATGACGGAAATATTGATGCTGGGATCAATGATCCGATACACGCCCACATGCGCATGCATCCGATACACACTGCTGTGTACGATCCGCTTCAGATCTTCCAGATATTCGGTATAGTCCGCCTCAACAAAATCCTCCTCCCGCATACACATGGCAAAATAATCCGATTCCAGACGACCGTAAATTGTATTCTCGCTGGCATCCCTGCGCATCAGCCCTGCAATCCGCTGCAGGATCTGATTTCCGGTCTTCTCGCCGAACAGACTGTTCACAACGCTGAAATCCTTCACGTCAATGCAGACCATAACGCGCTGTACCTCCGGCTCCTCCTTCAGTTTACCCTCCACTTCCTGAAAAAATCGCTTCCTGTTATAGATATCCGTCAGCTCATCGTGGCTCGCCTCGTAACGCTTCTGCTCATATTCCATCACACTCTCTGTGCGGTCCATAAAGGAGAAGAAACTTCCCACAAAGCTTCCCTTGTCATCCTGTAGAATATTGAAGTGTACATCATAATAGTGCATTTCTCCGTCTACTTCGTGTGCCTCTCTCCAGAATTCCTCCCGAAGCTCACCGCGCTGTCTCCGCCATTCTTCAAAATATTGCTCAAAATATTCCTTAGTCCCCCGTTCTCCGAACAAGCTGGCATAAGCACTGTTCAACTGAATACATCTGCCGTCCTTATCAAAGCACACGATTCCCTGCTGGGTATCTTCGATCAGCAATGACAGAACTTTCGCCACAATGCCTCTGGATACATAAAAATAGGAAAAATAGACGCAAAGAATAGCCAGGACCGCATATAGAATGGACGTAATATCCATCGGCAATGCAAATATTCTCCCCAGAGAACTGATCACGATGATCGCCAGAACGCTCCAGACAATTCTCAAATATCTGCCGCGATACAACGCAATCGTCGCAAACATCTGTCTGATATATGTGAGAAGAATAATAAACAGCAACACATCAGCACCAAGATCCAATCACCTGCAATATAATAAAGCACATAGAAAAAAGACGCCGCCCACTCGGTATGCACATTTACCGCTAACGCATTACAGACTACCGTAACAAACGCTGCTGCAAACAACAAAGATATCGGACGACGTTTCGGACTTTTCTGTTTATTTACCCACAGTATCCCCACAGCCAGCACAGCCGCCGTCAAACAGGATAATACCAAAAAAGCTGCCATAAAGACAAACTCCTGTCACGAATTTTCTTTTTCCCTCATATCTTACCATATCTTAACAAAAAAAGGAACCTCAAAATCATTGCTTCTTCTTTAGCAACTCCCGCTTTTCCTGCACCTCCTGCTCCAGTTTCGCCTGTAGCTCCCGCAGAGCCTCACCGAAATGCACTGACATCATGGACGGGTTGGACCGGATCAGACGCCGCTGTACCGCATCCCGCATCTCCGTCAGACGCGCTTTGTCTGCCATATGCAGCTTATACTTGTCTCGCAGTTCCCCGACTTCCTCACGATATTTCTCCAGTTCCTCACCGGTCAGTGCGATCAGTACATCAAGCCGCTTCTGCATATGCGCCATCTCCTCCCGGACTTTCTCCATCCGTACCAGCACATCCCGCAGATCCATAGCGGCCTTGAAGGATAACACGAAATCCGCACTGATCACAGCAGTAAGTGCAACCGTACTGACGGACAGTACCGTGTCCGGTATCGCCAGCACAAACCGCTCAAAGGGCTTATGCAGATACTCCGTCACGATCACAGTCAATGCGCCCCAGGCCAACGTGGAACTCAGACAAATATGTCCCTGGAAATTGAAGGGTTTATTGGAATAATCCCAGTACCGGACCTTAAACAATGCCTCCATGACCACTCCGGTGACATATTCCAGCACAGTGGCTCCTACGCATCCTGCAAAATAGATCAGGATCTGCCGCCCCGGTGCCTCCATGCTTTCAAAAGGAGCCGACACCACCAGCATCATGATCGCACCGCTTCCGTAAATGGGAAGAAACGGTCCCCGCATGAATCCGCGGTTTACAAACCGGCCTGTCTTCAGAGAAACATAAGAGGACTCAAAGCACCATCCAAACAAACAGTACAGATAAAAGAAAAACACCCATTGCTCCGTCGAATAATAAAACATTCCTCCACCTTTCAGCGATACACCGCCACTTCCAGCGCCAGCTTACCCTTTCTGGTCTCCCGCGCCTCTCCCAGCACCCGGAATTTCCCATATCCTCTGGCATTCACTGTCTCAGACTGTTTTAACTGTCTGGAATTATTCTCACAGAGCCGTCCATCCACGTATACCTTCTGCGTCCGAAACAGCTCCAGACAATTCTCTCTCGACTTATTATATACCTTGGCGATCACTGCGTCCACCCGCATGGAAGCAACCTGCACCGTCATATGCTCCGGTTCCTCCTGCGGCACTTCCTTTGCACTGTCCACCACCTCGCATTTTACATGCGTATGCCTGACCTGCGTCAGATTTTCACAGATAAACGGTGCAATGGAATCCAGACAGAACAGGTATGCCTCCCTGTCACCCACCCGGATATCCCCCAACGTGCTTCTCTCAATTCCCAGATTCATCAGTGCACCCAGAAAATCTCTGTGTGACAGCTCGTCTGCAAATTTCGCGAGCAGCGGCTGAATATGGACACACACAATGGGGAACGGAACCTCATACCCTAACTCTGCCGCATTGCCGAAACGCACCACTTTCCTGTCCGTTTCCTCAGCGCCTCCGTAGAGCACATAACCCGCATATTCGATCTCCCGCTCGATCTGCCAGAACGCATCCTGCTCACTCAGACCTAAGAACCCCGTAAACGCAAACATGTTCTGGGAAAAGGCCTTGTCGGCCAGATCCCGGAACCTGTTCTTTAACTGTTGTATTTCTTTTTCGTTCTCCATAATTTTACCCTTACTCAGTGCCTATCCCAGCGCCACATCCAGCACCATCATCAATGCGAAGCCAATCGCAAAAGCAATCGTGCCCACATTGGAGTGTTCCCCTTCGCTTGCCTCCGGGATCAGTTCCTCCACCACCACATAAAACATGGCGCCTGCAGCAAATGCCAGAAGATAAGGCAGGATCGGTGTGACAATATTGGCCAGTAAAATGGCTACCAAAGCACCCAACGGTTCAACCGCCCCCGACAAAGCTCCCAGCAAAAAGGACTTCATCCGGCTGTTTCCCTCACTCCGAAGCGGCAGAGAGATGATCGCTCCCTCTGGGAAATTCTGGATCGCGATTCCCAACGCCAACGCAAAAGCGCCTGCCATCGTAACCGCTCCGTCGCCGTTTATCACGCCTGCAAAGATTGCACCGCAGGCTGCACCTTCGGGCAGATTATGGATCGTCACTGCCAACATCAACATCGCAGTACGACCCAGACTGCTTTTCGCTCCCTCCGGTTTATCGCTGCCCAAATGGAGGTGTGGTACAAATGAATCCATGAGCAGCAAGAAAAATACCCCTGCCAATAACCCGATGAGGCTGGGCACAAAAGCCAGTTTCCCCATTCCTTCACACATTTCCATCGAAGGTATCAGCAGAGACCATACGGATGCCGCTACCATGACGCCGGCGGCAAATCCCGTAAATATCCTTTGTAAAAGAGGACTGATTGCATTCTTCAGAAAGAACACACAGGCCGCGCCTGCCGTCGTCCCCGCAAAAGGAATCAACAATCCGATTGCCACATTCCAAAACATTCCTGCTTAATTCCTTTCCAATCCACTGTAAAACCCGATAAACCTAAAATCCTGCCAGATCATTGCCCTGCAGCGCATAGATCAGAAAATTCACGCCGCATACCAGATGATAGGCAAACACTCCCCACTCCGCCGGCAGAAAAATGATCTTCCAGTTCTTCCGCCACTCCACAGTATTCTGCAGTACCAGTACAAGCGTCAGAAAGAACACAAAAAACATTCCATGCATATATCCCCATGAAAAATTGGCGTGCATCATGCGAAACCCTTTTTCATACAGACAAAGGAACATCGCCGTCGCCACCAGATAATTATACCATGCAAAGCGATAGAGAAAACTTTCCCTCAGCTTCTTCCAGTTCAGCACTGCCACGCCGATGGTAAGCGCCATCCCCATGATAACGCTCAGCAAAATATTCTTGGAATAATTGCTCCATACTTTTGCGAAAGCGAACCCAATCCCGGTCTCCTCGCCTTTCACATTGGTCCCGCTGAACACCCCGAAAAACTGGTACAAAAGATCCAAGCCTGTGGGTATCATCGTCACGCACACACAGAAAGCATTCCGCAAACTTTTCCCCCTGCTCCGGACCAGATCACACAACAGAATGATTCCCATCAAAGGCACCAAGACCAATGTATAACTGGGTTTTGTGATCGTCATCAGAAACAGACTGATGGCAAAAGGCAGGCACCGTTTCCAGGAAAAATGCTCCTGATACTGTTTCAAAAGCTTTGCCGCCTCAAAAAAACATACAATCGTAAACGGTCTGGTCGCCAGATAGGTGGCGTTCCAGATCGGATTCGGTGTGTAGATCCCCATACACCGATACGCATAATCAAACCCGAAAAAGGCCGTATTCTTCGGAGAATACAGATTTCCCAAAAGGAAAAGCGCAAAACTGAAAAAAGTGATGCCAAGTTCCAATGCGAAAACCTTTGCCCGGCTCCATTCACGGGTATCAACGCCCAGCCCCGTGCTCTCTCCGTGCACAAGCTGCCCCATATAATACCGGGTAACACACAGCCCCAATGCATTCAGAAGCGCCGTAGCGATCGCAACACCCAGCGGTGCCCCCGCGATCAGCGCGATCCCCTTTGCCAGCGTAAAAAAAAGCGGATAAGGGAACTCATAATCTCCCTGAATACCGCGCACCTTATTTACATAATCCGGCATATCCGACCGGAATACCGGCACCTCGTAACACTGCATGACAAACAGATACAGCATGACTCCGGTATATGCCATAAGGAGCAGAAAAAAAATTATTTTTTGTTCCCACGGAATCTCATTTCTACGCAAAGCTGATAATCTCCTCTTTGGGTGCTTTCGCCTTCTCCACACTCACAGCATGCAGGATCGGTCCCTCTCCTTTATAATCCTTCCAGTATTCCTTGGACACGGTAGCTGTCACCTTTACCCATTCCTTCTGTTTCAAGGCATCCGCTCCCGGAAACTCGCATGCGTAACCCAAGAATGCCATATCCTCCGCGCAGCAGGTCATTGCCATGCGTCCGGGCACAAAATAGCCCTGAGGAAATCCTTCCGGTTTCAGTACCATCGCTACAAACTGTATCTTTTTCCCGATATAGCGCTCCAGATGATCCATGGCATCCAGATAAAATATGCCATACCCATGATTATCCAACACAACGGTTTCCTGCTGCAGATCGTAGGGCAGATCCTCCTCAAAGATTTCATCGATCTCGCCGTTGGAATCCTCAAAAATCACGTCTGCCGACGGATTCACCGCCTTGATATTGCGCTTATAACTGCCCAGATCCTCAATCCCGTCACAGCGGTTGAAGATGATCATCTCCGACTTGCGGATCTGCTCTGCTAACAGAGACCGCATATTGGTATAGTACATGGGAAACGTGGAACCGTCGATCGTGGTGATCTGCTGCTCCACCTTCCAGTACCAGGGGAATTTCGCATTCTTGTAATTCCACATGCCATTATATTCTATGATAATGCGCTCCGGTCTGTGCTTCTTTTCCAGCTCCGTCAGATGCGCCGGCGTGAAATCCTCCTCGTTCTCCACCAATTCTATCTCCGTGCGGCTCTTTTTTAACAGCGCCTCATCATATTCCTTCTCCCCTTCCTCACAGAGGATCAGCAATGTCTTGCCTTTGATCTGGAAATAGGGCTGAGCCAGCGTAAAAGAAATGAATTCCGTCTTGCCGCTCTCCAGAAATCCGTTTATCACATATACAGGTTTCGTCATTTTAAACCTACCTCACTTTGCATCCAAACAATTATTCCGCCTTGCCTGCAAACAGCTCCGCCAGCTTATCCTCACGCAGTCTTGCGCCGATCACGCAGATTTTGCCGGTCACCTCAGGCTTGCCGCTTCTGATCTCATGCTCCTCGGGCACATAATCATAATAGATCCAGGTACCGTCCTCTGCGGGAACCATGCCCTTCGCGCGCAGGATATCACCGTACCAGCCGCTGTCAAGCTCCTCGAAGATATGCTCGATCTGCTCCTTTGTATAAGTCTTGGGCGTTTCCATGCCCCAGCTGGAAAATATTTCATCTGCGTGGTGATGGTCATGATCATGGCATCCACAGCTGCAGCCCTCGCCGTGCTCATGATCATGGTCGTGATGGTGATCGTGCTCCTCGTGGTCGTGATCATGGTCGTGGTGATGGTGCTCGTGGTCATGGTCGTGGTCGTGATCCTCGTGGTCATGGTCATGATGATGCTCATGGTCATGGTCGTGATGATGATGCTCGTGCTCCTCGTGCACGCTCTCCAGCATTTCCTTCAGCATATCCTCCAGCTTGTCCGCACCTTCGATGGTCTTCAGCACATCCTTACCGTCCAGCTGATCCAAGGGTGTTGTAATGATGGTCGCCTTGTCATTGTGCTCTCTCACAATATTCACAGCCGCATCCAGCTTCTCTCCCTGTACCTTATCGGTTCTGCTCAGAATGATCGTGCCGGCATATTCAATCTGATTCACAAAAAACTCACCAAAGTTCTTGGCATACATCTTCGCCTTGGATGCATCTACCACTGCCACGGCGCTGTTCACCTGCACATCCAGATCCTTCGCCACATTTTCCACGGCGCGCAATACATCAGACAGTTTCCCTACACCGGAGGGCTCGATCAGAATACGCTCCGGCGCATAAGTCTCAATCACATCCTTCAGAGCCGTTCCGAAATCTCCCACCAGCGAGCAACAGATACATCCGGAATTCATCTCTTTGATCTCGATTCCCGCATCCTTCAGGAACCCGCCGTCAATGCCGATCTCGCCGAACTCATTCTCGATCAGCACTGTCTTGGATCCATCCAGTGCCTCCTTCAGAAGCTTCTTTATCAGAGTGGTCTTTCCCGCTCCCAAGAAACCAGATACCACATCAATTTTAGTCATTGTATTTTATCCTCCACTTCAAATAGTTGTTGCAAACGATTCGCATCTTCTATTTTCTACCATGTCTCCCGGAATGTCAAGCCACGGTTTCTAAAACTTATATAAAAATTTAATCCATTTCCTCTCTTCTGGCCTGCACCACATGCAGCGGCACCGCCGCCAGCTGTCCCGCTTCATTGCCTCCGCAAGCAATACCGATCAACTGATCCTGCGCATTATAAAGCCCGCAGCCGGACATCCCCGGACGCATCACGCACTCCGCCAGCATCATGTACTGAGAAAAATCCTCAACAAAAATCCAGTTGTCCTGCAATTCTCCCTCATAGACCACCTTCTGGCCTTCATCCCAGCCAATAGCCCGCACCGTATCACCGGTCTTCAGACCATCATAATCCTGTTTTCCGGCCACTGGAACCGTCTGTGGCTGCAGCTTTTCCTTTTCCAGATCTACCCTGGTCAAAAATAAAAAAGCCAGATCCGCATCCCGCACAGTCTCATACCTGTCGCACACGATCTCAAATTCTGCATCATGCGTCCAATTCTCCGGATCACGAAAGCCCACGACCACCTGCTTATCCTCCGCGACCCGGTCCAACACATGACCTGCCGTTACAATGCAGATCTCTTTTTCATTTATTTCCAGGACCACACCGTTTCCGGAGGCATAGATCACATTCTGTGCCGTATCTTTCACGGCAATCTCCACCACGCTGTCAACCTCCACGCCGTTAACCGCCACACTGTCGACCGCCATGCTGTCGACGATATCACTTGTACTCTCCTCATTGTTCTTCCCGGTGCTGCGTCCCGGTTTTCCCAGGATCCCATAGGGCATCAGCAGGATTCCCACCATCGACAGGATCACCAGAAAGAACAGTTTATTTCTTCCATATCCGTCTCTCACATTTCCTCCTAAATACAAAACAGACCGCTCGCCCAAAGGCACGGTCTATTTGTTGTAAGCAAAACGATAAGCCGGGTTATGTCGTTGGACGATCATCTATCTACTGCGGCTGTTGCCAGCCGCCTCTAGCGACCTACCTGAAAGCAGGCCGGGCCGACCTGTCGCTTTCTATTTGGTCTTGCTTCA
>ODAI010165290.1_pt1 | contig 13408 bp, 14 predicted proteins | sample 1539321 | NCBI WGS metagenome assembly ODAI01 (sample SAMN02144231, study PRJEB22623) | gut metagenome | biome: sheep rumen | host: Ovis aries | place: New Zealand
GCGTCGAATATTTCGTCAAGTCTCCTCACCTTGCGCCAGCAAGCCTTCGGAGCCTTTCCTCGTCTTCGACACGGCTGCCACATTTTCTCTTTTCAAAGCGGTTTTTAGAGGTACCCATAAGTATTCGCCCCGACCATATTTGCATGATACGACACAAAAATCTGCCCGAAAAGCGTACGGGCAGATCCGGTTTTATTGTCTGTAGCAAACGATTTGGATTTTTACAAGACTTGCATGATAAGATACAAAAAACGCCCGCAAATGAAACTATAAACGGATTCGTCACAGGGCTTCCCCGCTGTCTATGCCGAACGCTTTAGATTTTTTGTCCAATAATTGCAATAAAATCCGCAGGGGATATAGCGGTAATACTACTGCCTTGAAAATCCTTGATATTCCTTGTCACTATATGATCGGCTTTTACTCTTTCGGCACAAATACTTTGCAGAGCATCTTCAAAATCCGAATATTCAAAAGCTGCTGCTTTTTTCAGGTCCTCGGCTCTGAGATCGTCGATCGTAAAGATCAGACCGATACGATCAATGATTTCCACCGTTTTTTTGGCATCAAGCTCTTTTCTCAGAATATATACGATGTTTGGGACAGACAGTGCCGATATATGTCCTTCGACTATCCTTGTCTCACAGCACTTCCACACTTTAGCCGACATTCCGACAAATTCTTTTCTGTTACATAATACATCAAGCAGTACGTTTGTATCAACAAGTATTCTCATTGCTTTTCGTACCTTTCAGCACGAATTTGTTTTTCATCATAATCGCCGGAAATCACTCCAACAAGCGAATCAGTAAGATAAGAAACGGCACTCTGATGTGAGACCAGCCTTGCAACCTCTTTACCGTTTTTTAGAATTACAACTTCATTCCCGTCCATTGCCGATTGCAGAAATCTTCCGAAATTATTCTGGACCTCAGTAGCTGTTGCTGTTGTCATAGAAAACACCTCCCCAATATTACCTAAATTTATTATACGCTATTTTAGCTAATATGTCAAGATGTTATTCATAACAAATTTATGTCAGATCTCCTTTATGTAATAAATATAATTTATAGTACCAAACTGGAGTTTGGGGTTCGGATCGCGGACCCATACCACTTACTGAAAAGTAAGAGACGGGATTCGGTGGCGCCGTCGCGCCTACCTGTTGCAGAACCGGATCCTGAATCCGTCAGCAATAAAACCAAATCCTCCCGCAAAAGCGGACGGGCAGATCTGGTTTTATTGTCTGTAGCGAACGCTTTGGATTTTTACAAGACTTGCATGATACGACACAAAAATCCGCCCACAGATGAAACCGTTGGCGGATTCGCTGCGGGGCGTTCCCCGCTGGTCGGAGTGACAGGATTCGAACCTGCGGCATCGAAGTCCCAAACTTCGCGCGCTACCAACTGCGCCACACCCCGATAAGAGATTTTATAGGCTATACCGCACAAACAGCGTGCGCAAATTGCGCAGACAAAATATTATGCAGGCAGGGTGCGTGCGTCAATTTATGCGGTATTGTCTATATATTATACACTAAAACAGCGGCTGTGTCAATAAGAAGCTGCTTTTTTTGCAAATTTTGAGAAAATTTTGACTTTACCTGTTTACAAATTGGTAAAAATGTGGTATTATATTTGTATAGTGCTATCCGAGGTTTAGGATATGCAGTGCGTTTTCCCGTGAAAAAAAGGAAACGCTCAAAATTAAGGAGGTTGTATTCCAATGGCAAGACAAAAACTTACAATGGACGGTAACAACGCCGCAGGTCACGTTTCATACGCATTTACCGAAGTAGCGGCAATTTACCCCATTACCCCGTCCTCCGTTATGGCAGAAGTAACGGATTCGTGGGCAGCGGCAGGCAGAAAGAACATCTTCGGTCAGGAAGTACAGATCGTAGAGATGCAGTCTGAGGGCGGCGCAGCAGGCGCAGTTCACGGTTCTCTCTCGGCTGGTGCTCTTACTACCACTTATACCGCTTCACAGGGACTTCTTCTGATGATCCCGAATATGTACAAGATCGCAGGTGAGCTGCTCCCGAACGTTATCCACGTATCGGCTCGTGCGATCGCTTCACATGCGCTCTCTATCTTCGGCGACCACAGCGATATCTATGCGTGCCGTCAGACAGGCTACGCTATGCTGTGCTCAACTAACCCGCAGGAAGTAATGGATCTCGGCGCAGTTGCACATCTCGCAACTATAAAGGGCAGAGTTCCTTTCCTTCATTTCTTTGACGGTTTCAGAACATCTCACGAGATCCAGAAGATAGAAGTATGGGATTACGACACCCTTGATAAAATGGTAGATAAGGACGCTGTTGCTGCATTCCGCAACAGGGCTCTCAACCCTGAGCAGCCTGTTCTTCACGGCTCGGCTCAGAACCCCGATATCTTCTTCCAGGCAAGAGAGGCTTCTAACACCTACTATGACAAGATCCCGGAGATCGTTACCGAGTACATGGACAAGGTAAACGCTGAGATCGGCACAGACTATAAGCTGTTCAACTACTATGGCGCTCCCGACGCTGAGCAGGTAATAGTTGCTATGGGTTCCGTAAACGATACTATCGAAGAAACTATCGACTACCTCCTGAAGCAGGGCAAGAAGGTAGGTCTTGTTAAAGTAAGACTCTACAGACCTTTCGTTTCTTCCGCATTTGCAGCAGCTATCCCCTCGACCGTTAAGAAGATCACTGTTCTTGACAGAACAAAAGAACCCGGCTCGATCGGCGAACCTCTGTATCTCGACGTTGTTGCTGCTCTCAAGCAGGAAGGAAAGTTCCAGGACGTTCCCGTTTATACAGGCAGATACGGTCTCGGCTCGAAGGACTGCACACCGGCTCAGATCATTTCCGTTTACAACAACGATTCAAAGCCAAGATTCACTATCGGTATCACAGATGACGTTACAAACCTCTCTCTCCCGATCACCGAGAATCCCAACACCACTCCCGAAGGAACGACCTGCTGCAAGTTCTGGGGTCTCGGCTCCGACGGTACTGTTGGTGCAAACAAGAACTCCATCAAGATCATAGGCGACCACACCGATATGTACGCTCAGGCTTATTTCGAGTATGACTCAAAGAAGTCCGGCGGTGTTACTATCTCGCATCTGCGTTTCGGTAAGTCCCCGATCAAGTCCACATACTTCGTTAACAAGGCTGACTTCGTTGCCTGTCATAACCCGTCGTATATCGACAAGTATGATATGGTACAGGACGTTAATCCCGGCGGATCATTCCTTCTCAACACACAGTGGACAGTTGATGAGCTTGACGAAAAGCTCCCCGCTCCTGTAAAGGCTTATATCGCTAAGAACAATATCAACTTCTATATCATCAACGCTATCAAGGTAGCAAAGGAGATAGGCCTCGGAAACAGAACAAACACAGTTCTCCAGTCCGCATTCTTCTCTATCGCAAACATCATTCCTGCTGCCGATGCTATCGAGTATATGAAGAAGATGGCTTACAAGTCATTCGCTAAGAAGGGCGACGACGTTGTAAACATGAACTACGCTGCTATCGACAAGGGCGCAGGTGAAGTTATAAAGGTAGATGTTCCCGCTTCGTGGGCAAATGCCGAGGGCACACTCCCGACACATCATGCTGAGGGCGACAACAAGTTCCTCATCGACTTCATCAACAAGGTACAGATCCCCGTAAACGCACAGCGCGGTAACCAGATCCCTGTATCCACATTCGTTGACATCGCTGACGGTACATTCCCGCAGGGAACAGCCGCATTTGAAAAGCGCGGCATCGCAGTAGATGTTCCTGAGTGGAACCCCGAGAACTGCATACAGTGTAATATGTGCTCTATGGTATGTCCGCACGCTGTTATCAGACCTGTAATCCTCAATGCCGATGAAGCTGCAAAGGCTCCCGAGGGCACAAAGATGCTCGACGCTACCGGACTTGCAGGAAATAAGTTCACAATGGCTATCTCCGTTCTGGACTGCACAGGCTGCGGCGTATGCGCTAACGTATGCCCCGGCAAGAAGGGTGCAAAGGCTCTCACAATGAAGGGTCTCGAAACTCAGGAAGCTCAGCAGAAGTGCTTCGATTATGCTATCAGAACTTCCGACAAGCCCGAAGTTCTCGAAAAGTTCAAGCCCACAACTATCAAGGGCTCACAGTTCAAGCAGCCGCTGCTCGAATTCTCCGGCGCTTGCGCAGGCTGCGGCGAAACTCCGTATGCTAAGCTCGTTACACAGCTCTTCGGCGACAGAATGTATATCGCAAACGCAACAGGCTGCTCGTCTATCTGGGGCGGTTCAGAGCCTTCGACTCCTTACACCACTAACAAGAAGGGCAGAGGTCCCGCTTGGGGTAACTCACTGTTCGAGGACAACGCTGAATACGGTCTTGGTATGTTCCTTGCTCAGGATACACTGAGAGGAAGAGCACAGCAGCACCTGAAGGCACTCTGCGAATCCGCAAAGCCCGAAATGCAGGAGCTCATCAAGAATTACTTCGATACCGAAAAGGACGGCGCAGCTAACCTCGCAGCTACAGAAGCTCTCGTAGAGAAGCTTGAAAAGTGCGACTGCGACAATCCCGAGAAGGCTGAGGTACTCAAGCTCAAGCACTATCTGTCGAAGAAGTCCAACTGGATATTCGGCGGCGACGGCTGGGCTTATGATATCGGTTACGGCGGCGTTGACCATGTACTCGCAAGCGGAAAGAACGTAAATGTTCTCGTATTCGATACAGAGGTTTACTCCAACACCGGCGGACAGGCTTCAAAGGCTACAAACATCGGTGCTGTCGCACAGTTTGCAGCAGCAGGTAAGTCTGTAAAGAAGAAGGATCTCGCAGGCATCGCAATGAAGTATGGCTATGTATATGTTGCTCAGATCTCTATGGGCGCAGACAGAAACCAGTGTATCAAGGCTCTTGCCGAAGCAGAAGCTTATGACGGACCTTCGCTCGTTATCGCTTATGCACCTTGCATCAACCACGGTATCAAGGGCGGTCTGACCATAGCTCAGCAGGTAGAGAAAGAAGCTGTTGAAGCAGGTTACTGGCATCTGTTCAGATTCAATCCTGACGCTGATAAGAAGTTCACACTCGACAGCAAGGCTCCTACAGGCGATTACAAGACATTCATGATGCGCGAAGTACGTTACAACTCTCTTGCACGCGCTAACCCCGAGAGAGCTGAAAAACTCTTCAGCATCGCTATCGAAAACAGCAAGCAGAAGTACGACGACCTCGTAAGACTCGTTGATTACTATGCTCCCAAAGCTGAATAATATGTTGGCTTAATCGGAAACCACCGCAGGTCGAAAGACCCACGGTGGTTTTTTCTGTCGCTGCGCTTGAGACCGAGACTCCGTTCCGGACCCTGCTTCGCGGCAACGAAAAGAAAGAATGTTTCACAGAACCTGACCGGTCTGCAAACAGCCCGAATGTATCTGCTTATGATCTGCTGTTCAGGTCGGCTTCTATATCTTCCGCCCATGCTGAGTCCATTGGAGCAGACGCACGCATCTGCATTATGGGTGCGCAGAGAGCCTCGAATACTTTCTTTGTTCCCTTCCCGTCAGCGCGGTAATTTGCGGCTCTGTCCGCACTGATCCCGACTTTTGCGGCAACGGAGATCGCATCTATATTCGCGCCGATAAAGAGAAATTCCCAGCCGTTCTTCTCCTTGCGCTTCTCTATCATTTTCTTTATCTTGTCGTAGTCATAGCGATGGCTCGCGTTTTCCATACCGTCTGTAGTGATAACGAACATCGTGTGCTCCGGAACATCTTCCGGACGAGCATACTTATGGATATTCCGGATATGCTTTATAGCATCGCCGACAGCATCAAGCAGAGCGGTGCAGCCGTTCACGAAATATTCTTTGTCTGTGAGTTCCGGAACCTCCGAAAGCTCAACACGGTCATGTATAACAGTACTCTCATCGCTGAACAGAACTGTCGAAACATAAGCTTTTCCGGGTTCTTTGCGCTGCTTCCCGATCATTGAGTTGAACCCGCCGATAGTATCGGCTTCAAGCCCGCTCATAGAGCCGCTCTTGTCGAGGATAAATACGAGTTCGGTGATGCCGTTGGCGTTCTTCTTTGCTGTTGCTTCAATAGTCTTTTTCATGATAAATACCTCCGTATAATGTGGTTCAAGTTTCCGGGATTTTCTCCCTGTGACTATATATTACCACATTATACGGAGGCATTGGTCGCTTTTGAAGCGACAATTTACAGAAAATCTTCAGGCACCTATGAGGGACTGATCGTAGGCGAAGAGAGCTTCGTTGATCTGGAAGACGTTGTAATTCCTGTTCTGAATGTAATATTCGACGATAATATCGAATCTGCTGCTGTGGGAGAGGGCAAAACCGGCTTTTCTGAGCAGCTCGCTCGTTTCGTCAAGATCGAGTTCAAGCGCTATGGCAAACGCTATTGCAGTCGTCTTTTTGGGGTGATAATGGATATCGCTGCGTATCTTAGAGAAAAGTTTGCGGTCGATATTTGCTTTTTTGTAGCACTCCGAGTCGGACATTCCTTTTTCATCTATCTTGCGCAGGAGCATTTCTGTGAAACTTTCGTCAAGCTCGGTGATCGCTTTGCTAAGATCTGCCGGAACAGATGCAGGCGCATTGCCGACTGCACCGCACGGTTCAGATCCACGGAAACGCACAGGCATTTCTTCATCAGCCGGTATCGCGCTCTCGCAGGACTTTCTCCTTCCGAACAGTCCCATGTTCTTCCGGCTGCTTTTTCCGGACTTTTTATCGGAAAAACTTTCTTCACATTCAGCCCGAAGATCTGTTCCCATAGCATTTTTCTGTGCCATAAATGACGCGGGAGGCAATGGCGAGGCATACCGAGGCTCGGTAACAGCCAGAGCCGCAGCAAGTCCCGTATCATTTATCGGGATCTCCCCGTCCGGAACAACTATGTCTATCGTGATATCGGCACTGCTGATGTCAAATACAGATGATACCTCTTTAAGAGCCGAATGAAGCTCACCTGCTGACGGGATCCGGACTGCCGAATATCCGCTTTCCTCATCAAGTCCGCTCATTATCGCAGCTTTTAAATTCTTTGTATCAGCCGGGACAAACCGCCCGCCGAATCTGCTTTCTCTTACTATATTGACCGGCATGATCTTCACCTCGTTTCGCTGCCGCAGTCAGGATCGTTACTTTTGCCTTTAAGACAACTGCTGTATTTCAATGCTCAGACATTCAGACCCGCTCAGTTTACAGCTGAGTTCATCGGGACGGTGCGTTCCGGCATACAGCGTAAAGCTTGTTCCGTATCTTGCACGCACGCCCTCATCATTAACCGAGGTGAAAGCGCGCTCCGGAACAGGTATTTCTGCTGTGACAGACTCTCCGGCTCCAAGCTTTACGCGAGCAGAACCGCACAGGCTCTCGTTCGGAACTGAGTATTCGCTGTTGTCCCTGATGTAGAGCTGGATAACGTCCTCAGTCTCTCTGCTGCCGGTGTTGACTGCGGTAACTGAGGCTTTTCCGTCCATATACTTAATGCCGGTGCATCTGATATCGCCATAAGTCAGTCCGTAACCGAACGGGAACAGCACATTGTCATCTGTATATCTGTAGGTACGGTCTTTCATGGAATAGTCGGTAAATTCCGGCAGCTTTTCCGCGCTTTCATAGAATGTCACCGGAAGCTTTCCGGAGGGCGATATATCACCGAAAAGTATCTCAGCGAGAGCAGTACCGCCCTCCGATCCGGGATACCACGTATGCAGCAGCGCATCGGGCTCACATTCGGTATTTATCGAGCTTCCAGCAGCGGTAACTACTACCGTGGGCTTTCCGAGAGCAAGTATCTTCTTAACAAGCTCTCTCTGCGGAGGAGGGAGCCTGAGATCATTCTTGTCGCCGGAAGAGAACTCATTTCCGGTATCTCCTTCCTCGCCCTCGATAGTTGCGTCAAGTCCGACACAAAGTATTACCATATCAGCACATTCTGCGGCAGCCTCAGCCTCGGCATATCTGTCACCGGGCTGTGCAAGCCCCGAAACCCTGTCTTTGTACAGGTGGCAGCCTTCGGCAAAAATAACTCTTCCGGAAAAACGTTCGCGGATTCCGTCAAGGAATGTCACATAGCGGTCAGCTCTGCCGTTGTAATTCCCTTCGAGAGCCGCACGGCTGTCAGCGTTCGGACCTATTACCGCTATTGTCCCGGTCTTCTTCTCATCGAGCGGCAGGATACCGTTGTTGCGCAGCAGAACGATCGACTTTTCGGCGCATTCAAGAGATACCGCCTTGTGTTCATCGCAGGAAACCACAGTGTACGGTATATCGTCATACCCGGTATGCTTATCGAACATACCGAGCCTTATGCGCGTTCTCATCAGATGCACGCAGGCGGTGCGGATATGTTCTTTTGTGATAAGTCCCTCATCGAGTGCTGTGAGAAGATTCATATATGTACAGCCGCAGTTTACATCACAGCCGGCTTTCAGTGCCATTGCCGCTGACTCGGAAGCTGTAGCGGTAACATGATGATTGTTGTGAAAATCTGCAATTGCCCAGCAGTCTGAGACGAAATATCCGTCAAATCCCCATTCACGAAGCTTATTCATCAATACGCCGCTTGCACAGGACGGTTCACCGTTCACACGGTTATACGCACCCATTACGCCCTCAACTCCGGCTTCTCTGACAAGTGCCTCAAAAGCGGGAAGATATGTTTCCTCCATATCTTTCGGCGAAACTTCGGCATCAAAACCGTGTCTGAGAGATTCGGGACCGCTGTGTACAGCAAAATGCTTCGCGCAGGCGGCAGTCATAAGACGGTCACCGCTTCCCTGAAGACCGCGGACATAAGCCTTTCCGTTCTCGGAGGTGAGGAAAGGATCTTCTCCGTATGTCTCATGACCGCGTCCCCAGCGCGGATCGCGGAATATATTGATGTTCGGGGCCCAGATAGTCAGTCCCTTGTATATGTCACGATCGCCGTGCTTTATGTAGGCATTGTATTTTGCACGTGCTTCAACAGCGGTTATGTGCCCTGCCTTTTCGGTAAGTGCGGTATCAAACATTGCCGCGAGCCCTATCGCCTGCGGGAACATCGTGGAAATTCCGGAACGCGCGAGCCCGTGCAGACCCTCATTCCACCAGTTATAGGCAGGGATCCCGAGCCGCTCTACTGCCGGAGCGTCATACCGCAGCTGTGATGCCTGTTCTTCAGTAGTCATTGCGTCTGTGAGCGCTTCCGCACGCTCCTGTATGCTGAGAGCCTCGTCAAGATATTTTTCCATATCGCTGCCTTTCCGGAACGGTCTGTTCCTGCGTAAGATTCATATTATGATGTTTTTCAAAAGTTTTATTATATTATACAACACCCAAGATGATTTTTCAACCGGATTCTTTTATTTTATTGCTGTTTTTTGACTCTGGATGCAAAAATATACATTAATAGAAGGCAAGCAGCGCAAGTTAACGCAAATAACAGCTGCATAAAAATACCTGACTACGCAATCTGTGCACGATCTTGTGCTGTAAAGCTCTAACTGACTTCATAAATGATTTTACTATTGATTTTCATGCCCAAATGTGATATAATAATCAGCAGTCAAAACTGTTTATCCGCCTGTTTTTCTGTATGATAAGCGGAAAGCCGGAAACATATTTCAATGAACAATATGTGATATATTCAAATTTGAGGAAATAGTATGAATAGTCAATCATATCAATATACAATATTTATCGGGCTTGCTGATCGTGAGACAGGAGTTCAGAAATATAGTATCGAAAAGTACCTTTCCGTTTTAAAGAATGTCTGCAGCAATTATCAGGTAGCTTTTTCTTTTCACTCGATAAACGGAGGATATTTTCACAAGGACGGAAGATATATCGAGGAAAACACATTATCGCTTATGATGGTTGATGTTCAGGAAAATACCGTTCTGGAAATTGCAAAAGATCTCTGCGCATTTTTCAATCAGGAAAGTGTTATGATCACTTCCTCTCCGACAAAAATACTTTTTGTTAATGAACACCTGCATGATACCTCTAAAACCACTGTGAAAACAGATAAGTATCAATCATCGGAAAAAGAGAAAACTCATAAAAAATTTACTGATTGACAAAAAAGCAAAACTGTGATATGATACATATACATATATATTAATATACCATCTCTGAAAGGAAGATAAGGAGAAAATGAAAAAAATACTGGTGGTATTTGCCGCCTTAATAATGGTATTGTGCATTTCGGGATGCGGAAATGGCAGCAAGCCCGCAGATACAGCCGCCGTTACTACCACAGCGGATCCCAACACCATTGAAGTGCCGGATCTTTCGGGACTTTCTAAGATACAGGTCGAAATGAAGTACCCGAAGCTCAACTTCAATTTTGTGGAAAAATATGATGACAACGCAGAGGAAGATGCTGTTATATCGCAGTCCCCCGAATCGGGAACAAGAATAAACAAAGCCGACGAGATCACAGTTACAATAAGCATAGGCGCAAAGCAGGTGGAAGTCGATGATTACACCGGCAGAAGCATAGAGGACGCTAAGACGCTCATTGATAAGCAGGGACTTGTATGTGAGACACAGTTCGTTGAAAATGAGACGATCGCCCGAAACTGCGTCATCAGCACGACACCTGCTGCAAGAACATGGGTGGATAAGGGAACTGTGATAACCTGCTTCGTAAGTCTCGGTTCGGCTGAGCAGGAGATAAGAGTTCCCGATATGGTCGGAAAGTCCATTGAAGATGCAACAAAGCTTGCTGCGGAGAACGGTATAGTCCTTACCATAACCTACGATGATACTTCTTCTCTCGAACCCGGTACAGTTATCAGACAGGGCGTTGATCCCGATACCATAGTCGAGGCAAATGACCGCATAGAGGTCGTTATCGCCGGAGAAAACGCTGCCGCATCGAAGACCACAAGCATAACCGTTACCCTCAACACCAGCCTTGAAGGCGAGTTTGAGCTGAAATACTATATTGACGGTACGCTCATTCCGGAAAAGACGGAGATAAAAGAGATCAGCCTTACCCGCAAGATAGAGTGGGAAGTAAGCGGCACCGATGTCCACACGTACTCGGTAATGGTCACCAGCCGCACGACCGGAAAATCCGGAAAGCTGTATGAAATGGAAGTCGATTTCACACAGAACCCGCCTGCTAAGAACCTCATAGATGAATTCAACTCAAAGATATTTGAGGAACTTCTGACGAAGGAATGATATAATACCCAAAATAAACCGATATTAATTATATTTAAAAAATTGAAAAATACCCCTTGACAAGAGAGTAAATATGTGCTAAAATATATTTACCTCGTGAAAAGGGGCTTATTTTTTTGTGCGTTCAGGACGCACGGACGCTCCTTCCGCAGTCATAAGGACGGCGGGTATGAGGGAGGCTTAGTCCGTTAGGTGTAACGGATAATAAAATAGGAGGTGCCGAAATGAGAGTTAAAATTACACTCGCCTGCACAGAATGCAAGCAGCGCAATTACAACACCAAGAAAAACAAGAAGAATGACCCCGACAGGATCGAAATGAACAAGTACTGCAGATTCTGCCGCAAGCACACTCTCCATAAGGAAACCAAGTAAGGAGGAGACTATGGCAGACAAAAACAAGTCGCTCGATGCGGTAAAAGCTGCGGCTTCACAGCCGAAGAAAAAACGCTCGATACGCAAGTATTTCAAAGATGCCAAGTCCGAATTCAAAAAGGTAGTGTGGCCGTCAAGGAAACAGGTTTTCAATAACACAGTGGTTGTAATCATTTCTTTGGTGGTATCGGGTGCGGCAATATGGCTGCTCGACACGGGCTTCGGTTCACTGCTGAAGCTTGCGCTCGGAAGGTTCAATTGAGTAACAGACGGTAAGGAGTTTATCAATGTCGGAATCTAAATGGTATATCCTGCACACTTATTCCGGTTATGAGAATAAGGTCGCAAATGACATCAAAACACTCGCGGAAAACAGAAATCTTCAGAACCTTATCGAAGATGTTATGGTGCCGATAGGTCCTGCAACGGACGACTACGGCAAGCCTATCCTCAACAGAGAAGGCGTGCAGAAAGAAGAAAAACTGTTCCCGTGCTACGTTTATGTCAAGATGGTCATGACAGACGAGACTTGGTATATCTGCCGCAATACCCGCGGTGTTACGGGATTTGTAGGTCCCGGATCCAAACCGATACCGCTCACGGACGAAGAGATCGAGAATCTCGGAGTGGCAAAGAAGACCGCAGCGCCTTCCGTAAAGGCCGGAGACAGAGTAAACATCATATCCGGAGCGCTCAGCGGATTTGAAGGTACCGTTAAAGAGGTCGATGAAGCAGAAAGCAAGGTGCTTGTCACCGTTTCTATGTTCGGAAGAGAAACTCCGACAACTCTTGACCTTTCGGCGGTCGAAAAGATCAATGTATGATCCTGAAATTCTTTTTAATTTTTTTGGAGGTAAAATAAAATGGCTCAGAAGGTAGTCGGATTTATCAAATTGCAGATACCCGCAGGAAAAGCTACTCCTGCACCGCCGGTAGGACCCGCACTCGGTCAGCACGGCGTAAATATCATGGCGTTCACTAAGGAATTCAACGAGCGCACAAAGAATGATGCAGGTCTTATAATCCCTGTAGTTATAACAGTCTATGCAGACAGAAGCTTCAGCTTTGTTACAAAGACTCCGCCCGCAGCAGTCCTCATCAAGAAGGCTTGCGGCATCGAGACAGCTTCGGGTACACCGAACAAGACTAAGGTCGCTAAGATCACAAAGGCTCAGGTCCAGGCGATCGCTGAGCAGAAGATGCCCGACCTGAACGCAAGTTCGGTAGAAGCAGCTATGTCCATGATAAAGGGTACAGCTCGTTCGATGGGCATTGAGGTAGTTGACTAAACAATAACAGATGCGTGGGAGGTCTTATGACCGTTTGACCACAAGGAGGATAATATAATATGAAGCACGGAAAAAAATATAACGAAAGCGCTAAGCTTGTTGATTCCACTAAATTTTATGAGGTAGCTGAGGCTTGCGATCTCGTATGCAAGACCGCTACCGCAAAGTTCGACGAGACAGTTGAGCTTCACGTAAGACTCGGCGTTGACTCACGTCACGCTGACCAGCAGGTAAGAGGTGCCGTTGTTCTTCCTAACGGTACAGGTAAGACTGTAAGAACACTCGTTTTCACAAAGGGTGACAAGATCAAGGAAGCTCAGGACGCAGGCTCTGATTACATCGCAGATGACGATACAGTAAAGAAGATCCAGGACGGTTGGATGGACTTCGATGTAGTTATCGCTTCGCCTGATATGATGGGCGTTGTAGGACGTCTCGGTAAGGTCCTCGGTCCGAGAGGACTCATGCCTAACCCCAAGGCAGGTACAGTAACCCCCGAGATCGGCAAGGCTATTGCTGATGCGAAGGCAGGTAAGATCGAGTAGAC
>ODAI010442869.1_pt1 | contig 13407 bp, 9 predicted proteins | sample 1539321 | NCBI WGS metagenome assembly ODAI01 (sample SAMN02144231, study PRJEB22623) | gut metagenome | biome: sheep rumen | host: Ovis aries | place: New Zealand
GGTTTTGTTATAGGCCGCGACACCCTCATCATCAAAATAGGTATATGAAGGCCCTTTGGTTAAGGGACGTTCTTCAATCGTTAATTTGCTAGAAACAATCTTTTGGCCTAGTTTTCCTTCCAAGAAGGAAGAATGGCGTTGGATTTCATCGGCAATCGCCGAAGAAAGGAAGGCATCGATCAAAGAAGCAAAGACATCACGGTCTAAGACGGTTGGATATTTGCCAGAAGGGCAACTGACGCCACCGAATTTCTTTAAGCCTTCCTCGACAATCGTTTTGGCCATCGTTTCAGGATTGAATTTGCCGTAATCGTTGCCAAAGAAATAATCGTAATAGGTTTTGACTTCTTCCTCTTTGCGGAGAACTGCTCCAGCAGAGAAGATGAAATAATTGGTCTTTTGTTTTAATTTCAGGCCATGAGAATTGTAGAGTTCGGTCGAAGATTCGATCTCGCCATAAGAGATTCCGTTGGCATCGCTAACAAGCGGGCTGGCAGCATAAATCGCGTCTTCAAGTTTTCTTAAATCCGCCAATTTAGTGGACACGGGTATTTGTTTTAGCTCTTTTTTATAGACGTTTGCCTTTTTATATTTCTCCGAGCCCTCAAAGATTCCGACTTCATCCATCTTCTCGGAATAAGTCGCGGTGAGGATGATCTGGTTTACAAGATAATCAAAGGTATCTTTGCCTAATTTCTCCGTGCTGGCAGAACCGAATTTGCCATTATAGATTCCGCAGGCGATGATAGTTTGGCTATCCGCGATCGTATAGGAATCGATTTCGTGATGGAAAAGGCGGATAGAGAGTTTATTGGAACGGACCACGTGGATTTGAGATTGGGCGATTCCTTTTTCTTTTGCTAAGGCAAAAAAGCGGTCGAAAGTCATTCTAATTTTCCTCCTCGTCCTCCGACGGTGATTTCTTTAATGCGGATTGTGGGCTGACCAACATCGACGGGAATGGAACCGGATTTAGATCCGCACATCCCTTGGCCTAGGGCCAAATCGTTTCCAACGCGGTCAATGTTACGAAGGACTTCTTCGCCCGATCCGATGAGCGTGCATCCCTTCACGGGTTCAGCGATTTTGCCATCACGGATGATATAAGCTTCCGAAGCCGAGAAATTGAATTCACCCGTAGTCGGCTCCACAGAGCCTCCTCCAAAGTCAGCAACATAAATGCCAAGCTTCGTGTCTTTGATGATTTGCTCCGGATCATCCTTTCCTGCAGCAATATAGGTATTGCTCATACGGGAAGTCGGTTCATAACGATAAGATTGCCTTCTGGCGCAGCCATTGGGCTCCATTCCTAGTCTTCTGCCGTTAGCTTTATCGACAAGGAAACCAACACAGACACCATCTTTGATGAGTTGGTTCTTTTGGGTTGGATGTCCTTCGGAATCGATGTTGTTGGAACCCCATTCGTTTGGAATCGTTCCATCGTCATAAGCGGTGACGAGAGGACTAGCGATCGTTTTGCCAATCGAATTGGAGAAGACCGAGAGCCCTTTTGCTGTCGCGGTGGCTTCTAAAGAATGGCCGCATGCCTCATGGAAAAGAACGCCGCCCCAGCCACGATTAATGACAACGGTATAACGTCCAGAAGGGCATTCTTTTGCCCCGAGCATGAGAATGGCTTTTTCTCCGACTTGCTTTGCCTTTTCAAGATAATCGAGTTGATCAGTGAAAAAATCCCATCCACCGAATTTTCCAGGGCCGGTGAAGCCGGTTTCGATTTTGCCATCTTCTGCCGCCATCGCGACCATGGCCAAACGGCCTCTTTCTTCTTCGTTAAGGAATTGTTTGGCAATTTCTCCTTCGGCCGTGAAGATTTCGATTTGCTTACGATAGGAGGAGAAGCCATCTTGGATACGAACAATCCTAGGATCAACGGCTTTCGTCGCTTCATAGCATTTTTTCAAATAGGCAATCTTCTCCGTCGCGGGAACATCATTAAGATGTTTGGTGACGGGGTTGATGTTTTTAACGCGCATCTTTTGAATCGATTTCACGATAAATAAAGGCGACCCCTCATAGCTTTGAGCAAGACGAGAAGCAAGTTCTAACAAGCTCTTCGGCGATAAATCAGAGGTGTACCCGTAAACGGAGCGGAGGCCTTTCAATATGCGTAATCCCGCTCCAAAGGTTTCGTTTCCTCCAACGGATTCCACCTTTCCGTTTTCTAAACGGATGGAGGAAGAATCGTTTTGTTCCAAATAAAGTTCGGCATAATCCCCGCCGGTGGACAAAGCGGCATTGAGGACTTTGATTGCCAAGGATTTTGAGATCATGATTCGTCCTTTCTATGACAAAGCAATGTAATGGTAATTGATTTTAATCAAAAATAAAGAACGATTTCTTGAAGAAAATGATTGCCCCAACCTTTTCTTTTGTGTATTGTAGGTAGGCTCTCTGTGCGACAAGACGTCGTACGGCGAAAGGAGATGAACAACATGAAAGAAGGAATCCATCCGGAATACCACACCTGCAAGGTCACTTGCACCACCTGCGGTTCGACGTTCGAGACTGGCTCCACCTTGAAGGAAATCAAGGTTGATACTTGCTCCAACTGCCACCCGTTCTATACCGGAAAACAGCGTTTCGTCCAACAAGACGGCCGTATCGATCGCTTCAACAAGAAACTTGCCAAAAGCCAAGGCAAATAAGCCAAGCGAGATCATTGCCTTCCTTAATGGGAAGGCTTTTTCTTTCTCAATTAGGAAGAAAGGCATATTTGTGGTAAAATGCTTCGCCGAAACGGCTAGTCGCTTTGTGCAGATCCATCATTAGGAGGAAGCTCATATGGCCAAGAAATTCTATATCACCACCCCAATTTATTACCCAAGCGCATCCCCTCATTTGGGACACGCTTATTGCACGACCCTTTGCGATGTCATCGCTAGGGGCAAGAGAATGCGCGGTTATGAAACCTTCTTTTTGACTGGTTTAGACGAACATGGCGAGAAAATCCAAAAGAACGCCGAAGCAAAAGGAGTTTCTCCCCAAGAATTTGTCGATGAGGTAGCCACTCGCTTCACCTCCCTCTGGGAAGCGATGAAAATCAGCAACGACGATTTCATCCGCACCACGCAGCCTCGTCACGTCGAAACCGTCCAAAAGATCTTCTCGACGATGCTTGAAAAAGACGATATTTATCTCTCTTCCTATTCCGGCTGGTATTGCGTCCATGAAGAATCGTATTGGACGGAGACCCAACTAGGCGAAAACCATACTTGCCCCGAATGTGGCAGACCCGTGGAGAAAAAAGACGAACCGGCTTATTTCTACCGTTGCCAAAAATACGCGGATGCGTTGCTTTCTTTCTATGACAAAAACCCGAAATTCATCACCCCGGAATCGCGAAAGAACGAGATGGTGAACACTTTCATTAAGCCAGGACTTCAAGACCTGTGCGTTTCCCGCACCTCCTTCTCTTGGGGCGTTCCTGTTTTAGAAAACGATGCACACGTGGTCTATGTTTGGCTCGATGCTCTCTCTAATTACATCAGCGCACTAGGTTATCTCCAAGATAACGATGCCAACTTCCAAAAATTCTGGCAGGATCCTGAAACCGAGATCGTTCATGTTATCGGAGCTGATATTACCCGCTTCCATACGATTTATTGGCCGATGTTCTTGGATTCCCTTGGACTTAGAAAGCCTAACCGCGTCTTTGTCCATGGTCTATTGATGATGAAAGACGGAAAGATGTCCAAATCGAAAGGAAATGCGATTTCCGCCTATCCTTTGATCGAACGTTATGGCGTGGATGCGGTCCGTTATTACATGGTCAGCGAAGTTCCTTTTGGGGAAAACGGAACCTTTACCCCAGAGCAATTCGTGATGCGCGTGAATCAAGATTTGGCCAATAATTTTGGCAATTTGCTTAACCGCACCGTGTCGATGATCAGCAAATATTTCGGAGGCGTTATTCCTGCTTATGAAGGCGAGATCAATCCAACCGATAAAGAACTTCATGATCTATGCGAAAAGACGGTTGTTGCTTATGAAGCGTTAAATGATGATTTGAAGGTCACGGAAGCTTATGCGGAAGTGATGAACCTTGTGGGAAGAGCCAATAAATACATTGAAGAAAATGCCCCCTGGGCTTTAGCCAAAGATTCATCCAAACAAAAAGAATTGGCTTCTGTTATGGCTCATTTGGCTCATGTGTTATTTGTTGCTGGCATGCTTTTAAAGCCAATCTTTGTTACGAAATCCGAAAAGGTCTTCGATCAGCTTGGCGTTACCAAAGAATTGCGTGCCTATGACGAAGTCCGCCATTTTGGCGTGCTTAATGGCTTAACTGTTGGTAAAGGCGAGCCGTTATTCCCACGTTTAGATGTCGAAAAGGAAATTGCTGCCATCACCGAAATGATGAACGGCCCCAAGGAAACTGTCGCGGCTTAAGATGAAGACGAATTCAGCCAAAGAAACCTTCCATGGCAAATGCCAAGATTTGAGCTACGAAGGTTTTGGCGTCGTTCGTCATGATAAAGAGATCGTCTTCGTTGAAGGGATGTTTCCTTCCGAAGAAGGCGACATTGAAATCACCTATCGAAAGGCCGGCCAATGGTTTGGCAAAGTCAAACACCTGGATGTCATTAGTCCCGATCGGATTGAACCGCGTTGCAAGCTTTGTCGGGCATGCGGAGGGTGCTCTTTTCAGCAACTTTCCTATCCTGCTCAGCTTTTGTTTAAAAGCAAAAAAGTAAAAGAACAATTTCGAAAAATTGCCCACATGGACGTTGAGGTCAATCCATGCTTAGGAATGGATGAACCCTATTTCTATAGAAATAAGATTCAAATGCCATTTGGAAAGGACAACCGTGGTAACCCTTATTGCGGCTTCTACAAAGCCAACACCCACGTCATCGTCCCGGTGGACACTTGCTATATTGAAGACCAACGGGCCAACAAGATTCTTCAATCCATCAAAAGATTGATGAAATCGTTCCGAGTCGATCCGTATCAAGAAGACGAAAGAAGGGGAATTTTAAGGCACGTCCTCATTAGAACCTCTTATTACCAACCTCAAATCATGGTTGTTTTGGTGACTAACGTCGATTCTTTTCCGTCTAGAAACAATTTCGTGAAGGCGTTAGTTAAGGATTGCCCTGAAATCACGACGGTTGTCCAAAACATTAACAAAAGAGATACCAACGTCATCTTGGGCGAACAAGAGCGCATTCTTTATGGCAAAGGCTATATTGAGGATTCTCTATGTGGCGTATCCTTCCAGATCTCGGCGAAATCTTTTTATCAGACGAACCCCGTGATGACGGAGCTTTTATATTCCAAAGCGATGGAAGCGGCGAAATTGAATCAAGACGATGCCGTTTTTGATGCTTATTCTGGAATTGGGACGATTGGGCTAATCGCGGCAAGACACGTTAAAAACGTGATATCGGTTGAAATCGTTCCTGCCGCGGTGAAAGATGGCATCAATAACGCCAAGAGAAATCACATTAATAATTGCCGCTTCTATTGTGACGATGCGTCTTCTTTTATGGTGAGAATGGCCCAAAACAAGGAACACGTGGATGTTCTTTTCATGGATCCTCCTCGCAAAGGATCAGATCAACGCTTCCTCGATTCTATTTTGAAACTTAAGCCCTCTCGTATTGTTTATGTTTCCTGCGATCCAAGCACGTTGGCTAGAGACGTAGCTTATATCAGCAAGTCGTATCAAATTGAATCTATCCAGCCTGTGGACATGTTCCCCCAAACGACACATGTCGAGACGATAGTAGGACTATATCGAAGATAATGTGTTGCGCAATTACAAATGCGCAGATAAAATAACGGTATGAACGAGTTAAGACAAAAAAGAAAAGAACTTGGACTTACCCAAACACAAGCCGCAAACGTATGCGGTGTTTCTCGTCGTACATATCAAACCTATGAAGAAACCAAGATTTTAAACAAAACCTATGATGAATTAATTAATAAACTTAACGACGTTGGTATATTAGATGGAAGCAATTACATTCCTAGTGTTAAATATATAAAACAAGTTTGTAATCGTCTTTTTAAAGAACAATATTCAGAAATTAAATGTGCTTATTTATTTGGCAGTTACGCTAGAAATGAAGCAACAGGTAAAAGTGATATTGATATCCTTGTTGTTTGCCCTCCAATTGGCATGAAATTCTATAAAATTGCTTCTGAACTTGAAGAACATTTTCATAAACAAGTGGACTTGCACACGCACAGGCAATTATCTAATAACGAAAAATTTTTAGAAGAAGTTTTAAAGGATGGTGTCAAGATATATGGATGATAGAACGTTATTGAGAGTTGACGCTCTATTGAAACACATTGACCAAATATTTGATGACACCGCAAACATTAGTGTTGATGAACTTGAAAATTCAAACTTGTTATTAAGAGCTGTGTGCTTTTCGATGGCGCAAGTTGGTGAGATGATGAGCCAACTTAGGGAAAAACTGGGTGAAAAATACTGGAAACTTCCATGGTATCCAGCCAAAAAAATGAGAAATGTTATAGTTCATGATTATGGTGGAACCGATGTTGAACAAGTTTATTCAACAATTCGTAATGATTTACCAGATCTAAAAAAAGCGTTTTTGGCGGTAAGAAACGACATCGTTTTTAATGCGTTAGTCACCGATAATTGTGTTTTAAGAAAAGTTAAAAAAGAGGATGCTGAACCAATGTTTAGAAATTGGGCAAGCGATCCAGAAGTTACTAAATTTTTAACATGGCCTTCACATGAAAGTATCGAAGTAACAAATAAAGTTATTGATAGATGGCTTGAAGAAGAAAAAGAACCAAAAACAATTAGATTTGTTATTACTTTAAAAGGTAGCGATGAACCAATTGGCTCTATTGATGTTGTTGACTATATTGAAAATAATCCTGAGATTGGTTACTGCTTATCAAGAAAATATTGGAATAAAGGCTTGATGACCGAAGCGTGTAAAGCGTTTAGCAAATATCTTTTTGATATAGGCTTCAAAAAAGTGTTAATTAAAGCAGTAGTGGAAAATATCGGTAGTAATCGTGTAATTGAAAAATGTGGATTTAAATTCACACATCAAGAAAAGCTTGAACACCAATCATCTTTTAAACCTAATCCAGTGACACTAAATTGCTACGAATTGGTAAAATAAACGACATATCCCTTTTGTAGTGACGATATATGTCGAGACGATAGTTTGCTTGAAAACTAAAGCAAACAAAACATAATGATTTGTAATAACACAACCCATACCCAACCAGATCTACTCACCATAGATCTTTTTCTTTTATCTAACGCCCAACGCCGCCCAAATCCACTTTCACTAAGACTTCGCTATCCTTTCGCTATATAGACCTGTGCAGAGCCTCACGCCGCCTACCCATCGCCGCCACGAAAAGCCCGCTCGCGACGCAAGCCTCTCACGATATGATCATTTATGGACGAACCTGTGCAAAACAAGCCGGCTGAAAGCGAGCAAAGTTAACTGCAAAAGCACAAGCCAGTTCTTTTGCAACCCCAATAAGCGGTTGATTTATCTCAAATTGGGAACATGAATGCGCACATTTGCTTGCTAAGAAAAAAACAAACTTGATGGGGCCGCTGTAGGAACTCACGCGTACAAACGCATCAATAATTATTATTAAAGTAGTGACAACTCACGCCTTTTTCTTAAAAACGGTTTCCTGCTTGTTTCCCTTTGGTTTCATTGATGACTTCTTGAAAGCGATTACATTTTTTCTGTTTATCCACGCTTGTTTCCTTGTAAAAAACCGAAAGAAGCGGAAAAATCTTCTAGGAAATCGGTTTCTTGAACAATATAATAATAAAAAACAGAACGTTTTTTCCGATTTTTGCGACCGAAAATAGGAGGTATTGAGAATGAAGAAAAAAACGATTGCTGGGTTATTAGCCGTCAGTGCAATGACCTTTGCAATGGCAGCGGTAGGCATATCCTTTGCTGTCCATAGTTCAAAAGCGGAACCCGTCCACGCAATAAAAGAAGAAGATGGCGCGGTGATCATTTCAACCGCCGCGGACTTCAACACCGTTTTTAATGGTTCGGCGGCATATTACAACCGCAACATAAAACTCGATGCAGATATCGATTTGAACGGTGCCGCTTTTACTGGTGCTAGGATGGCAGGATCTTACACCGGCACCTTCGACGGCCAAGGGCACACCATTAAGAATTATAAGTTGGGTGGCACCAATGTTGGCCTCTTTAACGAAGTTGGCACAGATGCCGTTGTCAGAGATGTAACTTTTGATTGGACGGTTACCTCTACGCAATGCGCTGGCGTTGCCTTCCGGTTCGGCGGAACTGCTGAGAACGTTATCTCTCATATGCGTATCGATAGCGCTTCTGTCTTCGGCGTTTGGGCCCCTGCGGGATTTACAAAAGCCAAAGCCGGTACCTATAGCAACGTCACAACAATCTTTGATATGGGAGCTTTTACATCCAACGCCGATGCTGGAGCATGGCCTGCGGTTATCGTTACCGAAGACAACCCAACCATTTCAGGCGACAACCATTATTGGGTCGCTGGAGAATATGCTACTCAAATGGCCAACAAAGTTAGAACCAATGGTGCTAGCAAAGTCACAGACGTCATTTCTATTGAAGTTTCCGAAAGCGAATTGACGTTGGATCCGGATGCGTCGGAAAATATTGTGCTTAGCAAAATTGGATCGACGACCACAAGCGTCACTTGGGCCTCGGCCGACGAAAACATTGCGACCGTTGTCGGAGACGCTGATGGCGCGGTCATCACCGGCGTTGCCGGAGGCGATACGACCATTACTGTTACCGTTGTCAGTGCCGTTGGAACGTTTACCAAGACCATCGACGTGTCTGTCAATGCTGAAGTGCATTATGTTTCCGATGTTACTTTGAGTGAAAACGCTGTCTCTATCATGGAAACCAAGAGCACCGCTTTATCGGCTGTGCTGACTGGTGGAACTTATTCCTCGATCACCTGGGCTTCTAGCGACACGAACGTCGCAACCGTGACCGAGAACGGACTTAATGCAACCGTCAAAGGTATTGCTCCAGGTCAAGCCACCGTCACCGTCACTGTTGATCCCGGCAACGGCGACGACCCCGTTAGCGACGAATGTGTTGTAACGGTTACCGAGAGCCCAAAAATGAAGGTCTATATGGCCATTCCTGATAACTTTGTTAATTTGGGAAATAGCGGGTACACCTTATACGTTTATCCAGAAGGAACGCAGTATGTTCCTTTCGAATCAACTGACATAAAAGTTGTGCAAAAAGATACCGTATGCACGCTGTATTTGGCGAAAGTCGACATTTCGTCGGTTCAAGCAACAAAACCATCAAACTTCTATGGCCAGCTTTGCCAAAAAGCCAACACCGGCGTTCGCTGGGGAGCCGGCTTCCAATTAGGCACGTCGTCTAACTGGACTAATGGTGGCGGTTACTTCACCGCTAACGACTGGAGCACAGGCAGCACCAGCTTTACGCAACTTGCTAATGCAAACCACGTCGATAGCGCTGTTGATTTCTACGACGGACTTCGCTCCGACTACAAAGGATGGACTAATTCCATCTGCTCTATCGCCGACGACGCGGATAGGTTGCAGGAAACGATTGGCGCCTACGATAGCCTTAACGCTAATGTCAAATCCGTTTTGAATACATTCTACGAAGTTTCGAGAAAGGATGATCAAACCCTTGAATCGACCTTCGCCGACACCATCAACTACCTGAAATCCTTGAATGGCGGCCTGAACAATTTGTTCATGGATTTCTTCGGCGGCGACGAGAATGGACGGCAATATGTTTGGGTTGTCGTGCTGATTGGCTCCGCTTCGGTCATCGCCTTTGCCGGAGTCGTCTTCCTTAGAAAGAAAAGGCACAACAAATAAAAACGATTGAAATCGACTTAAAGCCGCCCTGCTTGGGCGGTTTTTTGTTGTTTCGTCTACTTTTTTTGCGGCAAAACTTTTTTCTTTCTTTCTTAAACAGTTGACCTTTAGGTCATTTATGAGGATAATCAAATAAAGAAACCGATTTCCTAATAGGAAACAAAAAGGACATTCTATGAAACAAAAAGCGCTTTTCCTGCTCATGGCCACCACCTTGCTTTTAAGCGGGTGCAACAACCAACCAAAAGAAACAACCTCCTCTTCGAACGAAGAAAGTTCCGTCCCAGAAACCGAAAGTTCAAGCACCGTCCCGACGAGCACTAGCCTCGATCCAAGCGAATCCTCATCTTCCTCCTCTTCAGAAATTGTTTTAATGGACGCCAATTACCGCATTGTGGATGAAAACGGCGTAGAAGAGATCAAGGTCGTGGAAGGAGAGGCGTTGACCCATAAATTGATCATTGATGTGGAAAATCTTCCTGAAGGCAAAACCATTGAAGATTGCACCTTTGCCTTCCCCAACAAAATCGATCGTCTAGCAGAACTGCAAGCCGATGCCGCTTTAGCCAAAAACGAAAGGTATTTGGTTGTCGAGAACGCTGGTGTATATTCTGGCGATGTCGTCGTCACCTGTGGCAGCGAAAAGGTCACCATCCATCTTGCAATTGAAATTGAAAAAGACCACAGCCTTTATACAAAGATTGCAACTGCTGCCGCTTTCAAAACACAGGTGCTGGGAAGCACAAGCGGACGCTTTGAGTTAACGGCGGACATCGACTTGGAAAACGCCTCCATCAAAGGCTGGGAGAACGAAATCGTTTTTGGCGGCATCCTCGACGGCAATGGTCATTCCATTACCAATTTCATGGTTCCCGCTAAAGGCGATGGAACGGAAGGCGGGCTTTGGCAGCACGTTGGAGAAAACGCCATCATCCGTGATGTCTATTTCCACGGAGGCATCAACCAGCCCGCTGGCTGGGGATCGCTTCTTGGGAAGGAAGTGCGGGCCGGAGCTGTAATTGAAAATTGCTTCTTTGAAGGCGACGGGCTCTATACCCCTGAAAATCCAGGCACTTTTGACTGGACTTGGTGCCGCTCTGGCATTGTTGCGGGCTTCTTAATGGGCACGGTCCGCAATTGTGTTGTAAAGAAAAATTCCGACAACAACCAAGTTATGGATGTTGCTCCTTATGCCGCTTCTAGTGGAGCTTTGATTCAAAATGTTTATACCTCGAACGCTGCTAACGTTTCGTTCCCCTTTGATCCAGACCCAGGACAAGACTGGTGCGGCACCGCGACTTTGGTGAATGTCCACGCCGCGACGGATTGGAGCAAAATGAAAGCCGCATCCATCGAATTGAGCGAAATTTATTGGAATCTCACCGATGGCGAAATTCCATCTCTCCGCATTCTAAACGCCTGATTTATCTGTTGTTAGCTGTCGTGAGGTTTCCTTGCGACAGCTTTATCTCTACGGACCATGAATATCAAAATCTATAAAACCAACGAACGAGAGTGCTTCGTTAAAGGCGAGATACTCACCGATAGCCAAACAATTGATGCGGTCATTCGTCTTGGCAAGCCCAAGCAAACAATTCTTGGTTATGGAGGGGCTTTTACTTCTTCCTCAGCCTCGCTATATTCCCGGCTACCCGAAAAGGCCAAAGAAGAATTTTTGCGTCTATACTTCTCCTCCGATGGACTAGGCTATAACTTAGGACGAGTGACCATCGGTTCATGCGACTTTTCAACAGAAATGTATGACTATGCGGCTAAAGACGATCTATCCGATTTTTCCATTGCCCACGACAAACAAGAAATCATCCCAATGATTAAAAGCGCGCTGAAGTATCAACCTCTTTCGTTAGTGGCTTCTTGCTGGTCTCCGCTTGGCCAGTGGAAGACAAACCATCAAAAGGCTTTTGGTGGCAAATTGGCCAAAAACCATTACACCTCCCACGTGAATTATATGGCTCGTTTCATCGAGGCATATCGCGCTGAAGGGGTGGACATTGAGTCCATTACTGTCCAAAACGAACCCGCTGCCACTCAAATATGGGAATCTTGTCTTTTTTCTGCTGAGGAAGAGGGCGAGATGGCGGTGCTATTGCATCAAAGGTTGCCGGAAACAAAGATTTATATTTGGGATCATAACCGCGACGTTATGAACGAGAGGGTGAATGCTTCTTTGCTAGTCAAAGGCGTCTCGGAAGCCATTTATGGCGTAGCATATCATTGGTATGATGGCAACAAAAACGCCGAAATCGCGAGATTGCGTGAGGATCATCCTGATTTACATATTCTTTTTACCGAAGGCTGTATCGAATTGCTGAATTTGAATCGCGACAACCCTTCTTTGGCTATTGGAACTTTTCAAAACGGAGTTCGCTATGCAAAAAATTACCTCCTTGACCTTAATTATGGCAGCGAGGGTTTCATTGATTGGAACCTCTTGCTTGACATGGGCGGCGGTCCAAACCATGTTGGAAATTATTGCGAAGCACCGATTTTGACCGATGGAATTTCCTTGTTTCCGACCTATTCTTATTATTTCATCAAGCACATTTCTTCGTTCTTGAAAAAAGGTGGCAGGGTTCTCGAAGTGGACAACCAAAGCAATCTCATTGCTGCGGCAGCAAATAATCGAGATGGAAGCGTTGGAGTTGTTGCGTTAAACCTAGGGCAGGACAAAACGATCATCAGGGCGTATATTAACAACAGCGATTTTGTGGATTTCAAGGTTGAAAGAAACGAAGTTGTCTCTCTAGAAATAAGGATTTGATTATGGTGACGATTTACGACATTGCGAAGAAATGTGGGGTTTCTCCGTCCACGGTTTCTAAGGCCGTCAACGATTATCCAATGATACCAGAGGCCACCAAAGACAAGATTTACGCCGCGATGGCGGAATTGGATTATGTGCCCAACGTCAGTGCTCGTTCTCTTTCGAAGCGAAAATCCCATATCATAGGCGTTCTAGCCTATTTTGGCAGGCAGATTTCACCGTTTAAACACCCTTTGTTCACCGAGATGCTAGATTCTTTTCAAACCGCAATCAATGCCGCGGGCTACGAATTGCTGCTGATTTCTCATAACGTCGCGGGCCAAAAAGGTTCTTTCTTAAAGAACGCTATCTCCAACGATGTGGCTGGAGTGGTTCTTTTTGGCAACTTTGAACATCCTGAGATGAAAGAGATCTTAAATTCATCCATTCCGAAGGTCGCTTTCGACTATGTAGGGAATTTATGCACCAATGTTTCTTCCCAAAGCAAGCGAGACATGCGTGACTTAACGAAATATCTTTTGTCCTTGGGCCACCGGAACGTTGTCTTCATCCACGGCGAAGATAGCATCGTGACTCGTCTTCGAATTGAAGGGTTCAAAGAAGCGTTAGAAGATGCGGGGCTGCCTTTCCAGGAATCAATGTTGGTGGAAGGGCGTTATCTTGATACCGAAAGCGCGAAAAACCTGACGGAGAAAATATTGAATTCCGATAATCGTCCTACTGCCATTCTTTATCCTGACGACAGCAC
>ODAI012448468.1_pt1 | contig 13406 bp, 14 predicted proteins | sample 1539321 | NCBI WGS metagenome assembly ODAI01 (sample SAMN02144231, study PRJEB22623) | gut metagenome | biome: sheep rumen | host: Ovis aries | place: New Zealand
TACTAATTTTCGTGGAGAGGCTATTAATTTTCGTGGAGAGGCCACTGGTGATCGTGGAGAGGCCACTGGTGATCGTGGAGAGGCCACTGGTGATCGTGGAGAGGCTACTAATTTTCGTGGAGAGGCCACTGATAGAAAAAAGCATCACCCATGCAGAAGAAAATTTATTTTCGCTTTTTATTTCTTAATTATTTTTTTTCTTTGTATCTTTGTGGCGGCTATGGAATATACACTGAATTGCAACGGGAGACTGCTCGACTTGTGTGAGCCACAGGTGATGGGCATACTGAACGTGACGCCCGACTCGTTCTATGCCGGCAGCCGGCAGCAGACGAAGCAGGCGGTGGCCGAGCGTGCCGCACAGATAGTGGGCGAGGGGGGCAGCATCATCGACATCGGTGCCTGCTCTACACGCCCCGGCAGTCAGCCGGCCACGGAGCAGGAAGAGATGGAGCGGCTGCGCATGGCTCTGCGGGTGGTGCGGCTGACGGTGCCCGACGCCATCCTGTCGGTTGACACGTTCCGGCCCGACGTGGCGCGCATGGCTGTCGAGGAGTTCGGTGTGGACATGGTGAACGACGTGGGGCTGTCGGCTGCCGACGGCGGGCAACGGCCGGTGGACATGTTCAGGATGGTGAGCCGTCTGCGCGTACCTTATATATATATGTCGCGCCGCGCCACGGTCAAGGCCGTGCTCATAGATTGTGCCGAGGCGGTAGATATGCTGCGGTCGATGGGCCAGAAAGACATCGTGGTGGACCCTGGCTTCGGGTTTGGCAAGACGATGGACGAGAACTTCGCCATCCTCAACGGCCTGGAGCGCATGCAGATGCTGAGGCTCCCCGTGCTGGTGGGCGTGTCGCGCAAGCGCATGGTGTGGCAGACACTGGGCTGTTCGCCCGACGAGGCCCTGAACGGCACGACGGTGCTGAACACCATGGCCCTGCAGCGGGGTGCCTCGATACTCAGGGTCCACGACGTGCGCCAGGCTGCGGAGTGCATAAGCATGGTGCAGATGCTGAACAGACGGCAGGAAGCAGATACGCTCTGACCGTCAGCGAGTAGCCAATAAATAGTAATCCTAAAATTGTAAATAGTAAATCAAGTCATCGTGTTCTTCGAATTTGGAATCAAGGATATCATCGACATCGTGCTCGTGGCGCTGATGCTGTTCTATGTCTATCGGCTCATGAAGGAGTCGCGGTCGCTCAACGTGTTCATGGGCATACTGGTGTTCATCGTGCTCTGGCTGCTGGTGTCGCAGGTGTTGGAAATGAAGCTGTTAGGCTCTATCATGGACAAGCTGGTCAGTGTGGGTGTCATCGGTCTCATCGTCCTCTTCCAGGAAGACATCCGCAAGTTTCTCTACAACCTCGGTGCCCACCAGCGCGTGCAGGAGCTGCGGCGCATGTTCTACACCGACGACAAGGCCCTCGACGGTGAGCAGGTGAAGAAGATGGTGATGCCCATCGTGCTGTCGTGCATGTCGATGAGCAAGAAGAAGGTGGGCGCGCTGATAGTCATCCAGCGGGCCACGCCGCTCGACGACATCATGGCCACCGGCGAGCGCATCGATGCCGCCATCAACCAGCGGCTGATAGAGAACATCTTCTTCAAGAACTCGCCGCTGCACGACGGGGCCATGGTCATAGCCTCAAGGCGCATACAGGCGGCGGGCTGCATACTGCCCGTCAGCCACGACCTCGACATACCCAAGGAGCTGGGCCTGCGCCATCGCGCGGCACTGGGCATCACCCACGAGAGCGACTGCATAGCCATCGTGGTGTCGGAAGAGACCGGCGGCATATCGGTGGCCATTCGCAGCCAGTTCCAGCTGCGCCTGTCGGCAGAGAAATTGGAGAGCATCCTCACGCAGGAGATGGCGTGACACCGGGAGGCGTGCCGAAGCATGGCGTGCAGTGGCCAAACTTTTCGGCAATTATGTTTTTTTATCGTTACGGATGCTACTTTCTGTTTTTTATTTCGTACTTTTGCAGATTGAATGGTGAAATCTTTATTCATTTTAAAATAAAACAAACTATGGATTTATTAGCACAAATCGTTGCGCGTGCAAAGGCAAACAAGCAGCGCATCGTGCTCCCCGAAGCAGAAGAGGAGCGCACCCTGACGGCCGCCGACAAGGTGTTGGCCGACGACATTGCAGACATCATCCTGATTGGTAACCCCGACAAGGTTCACGCCCTGGCCAAGGAGAAGGGGCTGACGAACATCGACAAGGCTACGCTCATCGACCCCGAGAACTACGAGCGCAGTGAGGAGATGGCCGAGAAGCTGGCCGAGCTGCGCAAGAAGAAGGGCATGACCATCGAGGAGGCCCGCAAGCTGGTGAAGAACCCGCTCTATCTGGGTTGTATGATTATCAAGACCGAAGGTGCCGACGGCCAGATCAGCGGTGCCCTCTCGACGACCGGCGAGACGCTGCGCCCCGCCCTGCAGATTATCAAGTGCGCCCCCGGCATCTCGTGTGTCAGTGGCGGCATGCTCATGATTACCAAGCAGCCCCAGTACGGCGAGAACGGTGTGCTGGTGATTGGCGACGTGGCCGTGACCCCCATGCCCGATGCTGCACAGCTGTCGCAGATTGCCGTCTGCACGGCACAGACCGCCCGCTCGGTGGCCGGTTTCGCCGACCCGCGCGTGGCCATGCTGAGCTTCTCGACGAAGGGCTCCGCTACCCACGAGGTGGTTGACAAGGTGATAGAGGCTACGAAGCTGGCCAAGGAGCTCGACCCGACGCTGAAGATTGACGGCGAGCTGCAGGCCGACGCAGCCCTCGTGCCCTCGGTAGGCCAGAAGAAGGCTCCCGGCTCCGAGATTGCCGGCAATGCCAACGTGCTCGTGTTCCCCAACCTGGAGGTGGGCAACATCAGCTACAAGCTGGTGCAGCGCCTCGGCGACGCCATCGCCATCGGCCCCATCCTGCAGGGTATCGCCCGTCCGGTCAACGACCTGTCGCGCGGCTGCTCGGTAGAGGACATCTACTACATGGTGGCCATCACGGCATGCCAGGCTATGGATGCTAAGAAGTAAAGAGTGAACTGACAGAAATTCTTAATCTTAGATTGAAAGAAATTATAATAATTAGAATAATTATTTTTCTTTGATGACGAGGCAAGAATACAAGGACATTTCTTTCATATAAATAAATAATATCTTTCAAGACGATAATGAAAATACTTGTGTTAAACTGTGGTTCGTCCTCGATTAAGTACGCGCTGTACAACATGGACGACAAGAGTGTGATGACCAGTGGCGGTGCCGAGCGTGTAGGCTTGGACGGTGCCTTTGTGAAGGTGAAGCTCGCCAACGGCGAGAAGAAGCAGATCATGCACGACATTCCCGAGCATACCGAGGGCGTGAAGTTCATCTTCTCGCTGCTCACCGACCCCGAGATTGGCGTGATTAAGAGCCTCGACGAGATTGACGCCGTGGGTCACCGCATGGTGCATGGCGGCGAGAAGTTCAACCAGTCGGTGCTGCTGACCGACGAGGTGCTGCAGGCCTTCGAGGCCGTCAGCGACCTGGCCCCGCTGCACAACCCCGCCAACCTGAAGGGTGTCAACGCCGTGAAGGAACTCATGCCCGGTCTGCCCCAGGTGGGTGTGTTCGACACCGCCTTCCACCAGACCATGCCCGCCAAGGCCTATATGTATGCCATTCCCTACGAGCTGTACGAGAAGTACGGCGTGCGCCGCTACGGTTTCCACGGCACGTCGCATCGTTATGTGTCGGCCCGTGCGCTGGAGTTCCTGGGCATGAAGCCCGAGGGCACGAAGGTCATCACCTGCCACATCGGCAATGGCGGCTCGATAGCTGCCGTGGTTGATGGCAAGTGTGTCGATACGTCAATGGGTCTCACCCCGCTGGAAGGCCTGGTGATGGGCACCCGTTCGGGCGACATCGACGGCGGTGCCGTGACGTTCCTGCAGAAGAAGCTCGGCCTGGATGCCGACGGCATGTCTAACCTGCTGAACAAGAAGAGCGGTGTGGCCGGTATCACCGGAGGCTCCAGCGACATGCGCGACGTGGAGAATGCCGCCAAGGCCGGCGACAAGCGTGCCTGCCTGGCTCAGGACATGTATTTCTACCGCATCAAGAAGTATATCGGAGCCTACGCTGCCGCCATGGGTGGTGTCGATGTCATTGTGTTCACAGCCGGTGTGGGCGAGAACCAGGTGTCTATGCGCTCCGAGGTCTGCAAGGGCCTGGAGTTCCTGGGCGTGAAGTTCGACGAGCAGAAGAACCAGGTGCGTGGCGAAGAGGCCGTCATCTCTGCCGACGACTCGCAGGTGAAGGTGGTGGTCATTCCTACCGACGAGGAGCTGATGATAGCCACCGACACGATGAACCTGTTGTAAACGAAGCCACCGACAAACGATGATTCTGCAGTAAATGAAGATAGTCACTTTCGGCGAAGTGCTGCTTCGCTTCTCATCTCCCGCCCGTCTGCGACTGACGCAGACGGGCGTTATGAATGCCAACTACGGCGGCAGCGAGGCCAATGGTGCCGTGTCGCTGTCGATGCTGGGCAACGAGGTGCGCTATGTCACCCGTCTGCCGCGCAACGCCATGGGTCAGGCCTGCGAGCAGCGGTTGCGCGAGCTGGGGCTTGACACCCGCTTCGTCTGTTGGGGAGGCGAGCGCATCGGCACCTATTTCTTCGAGCAGGCCGCTTCGCTGCGGTCGCCGCGCATGGTCTATGACCGCAAGGGCTCTGCCTTCTACGACCTGCAGCCGGGCATGATACCCTGGCGCGATGTGTTCCGTGGCATGGATGCCTTCTGCTGCTCCGGCATCACCTGTGCCGTGTCGCAGTCGGCTGCCGACGCTACGTTCGAGGCCGTGCGCACGGCTGACGAGATGGGGCTGACCATCGCCTGCGACATCAACTACCGCAAGAACCTGTGGCACTACGGTGCCGAGGCTGCCGACGTGCTGCCGCGACTGATGCAGCATGCCGACATCATCTTCGGCGATGCCGGAGAGTGGGAGCTGACGTCCGGTCTGCCGCGCATCCCCTTCAAGGCAACCTCTCCCGACTATCCCGTCGAGGTGGATGCCTATACCGACATGTTCCGCCGCATAGCCGACCGCTTTCCCCGCTGCCGCAAGTTCATTCTCGGCTTGCGCAACGAGCCGTCCACCAACCGCCACCTGCTCAGCGGCGTGATGTACAACCGCGAGCAGCTGTTCACCGCCAGGATATACGACATCAATCCCGTGGTCGATCCGATGGGTGTGGGCGATGCCTACCTGGCCGCCTATCTGCATGCCCACCTGAACCGCCACGACGACGACCAGCAGTGCCTCGACTTCTCGTTGGCGGCCTCGGCCCTGAAGAGCACCATCAGCGGCGACTTCAACCTGACGACGGAGGATGAGGTGCTGGAACTGTTAGCAAAATAAAACGCATGGAGGACTACTGATGAACATGATGAAAGACAAGACCTACCGCCAGCTGCTCAGCGCGTCGTTCAAGTCGGGCGATACGGAAGAGTGGCTCGACGTATGGTTCACACGCCCCATCGGACTGGCCGTCGCCATGGTCTGCGGACGACTGGGCGTCACGCCGAACGCCATCACCCTGGCGGGCATCGTGCTGGGGGCCGTCGCCGGGTGGATGTTCCACTACACCGACCTGCCGCACAACATCGCCGGGGTGCTGCTGCTCATGGCCGCCAACTTCTGCGATTCTGCCGACGGACAGCTGGCACGGCTCACCAACCAGAAGACGGTGCTCGGCCGACTGCTCGACGGCTTTGCCAGCGACGTGTGGTTCTTCTGCATCTATGTGGCCCTCGTCTTCCGGCTGTGGGACGAGCCGATGCCCCTGCTGGGCACGCCGTGGCAGGGGTGGGGCTTCCTGCTGTGCGCCGTGGCGGGCTTCGGCTGCCATGCCACGCAGAGTGCGCTGGCCGACTACTACCGCAACATCCACCTGTGGTTCCTGAAAGGCGACAGCGGCAGCGAGCTGGACGCTTACGCCAAGGAGCAGCACATCTACGACGCGCTCAGCCGCAGGGGCTGGTCGTTCGAGCGGCTCTACCATTTCTTCTATAAGGGCTACTGCCGCAAGCAGGAGCGGCTGACGCCCCGCTTCCAGCTGTTCTTCGCCCGCTATGGCCAGAAGCCGTCGCCCCAGGTGCGCGATGCCTTCTTGCGGGGCAGCCGTCCGCTGATGCCGCTGACCAATATCCTGACGCACAATACCCGTGCCATCACACTTTTTGTCGCCGCGTTAACCAATATTCCGTGGCTTTATCCGTTATTTGAAATAGTGGTGCTCCATCCGCTGTACCTCTACATGCGCCGTAGCCACGAACGTCTCTCGACACGCATGACCCGCGAAATAGAATCCAAATAAACTCACGCAATATATTACCGAACAATGACACAAGAAGAGAAAACCCTGTTAGAAGAGCGCATCGTCGATGTGCTGAAAACCGTCTATGACCCCGAGATACCCGTCAACATCTACGACCTGGGCATGATATACAAGATAGACGTGCAGGACGACGGCAGCGTCAATATGGACATGACGTTCACCGCCCCCAACTGTCCGGCAGCCGACTTCATCCTGGAAGACGTGCGCACGAAGGTAGAGGGCGTCAACGGCATCACCTCTGCCAACGTCAACCTGGTCTTCGAACCCGCCTGGGACCAGAGCATGATGAGCGAAGAAGCACGTGTAGAACTCGGCCTCGATTAGTCATCCTAAAGCCTTTTTCATTTTCCAAGCATTCTTTTTCACACTAAAACCACTGACAGTAACCCCCCCCTTCACACTAAAACCACTGACAGTAACCCCCTTTTCACACTAAAACCACTGACAGCATGAAGAACGTCTATTTTCTCAGCGACGCCCACCTCGGGTCTTTAGCCGTGCCCCACCAGCGCATGCAGGAACGCCGGCTGGTACGTTTCCTCGACAGCATCAAGGAGAAGGCTGCTGCCATCTACCTGCTGGGCGACATGTTCGACTTCTGGTACGAATACCGCTATGTGGTGCCCAAGGGCTACACGCGGTTCCTCGGCAAGCTGTCCGAGCTGACCGACATGGGCGTGGAGGTGCATTTCTTCACCGGCAACCACGACATCTGGGCCTACGAGTATTTAGAGAAAGAGTGCGGCGTCGTGCTGCACAAGAAGCCGGAGACCACCGAGATATACGGCCATGAGTTCTATCTGGCCCACGGCGACGGCCTGGGCGACGGCAACCGCTCGTTCAAGATGCTGCGGGCCATCTTCCACTCCAAGGTCTGCCAGTGGCTCTTCTCCAATGTCCATCCCCGCTGGGGTGTCGGTTTCGGACTGGCCTGGGCGCGCCACAGCTACATCAAGCACAAGGAAAACGACGACGTGGCCTTCATGGGCGAAGACCGCGAGCCGCTGGTGAGCTTTGCCCGCCGCTATATCGAGAGCCATCCCAACATCGACTACTTCATCTTCGGCCATCGCCACATCGAGCTGGACATCAATCTGCCGCGCCCTGCCGCCGGTGGCGGTCGCAAGGCACGGCTGATGATTCTTGGCGACTGGATTTCGCAGTTCACCTATGCCGTCTATGACGGCGAGCACATGTTCCTGGAAGAGTATGTCGAGGGCGAGAGCCGTCCGTGACCGCCCGCGACCGTCCGTGTCTATCTATGGTAGTCCGTGACCGTCCGTGTCTATCTATGGTAGTCCGTGTCCGTCTGTGTCTATCTATGGTAGTCCGTGTCCGTCCGTGTTTGTCCGTGGCAAAATCTATCACCTCCGTGGCCTAAATCCTTCCGCTCTCGTGGTAGCTGAAGTAGGCCCCGTCGGTGATGATGACGTGGTCGAGGAAACGGATGCGCATCACCTGACAGGCCCTCTGTATGGCGTGTGTAATATCGTTGTCGGGCTGACTGGGCCGCAGGCTGCCCGACGGGTGGTTGTGGCATACCGCCAGGATGGTGGCACCGGCCAGCAGTGCCTCGCGCATGATGATTCTGATATCTACGCTCACCTCCGTGATGCCGCCGTGGGCTATGCGTACCTTCTTGATGAGCCGGTAGTTCTGGTTCATCAGCAGCAGCCAGAACTCCTCCACGTCCATGTCCTGCATCACGGGGTGCATGTGGTTGTATATGCGGGTGGCCGTGCCCAGGTCGGGCCGCTCCTCGGGCGTCTCCATCTGCCGCCGCTTGCCCAGTTCGCAAGCCGCCAGGATGGTGATGGCCTTGGCATCGCCCACGCCGTTGTATTCCGTCAGCTGTGCGATGCTCATCTTGCCCAGTGTGTTCAGGTTGTTGCTGCAGTCGCTGAGCACCCGCTTCATCAAATCTACGGCACTCTCTTTCGTGTTGCCCGACCCGATGAGGATGGCCAGCAGCTCGGCGTTCGACAGCGCGTCGGCTCCCAGCCGCATCAGTTTTTCGCGCGGCCTGTCTTCTTCAGCCCATTGGTTGATGTTCAGCTTGTTCATGGTTCCTGTTTCCTATCGTCTGTCCGTCTTTCCTGCTGTCCCTCGTCTGTCCGTCTTTCCTGCTGTCCCTCGTCTGTCCGCCTTTCCTGCTGTCCATTCGTCTGTCCGTCTTTCCTTTTGCCGGAGGCTTATCCGCGTTTCATCACGCAGTTGGTCCACCACGACTCGATGAATCCGATGCCGTATCCCACCAGCTGTACGAAGACGGCAGGGATGGACATCAGTCCCACCTTCAGGCTGCGGTTGCGTACGGTAGCGTCGATGAGTATCAGCAGCACGTAGAGCAGCAGCGGCACCAGCGACAGTCCACGGGTGAACGGAGCCAGCACCACCAGTGCGGCGGTACCCACGGTGAACAGCGAGGGTAGGGCATGCACGGGCTTGAGTGCCTCGGGATACATGCGCCACAGGTTGATGCGGGCATAGCCGCTGTTATACACCTGTCGCCAGAAGCGGCGGAAGTCGGTGCGCCGCTTGTGCCACAGCCATGCCTCGGGGAACAGTCGGCAGCTCAGCCCTGCCTTGTAGATGCGGATGCTGAAGTCGATGTCCTCGCCGTAGAGGGCCATCTTCGAGAAGCGTGTCTTCGAGAAGCCGCCCAACTGCAGGTAGGCCTCGCGGCGCACGCCGAGGTTGAACGAGCGCGGATAGAACTTGTCCAGCTGTTTCTTGCCGCCCCGTATGCCGCCGGTGGTAAAGAACGACGTCATGGCATACGAGATGGCCTTCTGTATGTCGGTGAACGACTCGTGGGCAGCGTCCGGCCCGCCCCATGCGTCGGTGGGCTGTCGGCGCAGCTCGTCGTCGATGGCCTGCATGAAGCCCGGCGGCGTCACGGCGTCGCTATCCACGATGACGACATACTCGCCCCGGGCGCGCTCCACGCCGTAGTTGCGGCTCTGGCCGGGGCCGCTGTTCTCCTTATAGTAATAATGCAAGTCAAGGATGCTTGCGTACTTGTCGCAAACATCCTTGCAGGTGGTCTTCGACCCGTCTTCAACCACCACCACTTCAAAGTCCTTGAGTGTCTGCGAGCAGAGGCTCTCCAGCAACTCGTCCACTTCGTCCGGGCGGTTATATACGGGAACAACGATGCTATAGTTCATAGTGGATGGTTCATAGTTGATAGTTCACCGTGCATGGCCACGAAGGCGGCAGCCAACTATGAACTATGCACCATGAACTATGCACTGAAGATATTACTCCTTGGCGCGGGCCAGATAAGAACCGTCGCGAGTGTCAACCTGGATGAGGTCGCCCTCGTTGATGAACAGCGGAACACGCACCTCTACGCCGGTCTCCAGCGTGGCGGGCTTCAGGGTGTTGGTGGCGGTGTCGCCCTTGATGCCCGGCTCCGAGTGGGTGACGCGCAGGGTGGTCTTCACCGGCATCTCGGCGTAGAGCACCGTGCCGTCGGTCGTGTCGCTCACCACCGATACCACGTCGCCCTCCTTCATGAACTCGTGGCCAATCACCAAGTCGTTGGGAATGGGAATCTGCTCGAAGGTCTCCTGGTTCATGAAGATGCGCCCTTCCTGGTCCTCATACAGATACTGGTAGTCGCGGTGCTCGATGACCACGTCCTCCAGCTTCTCACCGATGTTGTAGCGGCGCTCCAGCACGCGGCCGTCGGTGACGTTCTTCATCTTGATGTTCATGATGGTGTTACCCTTACCCGGCTTGCGGTGCTGGAAGTCGATGCAAACCCAAATGGCCCCGTCCATGCGGATGGCGGTTCCTTTCTTGATGTCTTGTGAATTGATCATAAAAATATAATATAATAATGTAAAAGTCGCATTTTCGGCTGCAAAGGTACGAAGAAAAATTAAAAATTAGAAATTAAAATTTAAAAATTTCGCCTGAAACTTGCATAATTCGGAATAATTGCGTAATTTTGCAGCCCGAAACTCTGATTGTGGCTTTTCCGTCCGCAGATTTCAGGGAGTTAATCGATTACTCAAATAAACAAAAGATAAGACAATGAAAAGAACATTCCAGCCGCACAATCGTCGCCGCGTCAACAAGCATGGTTTCCGCGAGCGCATGGCAACGAAGAATGGCCGCCGCGTACTGGCTTCTCGCCGCGCAAAGGGCCGCAAGAAGTTGACCGTATCTTCCGAGCGTCACGGCAAGTAATTTGTCGTGTGCCATTCACAGCGAATGAGGAGGCGACAGCAGTGGTCTCCTTTTTTTGTGCCCTTTTCTCAGCTTTTTCTACCCTTTTCGCTCACATTTTCCGCACAAAGTTTGGTGCTTCCGATATTTCTTTGTACTTTTGCTTTCGCTAAGCGTAAACGACAAACATGAGCACGAAAGACTTCTTCAATAAGCTGTTCAGCCGCTACCTGATGTACCACCTGCTGGCCATGGCCGCCGTGGTGGTGCTGCTGTGTGTCGGGGTGAAGTTCGGCCTCGACCTCTATACCCACCACGGCGAGGGCATCCCCGTGCCCGACGTGAAGGGCCTGTCGTTCGACAAGGCCAGCCAGAAGCTCACCGACCTGGGCCTGGCCATCGTGGTCAGCGACTCCGGCTACAACAAGCAGATGCCCGCCGACGCCGTCCTGGCGCAGACGCCGGGCCGTGGTCAGCGTGTCAAGCAGGGGCATATCGTCTATGTCACGGTCAACTCCCCCTCGTCGCCCACCTTTACCATTCCCGATATCGTTGATAACTCCAGCGTCCGCGAGGCCGAGGCCCGTCTTTCGGCCATGGGCTTCCGCCTGCTGCCCCCGCAGCTGATAGACGGCGAGAAAGACTGGGTCTATGGCATCATCTGCCGTGGCCGCCGCGTGTCCAATGGCGACCGCCTCTCTACCGACTATCCCCTTATGCTGATGGTGGGCCGAGGCACCATCGACGATACGGAAGACATCGACTATATCGACCCTGCGTACAACCCCGAGGGTGGCGAGGCCGACGATTTTGAGGAGGTGCAAGAGCCTCCCACAGCAGAATAAGCCCATGACAGCGTCCACGACAGAACCCATGACAGAACCCATGACAGCGTTTACGGCAGAGCCCACGACGGAACCCATGACAGCATCCATGACAGAGCCCATGACTGACGGCTTCGACGACATGCTGCTCTTCGACGAGGCCGACGGCGACGACCGCCTCTACGAACACCTGCGCATGGTGGTGGACCGCGGTCAGGTGCCTGTGCGTATCGACAAGTACATGTCTGAGCATGTGCCCCACTCGTCGCGCAACCGCATCCAGAAGGCTGCCGATGCCGGCTTCATCCGTGTGCTGACCGACGACGACGCCCGGCAGGGCCGCGAGGCCAAGGCCGTGAAGAGCAACTACAAGGTGCGCCCCGGCGACACCATCCTGCTCATGCTCAACCGTCCGCACTACGACACCACCATCGAGGCCGAGGACATCCCGCTGGACGTGGCCTACGAAGACGACCAAGTGCTCGTGGTCAACAAGCCGGCGGGCATGGTGGTACACCCCGGTTGCGGCAATTTCCACGGCACGCTGGTCAATGCCGTGGCGTGGCACCTGCGCGACCTGCCCTCCTACGACCCCAACGACCCGTCGGTAGGGCTGGTACACCGCATCGACAAAGACACCAGCGGGCTGCTGGTCGTCGCCAAGACCCCCGAGGCCAAGACCGAGCTGGGCGCACAGTTCTTCAACCACGACACCCACCGCTCCTATCAGGCCCTCGTCTGGGGCAACTTCTCTGAAGACTCGGGGCGCATCGAGGGCAACATTGCCCGCGACCCGCGCGAGCGTCAGCGCATGACCGTCTTCCCGCCGGGCTCCGAGGTCGGCAAGCCGGCCGTCACCCACTACCGCGTGCTGGAGCGTTACGGCTATACCACGCTGGTGGAGTGCCGCCTGGAGACCGGCCGCACCCACCAGATACGAGCCCACATGAAGCACATCGGCCATCCGCTCTTCGCCGACGAGCGCTACGGCGGCATGGAGCTGCTGCGCGGCGAGCGCACCGCCTCCTACAAGGCCTTCATCCAGAACTGCTTCAAGCTCTGTCCGCGCCAGGCCCTGCATGCCCGCACCCTCGGCTTTGTCCACCCCGCCACCGGCCAGCAGATGGACTTCACCGCCCCCCTGCCGCCCGACATGGCCGCCCTGATAGAGAAATGGCGCGGCCTGATGGCCGTCAGGAACAGCGGCATGCCGGAATGACGCAACCACGGAATAACGCAATAATGAAATAACGCAACAACGAAATGACGCAACAACGAAATAACGCAACAACGGAATACCGAGATACCGGAATACCGAAATACCGGGAAACCGAAATACCGGAATACCGCAACAACGAGAAAACAAAAAAACAACAAGATAACGAAATGAAAAATCTGAAGCGAAACATTGCCATCGTCTGCGGTGGCGACTCTTCCGAGCACGATGTGTCACTGCGTTCGGCACAAGGGCTCTACTCTTTCTTCGACAAGGAACGCTACAAGGTATATATCGTCGATGTCCGCGGCCAGGACTGGCACGTAGAGCTGCCCGACGGCACCACGGCACGCATCGACCGCAACGACTTCTCGTTCATGGAGAACGGCAAGTGCCGCCTCTTCGACTATGCCTACATCACCATCCACGGCACGCCCGGCGAGAACGGCCTGCTGCAGGGCTACTTCGACCTCATCGGTCTGCCTTACTCCACCAGCGGCGTGTTGGTCGAGGCCATGACGTTCGACAAGTTCGTGCTCAACCAGTATCTGCGGGGCTATGGCGTGGCCGTGGCCGACTCGCTGCTCATCCGTCAGGGCTACGAACAGCTGGTGAGCGACGAAGAGATAGAACAGCGCATCGGCATGCCGTGCTTCGTCAAGCCTGCTGCCGACGGCTCGTCGTTCGGCGTGTCGAAGGTGAAGAACGCCGACCAGTTGGCCCCCGCCATCCGCAAGGCCATGATGGAGAGCCCGGAGGTGATGGTAGAACAGTACATTGA
>ODAI013605814.1_pt1 | contig 13406 bp, 10 predicted proteins | sample 1539321 | NCBI WGS metagenome assembly ODAI01 (sample SAMN02144231, study PRJEB22623) | gut metagenome | biome: sheep rumen | host: Ovis aries | place: New Zealand
CTTTGGCAAGTCATACCCAAGTCCTACCCAAGGTGTACCCAAGGTGTAGCCAAGTCCTAAGGTGCTCCGTGGGCTTGGGTAGGACTTGGGTATAGCTTGGGTACTTGCTTAGTGCAAGGGCTTAAAGACTTGCGTTTATTCGTCCATCTGGAAGAGGGGATCCTCGGGCATCAGCATGACGGGCTTCTGAGCGTAATCCTTCAGCAGTTTCTCAGAGACGTACTGCTTGTCGACCACCAGACGGAACATATACTCGCGGAACCAGCGGGCAGTCATGATGAGACAGCCCTTCTGTCCCCAGTCACCGCCCCATGAGTTCTCGACCTTCCACTTCAGGGGACTGCCGTCCTTGTCGAGGTCGACAGCAGTGAGGGTCATGGCATGGGTGGAGCCACTGTCGAAGGTTGAGATGCGCTGAGCCTTGTCCATGGTGAAGGTGGTACCGAAGAGTGAGGCGTAGTCAAAATTGTCAAGGTCGGCATAACCGCGCTTGCGGTCAAGCTGCTTGCCGACATCATAGGAGGAGTACATCTTGCGACCATCCTTGAGGGCTGCGATAGCAAGGGCCTCGATGTCCTCCATAGGCAGGTTGAGGTACTTCCAGTTGTGGCCGTCGTAGGTATGGCGGTCGTACTCTACCTCGTAGGTCTTGTAGTAGTCGTGACGGGGGTCGTTCATCACCATGATGAAAGTGCCGTTCAGAGGGCCACCGACGGTCTCCTGATAGAACTCACGCGGGGTGTACTTACGGGCTGCGGTCACAGCCTTTCCCTTCTTGTCACGGAAGGCGTAGGTGAACTCCTTGACGGGCTCGCCAAGGGTAATGACCAACATATGGTATATCTCGCTGAGCATCTGGGTCTTGCGCTGCTGGATATCCTTCTGCTTCTTGCCGTCAGCCAACATCTTTCGCAGCTCGAGTCCCTGCTCACGGAGCTTGGACTTGATGATGCTGGACATCTTGGAGGTATTGTCAGCCGAGTAGGTCTCGGGCTGCACCTCGGCAGGTACCAGTCCGTACTTCTCTGCAAGGTCGGCCACACCACAGAAAGTGCCACCGTCGCTGAGCGGATGGTGGAAGAAGAACTGAACACGAGGGTCGTCAATAGGTTTGCTACCCGTGTCGATGACCCCTTGTAGCATGAGGTTGGCCTTCTCCAGCTGGTCCCAGAAGAAGAGATAGTCCTGCGAGAAGGTGACGGTCAGCGAGTCAGTGCGCTTGGCAAAGTTGGAGCGCAGGACGTTGAGTCCACTGAACATCCAACAGCGCCCGCTGGACTTCTGGTCAGTGATGGACTGCGCCTTGGTCTCTACGCTGAAATAGGTGTCAAGGGCTCCTGCATGTTGCTGGTTCTTGGCCAACAGGTCGATGGCATTGGCTGCCAAGGCATTGCGCAATGCACGGTCAGAGGCCGTGGGTGGGTTCTGCTTCTCTATCTGTTGCAGCATCTCGGCCGAAATGCCGCCATTCCGGGTTTGTCCCATAGCACTGACGGCCACCAACAGTCCTAATGTCAATAAGGTATGCTTCATGTGCGTTACTTCTTTTTGCTTGAAATATGGATGGTCTTAGTGGTTTGGGGGATGCCAGACTTGCCAGATGAACCAGAGACTCTGGTTTTACCAGAAATACCTGTTGCTGCCTTATAGTACTTCAGTGCCTCGGGCATCCAACCCTGAATCTGCTTGATGCGCGTAGCATCGCTGGGGTGGCTGCTCAGGAACTCTGAGGTGGTGTTGCTGCTCTGGGCTGCCATGCGCTGCCAGAAGCCTACTGCCACCTGCGGATCATAGCCTGCCATGGCAGCAAAGATGAGTCCCAAGTGGTCGGCCTCGCTCTCATGGTTGCGCGAGTACTTCAGGTTAGCCAGTCCCAGTCCCTGCGAGGCCATAGCCTGCCCCAGGGCAATGGTATTGCTGCCCACACCCACGGCACTGGCTACAGCGGAGCCTATCTGCATACCGTACTGCTGGCGATACTGTGTGCTGTATTGCTCAGCAGAGTGACGGGCTACGGCATGGGCAATCTCATGCCCCAGCACGATAGCCAGTGAGGGCTCGTCCTTGGTAACAGGCAGCAGACCCTCGAAAACGCAGATAAGGCCACCAGGCATACACCAGGCATTGACATTCTTGTCTTGTACCAGATTGAACTGCCACTTATAGTACTGGACGTCCTCGGCCATGCCATTGCTGCGGAGATAACTCTCGACAGCTGTTGCCAGCCGCTGCCCTACCCGCTTTACCATGGCAGTATTGGCCGCATTGGTGGAAGGCTTTGCCGTCTTCATGTAGTCGCTATACTGCTGGCTGGAGAGACTCAGCATTTCACCGTCGCTCACCACCAGATTCTGCTTGCGCCCAGTGATGGGCACAGTCTTGGTGGTGCCACAGCTCACAAGCACGGCTGCCACCAACGACAATAGAACAAATCTTACTTTTCTCATATTTCCATATAACTATTTCTCACCAATGCGCGTATAGGTAAAGCCCTGGGACTCGAGTTCCTGACGGCTGTAGATGTTACGACCATCGACAACGACATGGCCCCTCATGACCTTGTAGATGACATCCCACGAGGGCATACGGAACTGGCGCCACTCTGTCATCAGAGCAAAGACGTCGGCATCGTTGGCACAGTCGTAAATATCCTTACAATAAGTCACGACATCACCTAACCTACGACGGCACTCATCCATGGCAATGGGGTCGAAGACACGAACGGTAGCCCCATCGGCAAGCAGCTTCTGAATAACAACTAATGCAGGGGATTCGCGCATATCGTCCGTATCGGGTTTGAAAGCCAGTCCCAAGACGGCAACCGTTTTTCCCTTAACAGGACCTGCCGTGCGAATAATCTTGTCATAGACAATGGCTTTCTGGCGTTCGTTAACACGCTCGACAGCCTCAATGACTTCCATGTGGTAGCCGTTGTCGATACCAGTATGAAGCAGTGCCTTGACATCCTTGGGGAAGCAAGAGCCCCCATAGCCACAACCGGCATAGAGGAACTTAGGACCGATACGGGAGTCACGTCCAATGCCCTGCCGGACACTGTCCACATTGGCCCCTACCCGCTCGCAGAGGTTGGCAATATCGTTCATAAACGAAATACGTGTTGCCAGCATGGCATTAGCGGCATACTTCGTCATCTCAGCAGAGGGGATATCCATGAATATCACGCGGAAGTTCTGTATGAGGAAGGGCTGATAGAGGCGCGTCATGACCTCGCGGGCCTGATCGGACTCCGTACCTACCACTACACGGTCAGGCGACATAAAGTCCTTGATGGCAGCACCCTCCTTTAAGAACTCAGGGTTGCTGGCTACGTCGAAAGGCACCTGGACACCACGCTTGTCAAGTTCCTCCTGAATGGCAGCCTTCACCTTCTGAGCCGTACCGACAGGCACGGTAGACTTAGTCACCAGAATGGTGTATTTATTGATGTGCTGACCAAACTGGCGGGCAACAGCCAGCACATACTTCAAGTCAGCACTACCGTCTTCGTCAGGAGGCGTACCCACAGCGGAAAACACGACCTCGACATCGTCGAGAACCTCAGTGAGGTCGGTCGTAAACTGCAAACGCCCATAGCTGACATTGCGGTGAACCAACTCCTCGAGCCCGGGTTCATAGATAGGCATCTCGCCATTCTTCAAGCGCTCTATCTTCTGAGCATCGACATCAACACAAGTAACGTGAGAACCCATTTCAGCAAAACAGGTACCACTGACCAGACCTACATATCCAGTTCCAACAATTGCTATCTTCATGAGTAAAAAAACTAATCAAAATTAAGTGTAAGAGCTTAGCTGAGTCCCAGCATATCTTCTTTTTTTGCTTATTTATTGTGTCTGCAAAGGTACGAAGTATTGGCGACATAGCCAAATTTTTTGCATAAAAAAGCCATCATCTTAAGATGACGGCTCTTTCATTACAACTTAAACTAAAAACATTTACTTCAATCCACGATTGGTGAGCGTAACATTAAGGAGCATAACGTAGCGACGATACTGGTCGCGGTTCAGGATGTAGTCCATCCAAGCCAAGTCCTTGTTGATAGCCTTGTCAACCATCTTCTGACGCTCATCACCTGAGGCATGTGCAGCAAACTGCATCTCTGCGCTGAAAGTCTTATGAACCTCGCTAAAGCTTTCCATCTGGTCCTTTGACAGATTCAGCGCCTGTCCGAGCTTCTTCATATTGACTGTCATGTTGTAAGCCTCGGCATTGTTGAGGTTGGCTGCATTCTCGTTCTCTGCAAATGTCATGGTCATGCTGAGCATGGCTACGACTACCATAAACAATCTTTTCATCTTTGTTATCCTTTCTTTTTTAATTAATACTTAGACCTGTGTGAGGGTCCTCAGTCACCAGCACTCTCGCTGATTGACGATGCAAAGATATGACGTTTTTGGCAAACCTGCAAACATTTTGGGAAATTGTTTGCGAACACAGCGCCATTTCTTGACCAAGGTCAAAAACTGGCGAGAGGAACAGTCCTCAACACCATCACTCCCAAGAAGCAGGTTTACGGCGACTATCAAAGCCATTACGTGCTTTACCTGAAATACTGACTATTTTATTTCCAATAATAAAAATACCTGCATTAATTTGAGAATACAAAATACTACTTATATAAAATAAAGGCCATTTTACTAGATAATAGTTTAATTTTGGACAAACTATTTGGTATTTTACTGAATTTACATTAAATTTGCAGCCGAAAAAGAGGTAAAAAGAGAAAATGAAAAGGTTTTTTATTATATTTTTGGTGACATGTGTATTTGGAACTGTGTATGGAAACTCCCATGTCAAAGAACTCGAATCTTTACGGAACAGGATTGAACACGATTCTATCCACGCCCTCCATTATGCAGAAATTCTGCTCAAGAAAGACAAAAAGAATCCTGACCTTGCTGCTGCAATCGGGAAACTTTTTCTCCGCGTAGGCCGGATTTCTGACGCAGAATATTTCTACGACAAAGGGTACCACATGTATCGTATATCACCCTCCATCATCAATCTGGCAGGCGATATCGCTTACGCCAAGAACGATTTCAAAACCGCAGAGTACTACTACGGCCGTGCCATGTATTTCGACAAGCGTGACCCTGAGGCGTACTTCAAATATGCCAAGCTATATTCAGAGAAAGATATTGATAAAGCGATAAAGAAATTAAAAATATTAAGATTGTATTACAACCCTATAAAAGTAGACTTGAAAATTGCTGATATCTATCATGAGAACAGCAAGTATGCCCAAGCAGCACAAGTCTATGCAACGCTCCCCATGGACAGCATGGCCAAGGACGAACTAACCAATTATGCGCTCTCCTACTATTTCCAGCAGAAATTTGACAGCGCACTATGCGTTACAGAAAAGGCCATACAACGTTTCCCACGCCATCCGGCATTTAATCGTATGCTGCTTTATAACAATACAGAACTCAAGAAATACGACACGGCACTTGATGCTGCCAGCAAGTTGTTTCATTACAGCGACCATCCAACACTTCAGTATCTTGACTACATCTATTATGGATATGCACTCAATGGGATGGGAAACTATGATCTTGCTATCCAGCAATTCGTAAAGGTTCTGGAACTCAACGAGAATCGTAATGACGCCCTAAAGGCCATTTCGGAAGCTTACGAAAAAATTGACGATTATAGTAACGCCATCACATATTACCAACAATACTTAGATAAAATCGAAGAAGCAGACAGGACAGCTTTCAAAGTATACCATCTTGGGAAATTATACTATGCCAAGGGCACAGACAAAAAGAACGGCAAGGAACTTACCTCTGATAAAGAGGAAGCCCTCCGCCAAGCCGACATATGCTTCCAAAAGGTAGAACAGATGCGGCCCGACAGCTATTTAGGAACTTATTGGCGGGCCCGAACCCATGTAGCTCTTGACCCTGAAACAGAAAAAGGTCTGGCAAAGCCCTATTATCTGAAGGTCATCAATTTGTTAGACTCCAATGATGAAGGCACTTCGCAACTCATGGAAAGCTATAAATACCTGGCCTACTATTATTATCGCAAGCATGACAAAGACAGCTGCATGATATATGTAGATAAAATCATGGAAATAGACCCAATGGACAGCTATGCCCAACGTCTCAGCAGTGCACTGTAATTACAAAATGACCTGAGGTAAAGATTCCCTCAGGTCATTTTGTCTCAAAAGCGATAGGAAAGTCCCATATTGAAAGTGTTGAGTATGGATGTGGAAGGAGTGAACTGTTCTCGTTGGAACTGTTGATTTCCATAGAGATAGACATTGTGAAGATAGAACAATCCCCAATGACTATCCAATCGGTAATGAGCATTCAAACCAAAATTCAGACCTAACCGCTTGTTTATTGAAGGACCCACAAACAAGCCAACATCCCACCTGTTTGTCGGATTATAACCTGCCAACAAATTAGTCATGCTGACCTGATAGTCCAACGATGTCAGATGAAGATTTGTGCTGTTGTCTTGTCCTTCCTTGGCCGTAACATATTCATATTGGGCACGGATTGTATGCAAAGGGCTGAATGTATAACTTGCCGACACAAGAGCATTCAGATTCACACCCTCTCCCGATTCCTTCCAAGTATTCAGATTGAAATTCCAGCCACCGCCCGCAGAAACCTGCAACTGGTGCAATCCTCTACTGTCATAAGTGGCAGAATGCCGTTTACTTGGATTCCTGAGGAGTGCTGTCAAACCTATTCTAATACTCATGGCATCTTTCTTGTCTAACTGAGAATAATCTTCTCGAGGCGTCTGGCTGACATGAGTTTTTGTAGCATTGTCTACGAACACATCGTTACTATTCAGATGAGTATACATAGGCTCTACATGCAACCTTAAGTCGTCTTGCAACTTAATCCAGACCTGCATGCCTGTCCGCCAACCACCTGCATATACGTCCTTGCCACGAGCAATACTCTCATTTCCTTTAATCATAAAGAGTCCTTTGTGAACACCCGCTATCAAACTGAGCCCCCACCGTTGATTCCAATCATAGTTGCTAACAAATCCTAATGGATTCACTAACAAATCAGCAAAGAGAGACGCTGTGGTAGACATAGAGATACGATTAGCCTCACCTGAACTTGTTTCAAGATTGAAAGCGCTTCTTCTGGACATATTAACACCTCCACGGACTCCTATAGCAGGTAACATCCACCATCCCAAAGAAGCCTGAAGAGATGTCCCAAACGAATCACCTAAACCAGCCTGCATACCTGGCTGCCATGAAATGCCATAGCCGTAATCAACAAAAAACGGACTGCGGTTCTGTTGAAACAACTTGCTGACACCATGACTTACGCCATGTGCAATACCCTTGGCCACTCGTACCGTAGGTGTAATCCAATCGTCGAAATGCCATATTAAACCTACATTTGAACTGCTTATAAGACTTCCTGCTTGATTATAATATTGATCGCTTTCATATAAATGTTTACTCATCCAATAAAAACGCTGCTGGTAGAATAAAGAGAAATGGCGATTCAGTCTATAATCCAATTGGAAGCCTACATTCGCTCCCATGTAAGCCTTACCTTCGCCTATAGCCAGTGTGGGTCCAACTAAAGTACTGAAGTTCCATGACCGCTGAAGATTCATGCCAGCCAAGAGATTGGAAAGATTCAACTTGTAGTCTGCTGATAGCATCCAATATTTCCAGCGCTGCTCCTGTTCGTTTTCTAATCCCACTTTTTCTGTGAGATATTCGCCACTCAACATTACCCCATGATAACCGTCAAAATGATAACCTGCCATTAGCAAGCCATTTTTCAATAAATTTGAGTGCGTATTGGTAAAACGCCACTTTTTGACAGTAGTATTCCAACCACCACCAACACCTACGAAATAACCCGCGGGCAAGAATACTGTTTTTCCATCGACATCAAGCGATTGTTGGCCTCCCATCAAGAGTTCAACCCCTAAACGAACTGAAATCTGATCATCTCGTTTGCGATTTCTATTGTCTTGACGATGAAGTATGAATGCGTAAACAGGTTCCACAAAGAGACGCGTGTTGTGACTCAGTCGCAGCCAGGGCTGAATGCCAAGCCTATAGCCTATTGACAGACTTCGGCTATGTTCGCCTGCGTTTATGAACTTGAGCAGACCGAATTCGTAGCCTCCAATCAAATTAACGCCTGCTGGCGACTGCCAGTCATAACGTCGGGAAAAGCCCAAAGGATTGATTAAGGCATCAATGGAAAAGGCTGCATACCCCATCATATTAATTTTATTATCTGCTTTTGACCAATCGCCATTGGAAGCATTCAATGCAGCCCGCAGACCTATTGACGATGAAAGCCAGCCACCAAAAGCCAAAGAGAAGGACGGACCTATAGTACTGCCCATCGACATCTGGTCGAAGGTTGTATAGCCAGCTATTCCCATTCCGTAATCAAAGAACAATGGGCGTCGCTGAGACAGGGCGTCAGCATCGCTCTGGAACCACCGTTCGCCGTCTTTGAACTTTTTTCTGAAATGACCTGCATATAATGGAGACGACAACTGATTGTCCAAATAGTAAAGATAAGAGAGGTTAAAACCGTAAGACACATGATACTTATGCCAATTAGCACCCAGGTCTGTCAAATCAGTCTTCTTATTACTTAGCATTGCATAGGGTTCGACCGTGATAGCTGCTTGAGGGCCGGCAAAGAGCTTCATCTGAAGGCCCGCATGGATATTGAATGAGGAGCTGTTTTCTTTTAAATCTAATGCCGTTTTGCGATTATCACCAGCACCTAATAACATGTTATTGTATCCAACACCAACAAGAGTAGAGAACTCTACTGGTCTTTCCGGACGATACCCCAAAAGGTAGGACGAAAGATTGAAAAGATAGTCTGCCTCCACACCATACATTCCCATTAACGTCTGTGGGCCGTTACCGGTTTCACCGCTGGGTATATATCCCACTCCTCCTGACAGTCCAAGTCGGATAGAATGCAAAGGACTTAGTTGACGTCCCCAGCGCAGGTGTATACTTGTGACTGGTTCAAACTTACCGGTATTGACATGCTTCAACATGCTGATACCTGCACCAAAGTCGAAATAAGTATGGCCTTTCTTCATCAAATCACCCTTGTATCGGTGTTGTCGGTCCAAGGCGAAGCGAAGGGCATTAAAATTGCGAGGCGCAGGAAGTTCATATGACACAGTATCGGCTATTTGTGATACCGAAACAGAATCGCCATAACTATACTGAGTTCCCAAGCACAGAATGGAAAACAAGCTATATCGCAATATTCTAATTATCTTCATGTCCTTCCTGTTTTTCATCATTATTCCTTTGTCCCTTCTGCATCAGCGTTTCAAACTTCTCACGATATTCCTGAGCTTTCTCCGGCTTATAAGGATACTTCTTCTTTATTTCGTCGCTGATATTAGCGTCTGAGAGATAATATTTATTATAATAGGTGGAGTCCAAGTCAAAACAATGTTGCATATATGCTATAAACGAAGGAGTCTGATTCTCTTTCATAAGGATAGCCTTCTCTGCCCCATATTTTGCAACAAGTTCCATAAAATCGTCTTCACTGGTTTCTGAACTATTGGCTGCTATGACACCTTTCATGTACCATTTCTTAGGATTATCATCTGGGAGTGCATTGATTAAAGGTTCTACTTCCTCATAGGTTTTCCCTAATTCAGGAGCCAACTCAAAACTTAATACAGCACGATTAACATCGCTGGTCTGCATTGCATAACGTAGGGCTTGCATTGCACGCTGCTGCTCGGAAGCGGTTTTATTCTGCTTGAAAAACAATGTTTCCAAATCGGTAAACATTTTGATATCTCGGAAATCTTCCGTATCGGGCAACTTGTCTGCCAAATGTGAAGCAGCTCCGAGCTTCATAGCACGAAAATACATGACGGCCTGATTAGCCACCAGCTCACGACGGTTTATGGTGTATTTGTATTCATTATCAAACGAAATCTGTCTTTGTGCCTCCAAAGACGACTTCATGTCTATATAGGGGGCTAAGATGTCTGTATCGACCTCGTCATCTGCAATTGCATAACTGGCTACCCTGTTGGCAATATAGGCGGCAAAGGGACTATATTTTGAGGTCGTGCGATCTTTAAGTTCACGATAAGCCCTGTAAGTCAGTTTCCGCAATTCTGCACTATCGGTAATCTGGCGAAAGAGATGGTAATAGTCACCATTGGAGAATCTGTTTTCTCCTCCTTCCTCATATGATTTGTCATGATAGTAGGCCCATAATGCCTCTTCAGGATCCATTACCTTGTTCTGACGAATGGTATAGGAGCATTTCATAAGTCGCAGATTCTGCAGAATCTGGTTGATTTCCGGTGTTTCAACCATAAGCTGACGAATACCTTTTACGGCATTGCGCTGTGCCAGCTCGCGGAGTTCAGTAGCCACTGAGTTAAGCCTACGACCATCCAGGGAGTCAGCAACATCCATCCATGAATAGACTTTAGGAGGAGCTACCTGCATACTTGCACTACTCACATACTGACTAATCATGGTCAAGGCGCGCTGGGCACGTTTGTTTGCAAGTTCGGTATTCCGGTCCAGATTACCGTCAGGCGAAGCAGTACCTTGAATCTTCACATTCATCAACTGTCGGCCATAAGAGCGCAACTCACGAACCAAATGATTAATGGTCTGCATATTCACAGAGTCATCCGTCAGTATGGCCTTTCCTATCTCAAAGGTTAACTGCAGATCACGGTCTGTCTCACGAAGTTGGGCTTTGGCCTGTTCATAATATCGCTCATCAAGGACAATGTCTTTACGTGCAAAGCCTATATCCAACATTTTCCATGGTTTACGGCTGTTACAGGTTCCTTCTTTGGTATCATCATCATAATAGACATGCGTATAGTCTTCCAGAATCATTTCTGAAACCCATTTATAACTGTGTTCCGGATTGGGCTTGGGATAGGTCGTTTCCCACTGAAAAGAAAACGGCTTTTCTGAAAGTGGCTGTGATTGGGTATACCTTGCCAAGGAATCGTTACGCTGAAAGTTAAAGCTCTTACGACGTATCTGCGCCAGATGGTATTTTTTTCCATCGAACACCATTGGTTCCAAGTATTGTATGGTATCCTCCGTTTGGCAATCTATGACAGCCGGCTGGAAAATAAGCCTGGCACGACTGTTACCATAATAGGCAGGAATAGACACTGACACATTCCAATGAAGGTTCGGACCGTCATCTATTGGGGGCAACTCACGCATTTGCATTCCTCGGCGCTCACCATAAATATCGGTATTTTTAAGTAATATACCATCAGCAGAGTCGCTTTTCAACTGTATATCGTATTTCAGTGCCGAGGTAATCTTGATGACACGCGGAGAACCTTCATCAATGACGAGTAAAGCTCCTCCCGTGGCAATATCAGCCTCGAAGTGCCCTTCGTAATCCGGAGTGGCTATATCGTTACTCTTAATCGTTGCATAGCCTCCCTGCCGCATGGACTGTAAACGGTATTCCCGTGCTTGACGTTCTGCCTCTGTGTAATTATCAAAAATATATACCGGAATACTGACTGGGGTGTTCTGCTTTCCACCGTCCATGGTTTTCATAGCACGAGTAACACTACCCGTAATATGAACCACCTGTGCATGAGAACACAAAGCTATACACCATGTCAGAACAAATAGAACTAATATTTTTCTAATGTTATCCACGAGCCACTGCTATTTTAAAATATATGAAAGTGATATTCCAAATTTGGTGGGTAGTATTATATTACCCACACCTTGCTCTTTCTCATGATAGAAAATCAGCCCGACTCCGGTATGGAAATCCAGGTTCACACGTTCAGATAAAGGCAACACATAACCAAAGGACAAGCCAACACCAGCCGCATCGCCATGATGGTTCGTGCCCTTCCAGTCAATATCAAAGTTGCATAACACACCTGTCAAGCCGACAAAGTGATACATCATAGGGCGTCCGCTAAAATAATATCGCCACTCTGGCATAATAGCCAATGCCCGCATATCATGAAGCACCCAGGGATGATAGTTACCCATTACACTCAAGCCTAATGTACTTCGGTTTCCAACTGTCATTTCGGCTCCTACATTATAAGTCTGTAACGCCAGCATGGCCACGTCAGAAGACACTGCCAACAGCTGGGCTTTCGTCTTGGAAGGACAAGAAAGCACTAACAACAGAATCACAATCAACTTCCACCTACTCATTTCCTCTCCTCCCTTCTTTTTTCTCGGTAGCTTTTTGTTTCTTAATCTGTAAGATGGAATCATTCATGTATTTCCGTTCTAATTCCAACCGCTGCTTTTCAAAGCGACGCTCATAATCAAGTTTCTCCAATGAGTCACGGCGCATCTCCTTATTATGCTGACGTGCCAGACGTGTAGAGTCACGCTGCATCTTCAGCTCTCCCAAATGGTACCGGTACCGCTCGTCAATAGTGATACGTTTCTTATAGCGGTTTGCCACCGAAGGGCCAAAATGATACACCAGACTAATTTTCAAAACGTCATTAACCAGCAGATAGGGCAGCGGAGACCAGTCTAACTTATAATTGGATGCACTTTTTGTCACGACATAGGTATTGTCCGCCCTTTCATATTCATCGTGCTTGGCAAATACAGCCCCTGCATTAAGAGAAAACTCCAAATCCAGACTTCCCCCGTTTGCAAAACTATAAAGAGGTGCCAGCGTACCTACGGTTAGGCCTGCAGCAAGATGAGTGCCTTTGTACCCGGTTGCATTCCACTTGAGGTCATGGCTTCCATAAACGCCATAAATGCCCCCAAAAAACGAGCGGAGAACACCTTTTCCATGGTGATACCGACGGACTTCAAAACGAACATCACTCAGGTCGTAAGCATTATAAGATGTCCGTACGTTATGAGTGGCAGGCTTCAGACGTCCATATACACCTATTGTCCACCGGCTCCAATTCATATTACCCAAAGTCAACTCTGCCCCTAAATTTGGAATGAGGACTATCCAATCTACAAAATTGGTCTTCAAACTTATTCGTTCACCTAACGACAAAGTGTCAAGTTTGTTGTCATACAATTGTCTCTTGGATTTATTCCCAAATGGAGTCTTTCCTTCTACCGATTGACAAAAAAACAACAAGCCTATAATACCTATTACAATATAAAGCCTACTTCCTCTCAAGATTTCACCTCAAATATAGTTCTACAAAAACGGCTGCAAAGGTACGAAGATTTAGCGACATCTCCAAAACTTTAGTATGAAAAAAGCTGTGCAAATTTGGCGGTTCACATATTTCTTAGTACCTTTGCAAATTGAAACAAAACTTAACAAGCATATTATGCCGAAACAGAATCAATACATGGAAGTGGCCTATCAGCTGTTTGTTGATGGGGAGAACGGTTTGGAAATGATGGAAGAGGCTCC
>ODAI013417355.1_pt1 | contig 13405 bp, 10 predicted proteins | sample 1539321 | NCBI WGS metagenome assembly ODAI01 (sample SAMN02144231, study PRJEB22623) | gut metagenome | biome: sheep rumen | host: Ovis aries | place: New Zealand
ATGATTCAGGAGCTCAAGGAAATCATGAACAAAAAAGGCAAGATGATGGCATTCGCAAAGCTCGCAGATTTCAAGGGAACCATTGACCTCACTTCCTTCTCCGATGAATGGGAAAGCATGAAGGACAAAATCAAAGTGGAGGAAGTCTACGCGTTCAAGGGCAAGGTCGATCCATCCCGCGAAACTCCGTCCATGATAGTAAGCTCGATGGAGGATCCGAACGAGCTTGAGGCAAAATCAATTTCCGAAGTCCACCTGAAGATGGAAAAGGACTTGTGCCGTCAGGGAAACTGGAATCAGGGAATTGACAAAATAAAAGATTTTTTATTTGGCGCTCAGGGCAATTGTGTAGTATATTTTCATATAGACTCTGAGGGAAAGCAGTACGTCGTAAAGGCGGATCCCCAGCTTACGGTACCGTCGGACCCGGAGACCATACAGACGCTGAAGGACATGCCTTTGGTGCACGATGTCTGGTGTGACTGAACCAGATTTCAAAAAAGGAGGAAACAATGCAAATCATACTTTTAATTCTGGCCGCGCTGATTTCAGTCTATTCACTGCTCTGCCTCATCCGGATTATAATCACATGGATTCCGGGACTCTCGTACTCAAACTTCGCAAGGGTGCTTTCCGACATCACGGATCCGTATCTGAACGTATTCCGCGGGAAAAAATGGCTTTGCGTCGCAGGTCTTGATTTCGGTCCGGCACTTGCAATCTCCATACTGGGCGCTCTTGCGGCTCTCATCTCGTCAATCAACCGGGGGGGACTGCATTTCGGTTTTATCCTGGCCACAATCATCAGTCTGATTTGGAACATAGCGGCATCGGTCATCTCGTTCATACTCATCATTCTCGTCATCCGCCTGATTTTCTTTCTGCTCAAAAAAGACACGAGCGCATTCTGGGACATGGTGGACGGCCCGATCAACCAGATGTCAGGGGCAATCACAAAACCTTTCTCAGGAGGAAAACCTGTCACATTCAAGGCAAGGCTCATCGCCTCAATCATCGTTTTGGTGCTTGTTGATGTAATCGGGACCCTGCTCTTCCAGTTCATCTGCACGCTCGTCTCCCACATCCCGTTCTAAAAGGAGGACGGATGAAAATCTCTGAACTCGGTTCAAGCGTCGAGGGTCTTTCCGGTGTGGGACCAAGCACTTCACGTCTTTTTGCAAAACTCGGAATCTTCACGGCAGGAGATTTGCTCACGTTCTATCCGAGGACATACGACGACAGGACGAAAAAAATCCCCCTGAAAGATTTCGCGGCGGGGAAAGTCCACACAATCTGCAAAGTGACGGCACACTCTTGGTTCGGCTACGGAAAGATGAGGACTCTCAAAATCGCCATAAACGACGGAACAACCCAAGCCTGGCTCATAGCATTTAACCGTCCCTTTTTGGAAAAATCCCTCCCCGAAGGAAGCGTCATCGCCGTTACAGGAAGATTCGAGGTAAAATACGGATCGCTCCAGTCCACAAGCTTTGAGGCGACAAAACTTTCCGATGAAGGCACGCTGCAGGATTTCGAATCATCGTCCATTCCGGGAAGCGGATTGCTGCCAGTCTATCCCTTGACCGACGGACTCACGCAAAAAAACATCAGGAAGGCAATCTCCCAGGCACTCAGGCAGTACGCGAAAGGGATTGAGGATGAGATTCCGCCCCATATAATAGAAGAAAGAAAGCTGCTTCACAAAAGCGATGCAATCAGGCTCATTCACTGCCCCACGGATTTCAAATCGCTCGAGGACGCACGCCGCACTTTGATTTACGAGGAGCTCTATCACTTCGAGTACAAGATGGCTCAGAGGGCTTTGGACCACCGCGGAAAACTTCCTTCCCTTGAGCAGAGCGCGGTTTTTGAGGCATCGGAAAAATCAGGAGAAGATTCGTCACCTCCTTCCGCCGCACCATATTTTTCCACACCCGAAATCACAAGGGAAAGTTTTGAATCCCAGCTTTCCCCGAGACAAAAAGAGCTCCTCTCACGTCTCCCCTTCTCACTCACTCCGGGACAGATGAATGCAATCTCCGAGATGAACATGGACGTGGACAAAAGTCAGGAGGAACTTAACTGGATGGAAAACAAGCCGGAAAAACTCACGCGGAACCCGTTCTCGATGCAGCGTCTTTTGCAGGGCGATGTGGGTGCCGGAAAAACTCTGGTCGCTTTTTTCATCTGCCTGAGGACCATAGACTACGGAGGTCAGTGCGCTCTCATGGCTCCAACGGAACTTCTTGCAAAGCAACATGCGGAAAATGCTGCAAGGATGCTTGAGCCACTCGGTGTGAGGGTCGCTTTTCTGACGGGAAATCTCAAGGCGAAGGGACGGAATCCCCTTATGACAGCTCTGCAAAACGGGGATGTGAACATAGTTGTGGGAACCCACGCTCTTTTCAGCCGCAACGTGCAGTACAAAAACCTTCAGATGGCCATAATCGACGAGCAGCACAGATTCGGCGTGGTACAGAGGGAATCCATAGTGGAAAAGGGACGCAGGACTTCGGGCGAGTACACGCACATTCCCGACGTTCTAATGATGAGCGCCACACCGATTCCCCAGACTTTGGCACTCACGGTTTTCGGGGATTTGGACGTGAGCACAATCAAAACCATGCCGGAAGGAAGAAAGCAAATCAAAACATACCTCAGCGTGATGGGACATGAGTCAAACGTTTATGAGGCGGTACGTAAAGAGCTCAGGGCGGGACACCAGGCATATTTTGTCTATCCCCGCATCTCTGAATCCACCGACGCAAACGAAGCTTCCGACTTGAAATCATCCGGTCAGGGAGGTAACGGCGGACTCAAAAATGCAGAGGACATGTTCAATCTGCTGAGCACGAAAGTGTTTCCCGAGTACAAGTGCGCGCTTATTCACGGCAAGGTGGAGGAAAACGAGCAGACTGAAATTCTCCGTGATTTCCGGGAGAACAAAATACAGATTCTGATTGCGACGACAGTTGTTGAGGTCGGTGTGGACGTGCCTAACGCGACATGCATGGTCATAGAGCACGCGGATATTTTCGGACTTGCGGAACTGCATCAGCTCAGGGGACGAGTGGGACGGAGCTCACTTCAGTCATTCTGCTTTTTGATTTACGGAAAGAACATCAGCGAGGACGGAAAGCTCAGGATGAAGGCGCTCCACGAGAGTACCGACGGCTTTGTGATTGCGGAGGAGGATCTGAAACTAAGGGGTCCGGGGCAGGTCTCAGGTACGGCACAGTCAGGCTACCTCAGTCTGGGACTTGCTGATTTGGCAAGGGACAAGAACCTCCTGACTTTGGCACGCTACGATGCTTTTACGGAACTCAGGGCAAAGTCAATATGAATCGGAAAAACTCTTTCCATAAAGGACATCGTAGAGCTCACGGAGTTTCTCCTTTCCACGCACACAGGCCTCAACCACGTCCGGATCGAAATAGGTGCCCGAGTGAGACTGAACCATGCTTATGAGCTCGTCAAAATGATAGTTCTTCTTTTCGGCATGTCGGCAGGCAAGCGTGTCAATCACATCGGCGACGGCGATAATTCTTGCGGAAAGGGGGATATCATCCTTGGAAAGTCCCTTTGGATAGCCCTGTCCGTTCCACCACTCGTGATGATACAAGGTCACTTCCTTCGCAAGCTTGTAGTAAAGGCTCTTCGGGTCGTTCACCACCATGCGGTCCACAATCTGGGAGCCAAGGTTCACGTGGGAGCGGCGGAGTTTCGACTCTTCCTCCGACAAATCCGTTTTGTGAAGCAACTCGGCGGGAATCATGATTTTTCCGATGTCGTGCAGGGGGGCCACCTGGCAAAGTGTCTCCATGTAGGAGTCGGTCAAAAGGTCTGTGAACTTACCCATGCGCCTGAGTTCCCTTGCGATGATGAAAGTATAGTTGCTCATCCGTCTCATGTGCTCGGCGGTCATTATGTCCTTGTCGCGCATGAACTGCAATGCCCCGGAAATGATTTTCTCCCTCTCCTCGTTGTTGCGGCTCCTGTTGGTTCTGAGGGAAGTGGAAAGCTTTGAGGCAAGCGCGGAAAGCTCGTTGTTGCGTGAGAACTGCTCGGTGACATCATTCAGTACAATCACATAGCCGTAGATGTGCCTGTTCTTTCCCAGATGGTGCAGCTCGGGCTCAAAAAACTGGTTGCCGATGGAAAGCAATCCTTCGGTGGCACTGTCATTGGCGGAATCATGCAGAGGTGGCGTGATTATGTCCTGAATCTCCTTGACAGCCGCAAGCCTGTGGTAGGAATTCGACGAGAGATTTTTGTACTCCGGAAAAAGGACCTTCGCCGCATAATTCACCCTGCGAACATAGAATTTGTTGTCCACCACAAAAAGCGGTGAATTGAGGGAGTTCATAATCTCCTTTAAGGACTGATCGTAGAGATTGCTGAACTTTTCCCTGCACACAAAAACAGTGACCGCAATGGCCGCAACTCCTGAAATGAGGGGAACAACCGGGAATGCATGGACATTCTTTATGAAGAGAGAGCCGAAAATCAGAATCTCGGCCGAAAATGAGAAGAAGAAGAAAAGCGTGCTGACCCTGAATTTGCGTTTCCATGCAGAGACAAGGGCGGAGAGGAAAATCATGGCGGTGGAGAAAAGGAAAAATGCCATCGCAATCTCTGCGTAGAGTTTTCCCCAGTTTCCGTGAATCACTATGACATTGGGACCGCCTTCCTGAGGCACAGATTCAAGTCCCAGATAGAACCATTTTGCAGGAGCCCATGATGAGCCAAGGTCAGCCACAATGATGATTGCAAGAACCGAAACGAAGCAGACGCTGAGCAAAATCATGAACGGAGCGGAGGTCACTATGTTGTAGACCTGCTGGAAGACTATGAAAAGGGCAAGGAAAAGACAGAACGCCCCCACGTATTTCAGCTTTTGTCCAAGGAGAACCATATCCGGGGATGTTCCCTGGAAAGTCACGGCATATCCAATCAGATAGAGAAGGACCAGGCTGAAGGCATAGTCAATGAATTTCTGGGCTTCGGTCGCACGCTTGGTGGAAAGGACTACCAGGCATGCTCCCAGCACGACGATGGATATATCACAGCAAATTTTGTAAATCAACATTAAATTCATACAAAAACATTCCTTAAATTGGACGTTCGGAAAAATCTCCCGGGTCAGGGTCCAGTCTAATGAGTCGAGCCGGAGTATGATTTCCAGCTGCCTTTCGAATCATTCCAATTATATCCCATTTCAAACATTTTGTCTAGAAAAAATCTTCCGCACTTGCTTCCCCGCTCCGTCCTCCATTCAAACAAGGCTTGACAAACACGCTGTTCCAAGGCTTGACAAATACGCTGATCTCCCCTATATTATTATAGAAAGAAGGTCTGAAATCCGCCGCATTCCACGCACAGATTCCCGGCTTATTGATTTCTCATCGCTTGTTCGACTTTTTCAGGTGCATTTCCGGCTCCTGTCTTTTTCGGATGCGTAACTTCAAATGAAACATTGTGTTTAAGATGTAAGAAAGTCTTGGAAAACTGGGGTCGTTTTGCCCCGGAATCGTGACATTCTGTTTGGAGGACAAGGATTTGAAAAGGATTCTTTTGATTTTCAGTATATTCGCATCAGCTCTGGCATCATCTTTCGCAGCTGCAACAGGCGCCGCACGTACGGTTCTGGACGAGCTGAATCTGGCACGCACAAAACCGTCCGACTATGCCTCCACAAGACTTGAGCCCCTTCTTTCCGGGGACAACACGTCATATCAAAAGGCACTCGCCGAATGTGTCAGGGAGATGAACTCCATGGAGGCTCTTCCACCACTCGTTTGGGCGGACGGACTTGCACTCACGGCGGATGAGTCTGTCAAATCACTTGTGGCTGGCACGGACTGTCCAGAGCTTCCCGATCGGCTTGGATCATCATGCAACTGGAGAACATGCTCTGAAAGCGTCGTCACAGGTCAGTCGGTTCCAAGATCCATGGTCATAAAACTTCTCGTGGACTCAGATTCCGCATCCAGGGCCAACAGAAAATCAGTTCTCACGCCCGAATACACTCACGTAGGACTCAGCATGGCATCCCACAAGGACCTTGCATTCGTGTGCTCCCTGGATTTTGCCACGGGATTTTTCCAGCTTGACCCGGCGTCGCAAAGGAACCTCACCACGAAAAACGGAGCCAAATCCCTTGTCGCGGAAATCAACTACGCAAGGACAAAACCCCGCGATTATGTGAAAAACCGTCTCGTCCCCCTTTATGCGGGAGGAAAAAGCGACTACCAGAAGGCACTCGGTAATTTGATTGACGAGATGAACGGAATGGTGGCTGTAAATCCCCTTGTTTTCAGCGACGAGCTTTACTCATCGGCAAAGGACTTCACGGACTCACTGATTTCGGAAAATGAGGTTCCAGATTCGTCTTCGGATTCGTCTTCAGACTCGGCTTCAGACGCTGATATGGACGGCATGGAAACAGACGAGCATGAGGACGAGCATGAGAATGAGGAGTCCGAGGAGGCTCCATTGGAGAGCTGGGAGGAGAGACTCAGGAAATACCGTGGATTCGGAACAGTCGCGGAGAGCGTTTCTTTCGGCACAAAGAGCGTCCAGTCCTATGTCGCGGACTTCCTTATTGACGAGGGTGTGGACGGATTTGTGAACAGGCGCAATCTTCTCTCATCCGATTTTACACATGCGGGAGCGAACGTGGGAGAGACAGAGGGTGATTTTGTATGCTGCGTTGATTTGGGAACATGGTATGACGTGAACACCGTGCCCACCGAAGCCTTTGACCTTCTCTCGGACAGGGCCCCGAAACAGCTTCTCACGGAAATCAATTTTGCAAGGACGGATCCCGCGGAATATGTGAGGACAAGGCTTGAGCCGCTTTTGACCGAAGAAGACGACGGATACCAGAAAGCACTCAGGGAGCTGATTAAGAAGATGCTCGGAATGCCGGCACAGGAGCCCCTAATCTACGTCCGCACGCTCGAAAACGCCGCAAGGGAATGGGTAAGGAGCCAGTCATCCACGGCAGAGACCTCATACGACGGAGAATGGGAGACAAGGATCGGAAAATACTGCATGTGGAACGGAGGGAGCGAGAGCCTTTATTTCGGACCCGCAAGCCCGGAAAAAGTCGTGGAGGAAATGCTCATCGACGCGGAAAATCCCTCAAGGTCAAGGAGGGAGAACATACTCTCAAGAATCTACACGCACATGGGAGCCGCAACCGGTGTGCACGCAAAATATGAGGGAATCTGCCTGATTGAATTCGTCGGAGGATACCTGGACTTTCCCGAGAACGCGCTCAAATCACCGAACACAAGGCTTGGAAAGGGAATCAGCCAGGCAGAGCAGACTGTGATATCCGAAATCAATTTCGCACGCACCGAGCCACAGCGTTATGTCACCGAAAGACTTGAGCCGCTTGTAAAAAACGAGGTGAGCACATATCAGAGCGCGCTGATCGAGCTGATTTCCGAGATGAACAAAATGGAGGGAGTCGGAAAGCTTGAGTTCAGGGCAGACCTCCACAATGCGGCAGACGAATGGGTGAGGGAAAGCTGTGCCGACGGAATAATCGGATATGCGGATGACTGGAGCGACAGGCTTTCAAAAGTGTGCAAGTGGAAGATTTGCTCACAGAACAACTCATACGGAGCATTCACAGCCAAGGACATCGTACTCCAGCTTCTGATTGACGCTACGGTTCCGGACCGCGGACACAGGAGAAATCTGCTTGATCCCGCCATGAATGCCGCCGGGGACGCCATAGGAGAACACCCTGCCTACGGAATCATGTGCTGCATAAACCTGATTTCGCAATAGGGACCTCAGACCGCGTTTCTCTTTTTCAGGTGCCTTATCGCACGGAGTTCTGTCTGACGGATTGCCTCGGGACTGATTCCAAAAAGGAGGGAAAGCTCGCGGAGAGTCTTCTGCTTTTCGTCACATGCGAAATTGAAGCGGTACCAGAGAACCTTGGACTCGTTTGCGGGCAGGGTCCGTAAGAGAATGCGCACCTCCTCCTTCTCCTCCCTTTTCATAAGCATCTCCTCGGGCGAGTATGTCGAATCCGGGATGATGTCGGCAAGAGACGTGTTTTTTCCCTGGTCGCTCACCTCAAAATCCAGCGACGAAACGGAGAAATCACATTTCTGGAGTTCCCTGAGCAGATTTTCTGATATGCCCATGTAGGATGCCAGAGCCTTGTTTGTGGGAGCCTCACCTGATGCGGATGACATGCTGAGCTCCTCCCTGGCCTGCCTCATGATTTTCAGAAGGACCTCCTTTCTTCCGGGGATTACAATCTGGGGAAAACGCGTCTTCAGATAGCGGATCATGTACTGCATAATCCACGGATAGGCGTATGTGGAAAATCTTGTTCCGAAGCTGGGACTGAATTTACCGGCTGCCGTGATAAGTCCCATGTTTCCCTCCTGAATGAGGTCCATGACGGGAACACCGGTCTCCTTAAAATGAAGGGCCGCCCTGATTACGAGCCTGAGATTCGAATTGATGAGCTTCTCAAGGGACTTTCTGTTTCCGCCGGAGATTTCCATGGCAAGCTCGGACTCCTGTGCCGGACTGAGCAAGGGATACCTTTTCACCTCGCTAAGATAAACCGTGTCAATTTCTGCATAAACATTCGCCTTCATTTTCAATCTCCTGCAATTCTTAATTAAAACCCGGGGCAACCGTTTCCCCCTCAAAACACATAGCAATTTCCGTGCCAAGTGAAAATACAGTGTAAAAAAATTGATTTTTTTGAGTTTTTTTAGAAATTGGAGTTTTTGCCGAAAAAAGCCATCTCTTTTTGGAATGCAATTTGTTATGCCAAAAGAAATTAGCATGGAGAAAAAAAAGGACGGAGAACTGATTCCGGACCGGAACAAAGGACTTGCGGAAAAAAAATTTAATTTCTTCCGCAGCCGAATCTTTTTTTTATGCTGATTGTATATTTTTTTAGACTACCCGTCTTCAAATTTTGTAGACAGTCTAAAAATTTATACAAAAAAATCCGGACGGCACATAAAAAGAACCGACCGGACTCTTAAATCATGGAAAATGAAAATCCAGGACTATTTCAGGATGCTGAATCCCAAATCCTTGATGTCCTTTGCGAAAGTAAGGACTGTGTCCTTGGATCCCTGCATGGCGGTCTTTCCCATTCCCGGAAGCTTTGAGAGGATGCTGTTCGGAACCGTGATGATGTCGCACTTGCACCTGTCAGCCTCAACAATGTTGAAGAGTTCCCTTGTGGATGCCCAGAGACTCATCGTACCCGGCTTTGAGCGGCAGATTTTTGCAGTCTTACGCATCACAGGAATCGGATCAATTCCAGAATCGGCAAGACGGCCTGCGAAAACTGAGACGATGTTCTTTGTGCCCGGCTTGAATGCGTTGACCGTAGCGCGAACCTGACCGATCGTGAAGATTGCGGTGACGTTGAGCTGAATGCCCTGGTCCGAGAGCTTTTTAATAAGGGGAGCAGTGGATGTTCCGTCGGTGAGCATGATCGGGATTTTCACGAAAACATTTTTTCCGAGCGCGCTGATGATTTTCGCCTCTTTCTCCATTGTCTCGAAATCATCACCAAAGACCTCGAAGCTGAGAGGCAAATCGGGAATGGCGGCGACAACTTCCTTGGCGAATGTCACGTAATCCGTAACCCCGGCTTTCTTCATGAGGCTTGGATTCGTGGTAAAGCCAGTGACATAGCCCTTCTTGTACTCCGCAATCATCGCATCCTTGTCCGCACCGTCCGCATAAACGGCCACCTTCAACTGTTTGAATGTCATTTTACACTCCTGCATATTTATGGAGGAAATTAATCGGCTGATTTCTCCAAGTTTTTTTGCACACAGCCTGTGCCGGGATGACCTCTAGCCGTTCAAGGCAATCGGTTGCCCTACTTCTATTTTACAAACAATTCCAAGTCTGTCAAGAGCATGGAAGTTTCCACTTGTACAAAATTCATTTTTCTTCTATAATATGACAAATGTCTAACGGTGGGAAAAGGACCGGCAGAAAAACACCCGGTCAGTCAAGCAGCAGAAAAAAATCAAAAGGCAGCAGAAAAAACGGCAGGCTCGTACTGAACACACCGGCCGCGGCTATTCTTGCGGCATCCATAATCGTACTTTGCGTCGCGACTCTCCTTGTCACGAACAGATTGACGGGCGAGGAAAGGGAGAGGTCGTCCACAGATTTATCATGGGCACTTCCGTCAGAGGATCAGGCGCAAAATCCCTTCGTACCGCTTCCAGAAGAAAAATCGGACGGGCAGGATGAGAGGCAGGAGAATGAACCGAAAAGGGACAGGAAAAAATCTCCGCCCCACGCAGATTTCAAAGAATCCACGGAGGAAGAGCCATCCCGGAAACAAAAGCCCGGAACTGTCACTGTCCTTCCAAAAGCTGAGGTGGTCCTGATAAGCTCCGAAGAAAAATCCCCCGAAACAGAGGATTCCGCCGTAAAGCAGGATTCTGTGATTGAGGAAAAAACGACACCTGCCGAAAAAAAAGAGGAAAAGAAAAGCGGAGAGTCTGAATCAAAAGAGGAGCCTGAGTCCGGAGCGGAAACACAAGCACAGATTTCCGATCAAAAGAGCGTCACACAAGACTCTATCGGTTCTCGAAACTCAAGCGCCCCAATCGAATCCCCGGCAAAGGAAAAAGAAACGAAAGCTGCGGTACAAACGCGTACAAATACCCAGACAAAGCCCCCCCTGAACACAGTGACGGAGAGAACGAATTTCCCTGCGTCATCGCTTCCAAAAAAGAATCCTGAAAAAGAATCTGCCGCTGATTTCAAGATACCGAAAGCCTCACCCGGAGCAAAAATCTGTTTCGTGATTGACGACGCCGGACTTCATGCCGAGAACGTAAAAAAATATTCGACCCTCCCCTTTCCGCTGACAATCGCAGTTCTTCCGGGACTTGCAGAAAGTGAGGAGAGCGTAAAAGAGATTCTCTCATCGGGCAAGGAGCTGATTCTGCACCAACCCATGCAGGCACACGACTATCCCGACGGAAAGACACCAGATCCGGGACCAAATGCCGTACTTCCGGGAATGGGCATGGATGAGGCGGCATCCCTTGTGAGGAAAAACCTTGAGTCGCTCGGTCCAAAAGTCGCCGGAATGAACAACCACGAGGGCTCGCTGATTACGGAAAACGCGGAGCTTATGGGAGCCGTTCTCTCGGTGGCCCAGGAGAAAAAAATCTATTTCCTTGACTCAAGGACCACATCACAAAGCTCGGTTCCGAACGTGGCAAAAAGCATGGAGATGACGTACATCGCGCGTTTCGCACCCTTTTTGGACAATGAGATTGACAGGAAGGTGATGCTGGAGATGCTTCTCAAGGGACTTGACATCGCAAACAGGGACGGATACGCCGTGATTATAGGACATGTGGACAAATCGGCTGACATTCTCCCCAACCTGCTCATGGAAATCTATCCCGCGCTGATTGATGCCGGCTACACCTTGACCACACCGTCCGCTCTATGAGACTTAAGCCAAGGAGGATTCATGAAACGACAAACACAGGCTGTCCTGATGGCTATTGCACTTTCGATTCTTCTCTCATCATGCGCGACATCCCCGGATTCAAGCAAACCTGCCCGGGAACCAAAATCCGGCGTGAAGACTGAAAAAACAGACGACCGGACGAACACGGATGAAGATGAGGGAGAGATTCTTTTGGGAAACGGCTCCTGCCCGAAAATCCTCCGGCTGGGATTCACGGACTTGCAGATGGGCTCGTCGGAAATACATCCGGTAAAAGAATCCAGGGAAAAAAGCCCCGTGTTTCTCTTCCTTGAGCTCCAGGACCCAAACTGGGACTTGAAGTGCGTTCACATAAAGGCGGAATCCTCCGGGTCAAAGACAGAAGAGTTTGACATAGAGATGGAATATCAGTACGAGGAGCAATTTCTCTTCATGCACCCGCTCACATCAAGCTCTCGCGGAAAATGGACTTTCACGGCAAGGGCTGAGGATCATGCGGGAAATCTGAGCGCGACAAAGCGATGCTCCATAGAAATCAAGCCGGAATGATTTTGTAAGGCCCTAAGGACACAATTTTCCCGGAAAATCTTCGTTTATCAATCGCCGTCAAGCAGAGACATCACTTCAGAAACCGAAAGCCCTGTACCATCCGCAATCTGCTCAGGAGAAAGCCCCATCCTCAGAAAATTCCTGGCAAGCTCGTATGTCCTCTCATTTTTTCCCCTCTCCAAGCCCTGTGCTATCCCCAGTTCCAAGCCTTGCTCCATTCCCTGCTTCAAGCCTTGTTTCAAGCCTTGCTTCATCCCCTGCTTCAAGCCCTGAGCAAGCCCCTCGTTCCTGCCTTTTCGCATCGAAGCGTTACGGTCCGATATGAAGTCCCTTTCCGCAATCTCCTGCCTGTACTGAGCAATCCACAAATCCCTGTCGCCACTGATGGCAGATAATGATTCCTTTGCCTGCATAAGCCCCGCTTCCCATCTGTGAAAGATATTCCTGTTTCAAAATCATCCACTGACATACTTTTAATATAACACATTTTTTCCCAGACGTGCAGTTTTTTTATGCTTTTTTGTAAAAAAACACCCCGGAGCCTGATACCAAAACCAAGCTACGGGGCTATTTTGTGCAGAGACACACGGGGGATTATGCCACGCTACCTCATCTGTGCGGTCTCGATGTTGGTATTCGGAGCCGTTTTCCAAACTTGATAGCCCAAGATTGGGTAATCGGTCCCATTACCATAAACAGTGTTGCCAGATGATGTGCCAATCGAACCATTTACTTTGCTGTCCTTTCGATTTCCGCTCGCATCTTTCCACAATGCCACGTTGATATGGCTGTTATTCGCTGACTCGAGAGTCACTTCATAGATTTTGCTGGGTGTAGGAATGCAACTCACCTCCCAATTACCTGTAAAGAAGCTCTCTACAGCACCGGCAAAACTACCAGAGCTATCCGCTGAAACAAATTTTGCAAGTTTCGGATGCGAACCCTGAACATAGCCGATATATGGAACAGCATGTTTCGCATCACCCGTACCTTCCAAAACGACATCCAATGTGAGCTGCTGTCCAACGGCTCCCTTTGAGTCAACCACACAGGACATTGTGGCCTCTGCATATTCGGTATATTAAGAAGGCAGTTTTGCATAGCGTACCTCCCCCTTTTTTGCATACCCGGCGAAGTGAATGCCTCCGTTTCCATCCACCTTCACCTGACAGAACTCACCTGCACCGCTGAAGATAACTTGTGCCGGAGCCCAGTTTTTGCTGTTCAGCCCCTCAAGCGTCCTATCATTACCAGACTTATGCCATGTTGTATCCATCGGAGTTTCATTATATGTATAAAGCGTTGCATTATGCGTCGCATCATACCAAACAAGCACAACCGTACCCGCTGCGGATGCACTGGCGG
>ODAI013022522.1_pt1 | contig 13404 bp, 12 predicted proteins | sample 1539321 | NCBI WGS metagenome assembly ODAI01 (sample SAMN02144231, study PRJEB22623) | gut metagenome | biome: sheep rumen | host: Ovis aries | place: New Zealand
AATCATTTGCTCTGAATGACATAATTTCTACCACCTTTCCTGATGATTCTATTATATCAGATAAGAGGTAGAAATAGGGTTTTATATGAATTTTTCAAGGTACTATTGGCAGGGCTTTTGACCCCAACATCGTAGAATATAAATATAATATTTTTGCCCATAATACATAATAAAGGAGGAAAGCATTATGGCAGAAAAAGGAAAAGCCAACGGTGTATACGATCCGGAAATGTATGAAACCATAGCATTTCCCATGATGAAGGGAACGAAAGAGATCCTCAAGGCCCACAGCGATGAAACCGGTGAAACCTACCATTCTTTTCTTCGCCGCGCGGTGGTCAACCAGATTGCCCGGGACCGGCAGGCTATGAATAATCCTGATGTGGATCCCAACACCAAGTATGAAGGCTGGATCCATTATCCCGATAATGTGAAACGGCAGATCGTCATTTCCCTGGAAGAATGGATGAAGGATAATAAGGGAGAACCTTTCTCCTTTGAGGGAGCTGGGGAAGACCAGTAATCCCATTTTCTTTGAGGGAACTGGGAAAAATTAGTAATCCGCCTCCCTTAAAGCGGCTGAGGAAGATCAATAATCCCCTTCAGTTTCAGACTTATTATAACACTAAAACTGAAACAAGCATACTGAATCCCGATGGAAGCACATAATTTAATAAGAATAGGGAATCTGAATCCGCAAGGAAGCATAAAAAATGGACCTGGGGACTGACTGTCAGCCCCCAGGCCTAATATTCTCTAAAGCTAATAGTTTCCAGGCTAAATATTCTCCAGATCTAATGCCTTCAGGTCTAGTATACTCCAGGCTGTATATCGGCTTATTCCAGGCTTTCATCATAGTTGGCCCGGCCGCCGCCTATGTATTTGGGCCTTACTCTGGCCGCCGCCACATGGGCCTGGCCGATCTGCCGGTGGTCTAAACGGACTGGGACGGCCACCCGCTTCAGATGCATGCCAATCAGGGTGTCCCCGATGTCTATGCCGGCGTCGGCGGCGATCTCCTCAACGGCCACCGGTTTTTTAAAATGCTTGTAGGCAGCGGTGGCAAAAGAGCCGCCGGCCTTGGGCTGGGGAACTACATTTACAATTTCAGCGCCCTTAACCGCATCGGCTTCGATAATGATAGCCCTGTTGAGATGTTCGCAGCACTGGGCGGCGAGATAGATGCCCTTTTCTTCCAGGATTTCATGGATTCCGCAAAAAACAGACTCGGCTGTTTCCGGGTTAGAATTACTGCCGATCTTATCGCCACACACTTCTGATGTGGAGCAGCCGACTACCAGAATCTGGCCCTTTTTCAGACCGGCTTTGTCACATAATTCCCGGCAGAGGTCCGCCGCTTGTTTTTTAATGGTATCACTCATAGTAAAATCCTCCGATTATCTATTTATATGGTTTAATTAATGATTTATATAGTTATAAATATTATAACTGATTAACAAGCAAAGGCCATGGCTACCGACGGTTATGAAGACAAATATTAACAAGCAAAGGCCATGTTTCCCGTTAATCGTGAAGACAGGTCTGCTGAAGCTGAGACCAGTATAAGACGGATTTGGCCCTATTAAAATGTCCAAAATAAATTTAAATGCTATAACCAGATGCTCTACAGAGAGTAAGGGGAGGCTGACCCTGGGCTGGCCGGCAGAAAAAGAGAGAAAGGGCCTCTGGAAGTCTGAATATAATCGGATTTCCGGGGGCCTTTTGTCTGCAATTTTTGGCCTTTTCCTTCTGATATGTTATAATAAAAGACAAATAGATTTTAATGTAAATAATAAAGCAAGGAAGGAGATGACTTATGCAGGCCCTGTTTGATGTAATTAACGAAATCTGTGCCCGGATCCAGGTGGTATCTGACCTGTTCTGGGATTTCCCCACTAATTTTGGCTGGTACAGCAGCATTCCCATCCTGGGAAATTTTTCCCTGGCCATCATTCTGCTGATTGGTTCGGGAATCTATTTTACCTGGCGGCTGGGTTTTGTCCAGATTACCCATTTTCGATATGGTATCCATGTTTTGAGAACCAGCAAGAAAACTGATGAAGGAATCTCTTCCCTGGCTGCCTTTTTCCTGTCCACGGCCATGCGGGTGGGCCCTGGCAATATACTGGGCGTGACCGGTGCCATCTCCGTCGGTGGCCCCGGGGCCCTGCTCTGGATGTGGATCTCCGCCTTTTTCGGTATGGCCACCTCTTTTACCGAGCCCACCATGGCCCAGATCTTCAAGGAGAAAAAGAGAAATGAGTATGTGGGCGGCATGGCCTTCTACGGCCGCCGGCTGCTGAAGAATTCCTCTCTCGTCGGCATTCTCCTGTCCCTGCTCTATATCGTCTATGCCATGCTTTGCTTTCCGGCCCAGGGCTTCAACACCGTGTCCTCTGTAGGTCAGATTGCCGAGACCCTGACCGGCCATAGTATCCCTACCAACTCCACCCTCTACTGGGTGGCCTTCGCGGTACTGATCATCACGGTATGTATCATTTCCTTTGGCGGCATCCGCAAGGTATGCTCTGTTACAGACATTTTAGTTCCCATTATGGCAGTAGTCTATGTCATCACGGTTCTCCTTTTGATCGTCCTCAATTTCAGCCGTATTCCCTGGTTTTTCTATGCGGTAGTCACCGAGGCCTTTAAGCCTGAAGCCGTATTCGGCGGTGCCTTTGGAACGGTCCTGACCCAGGGTATCAAACGTGGCCTTATGTCCAATGAGGCAGGCCAGGGTACCATTACCATGGCTGCCGCCGCTGCTGACGTACACCACCCCTGCGACCAGGGCTGCGTCCAGGCCATCGGCGTCTTTCTGGACACCATTGTCATCTGTACCCTGACTGGTTTTGTCGTTGTCATGGGACGGGTATGGCAGACCGACCAGGCTTCTGCCTGGTTCGACTTGGGCAAGCTGCCCAAGTTTGTGGCTTCTGTCACCGAACTGACCCCTGGGACTGCCTTCAATAATATTATTTCCCTGCTGGTCTCCCTCTGCTTTGGCCTTTTTGCCTTCACCTGCCTGCTGGGTTTCATATCCTTCACAGAGATGTGTGCTCATCGGATCTCCGACAGCAAGGCATTTATCAATTTTATCCGTATCCTGTGCCTGATCGTCATTTCCTTTGGCGTCCTGACCAGTATTGCCGGCATGGACCTGGGATCCCTCTGGGACCTGTCCGACTTCGCCAATATTTTGATTGCCTACTGCAACATTCCCCTGCTCTATCTGGGCTTCCGCTATGTCCTGCGGGCCAAGAAGCATTTTGACAGGAGGGATGGGACTAGGTTTAATTCCGACATTGCGGGAATCGACGTGCCCATATGGGACGAGATGGGCTAGTGAGTTGACGAATCTGATCTTACAGGGGTTGGTCCTCTATAAAAAATCCAGGTGGATTTTGGGTGGATTCCTTGTAAAGAATGCTAATATAAGGTATATTTTGAGTACAATAAACCTGGAACCAAAATAAGTATAATAGCCCTGATAGGTCAGACAGTCTGGAATGTGAGATGAAAGCTGAAAAACACTGGGTGGCAGAAAAGGAGATGACTTGATGAAAGATATCAGACAGGAAGTAAATGCTTTGATCGAGGAAATGAATTCCCTGAAGACGGTGGATGATGATTTGTTTATACAGTTTTTTGAGAAAGAAAAAGACCTTCAGAAGCGGCTTGGCAGCCAGGCAGAAGCAGCCAGCCTGAGCCCTGAGGAGAAAAAAGCATGTTCAGAACAATTAGCTGAAGCCTTTGCAGGATTACAGGGCAAGATGTCCTTTTGTACCCTGTCATAAGGAGAGGAAGGAAAGAAATACTAACATTACAGATTATGGATAAGGGTATGAAGTATACCGGATCGGCAACAATGAAAGGGCTTCCAATTTCCTCAACGCCACAAGAAGTGCTTTTGAACTGGCCTATACTATCTAAGGCTATAGAACACTGGTTGGGAGTACATTGGTTTTCAGAGTATAGTTCAAAAACTGTAATGAGGCATAATTGATTGTAAAATGCTTATATCTTTAGTTGATTTGAATAGCATTTAAATATTTTAAAAAATCTTAAAAGAAATCTTCCAAAGAAATCTAAAAAAACCCTAAAAGAAATCTTAAAAATCGCCTGGCAAACGACTCTTAAGGTTTCTTTTTTTGCTATAATTGGGACATAGAGAGTGAAGCACAGAAAACTCTCCACATTGACAAGAAGTCAAGAGTGCAGGAAGAGGATTCCCAAAGACATGCTGGCAATCCTTGACCGGTTTACAAAATGTAAGGCTGCCGGAAGAAATGGGAAATGTTAATTCCCATGGACCGGCCCATATCACACATTTTCTAAAAAGGAGATGAATTAATGAATACTGCAGACAGAAGTCTATCCATGATGGATTATGCTCTTCGAAGAAGATTCTCTTTTATACCCTTAGAACCAGCTTTTGATAATAGCAAATTTAATAAGTATTTGGATGAGGTTGATGATGACAGATTAAAAAGATTGGTCAATAAGGTTAAACTTGTGAATGAAGAAATATCAGCTGATGACACTTTAGGAAAGGGATTCTGTATGGGTCATAGTTATTTTTGTGGTTTTACGAGTGATACAATATCCAGGGATCAGTTGTCGGAGAAACTACAGAGTATGTTTTTACGGGAGCGTATATTACATATATATGGGATGATTAAATCCCGACATTAATGATGTAAAGTTCTAACAAAAGAATTTATATGATGTAACTACAGCTGTTTTTTAAAGGAATAATAATGTGAAAAATACGTTCGGAGGAAGTAAGAAAATGGAAGAAGATCTTAAAGATATTAATAACGAAGAGATTAATGAGCAACAGATGGTAACGGTTTTAGATACTTTATATGGGAAAGTACTTGATGGTTTACCTGGTGTAAGTCAGTCTGTAGATGAGTTGGCAGATGATTATCTTAAAAAATATGATACCGCCGAGGATGCAGCCAATTCTCTTATTAGATTTCAGATTGCAAAATGTGGAACATCGGGTTTTCTTACAGGACTTGGTGGGTTGATTACATTACCGGTAGCTATACCAGCAAATGTATCAAGCGTTCTGTATGTTCAATTGAGAATGATAGCAGCTATTGCAAAAATGGGAGGTTTTGATATTCATTCTGATCAAGTTCAAACTGTAGTTTATGCCTGCCTTACTGGAACAGCTGTAGCAGATGTTTTAAAACAGACAGGTATAAAAATTGGACAAAAAATTACTGTCAGTGCAATAGATAAGATTCCAGGAAAAGTTCTTATTGCCATTAATCAAAAAGTAGGATTTCGTTTAGTTACAAAATTTGGCGAAAAAGGAATGGTTAATCTTGTAAAATTAGTTCCGGTAGCGGGAGGTGTAGTTGGTGGAACAGTTGATGTCCTTGCCACAAATGTCATAGCATCTAATGCATTTAGTATTTTTATTAAAAAGACTATTCCAGATGAAGAAGAACAGAAGGGTTTCATAGAAAATGCAAAAAAACAATTAAGCACCGCTGGAGAGGCTGGAATAGAAATTGCTCAGACAGCAGGAGATGTAGGGACAGAGATGATTAGGACAGCTGGAGATATTGGGACAGGTATTGCCAAAGTGGCTGGCGATGTAGGGACTGGAGTTGTTAAAACAGCAGGCGATGTAGGGACTGGAATTGCTAAAACCGCAGGCTATGTGGGAAATGGGATTATTAAAGCAGTTGGCGGGTTTGGTACAGGATTTGTTAAGTCAGTGGGCCAGATAAAGATGCCTTCATTTCCTAATAAAACAAATAATAGTGAAGAAAAGAATAGTGGTTCATCTGTTCCAGATGAGATCAGACGTTATAAAGAACTGATGGATGAAGGAATTATCACAGAAGAGGAATTTACAATAAAGAAAAAGCAGTTGCTTGATTTATAATAGACAGTCAATTGTGGATAGTATGTATTTTTTAACAGGGATTTTCTCTAGATTCTGAGTGAGATTTTGGAATAACACTAATAGAACATTTTTTGCATAGTTTAAATATGTCTAAAAAAGTATTGAGGGAAATTATGGGAAAAAAGATTGCACGGATTATTTTGGTAACCTTTCTAGCATTAATTATTTTTATGGGCGCGGTTATTTTTTTGAATCCTGTTGGTACAGTAAAAAAGTTAATCGCTGGAGAAAAATATGATGTTCTTAAGACATACTATAATATGAATTTGTTTTCCTCGGAAAAGCAAACAGAAATAAATGCACTTATAGCCGATCAAATGAATGATATTCTAAATGATTGGAGAGGAGAAGAGTGTTCTGATGAGGAGGCAGAAAAGGTATTTAAAACAATTTCAGAATTGAATAATGAATCAATTTCAAAGATGGCAGAAGACAACATAGATTATATCAATATTGAGAATAAAGGCGATGAAGCTTTTGCAGAAGCTGAAAAATATTATCAATCAGAAGATTATGTTTCTGCTATGAGATCCATTAAATCTATAGATAGGACTTATTCATTATTTGGAGTTGCCGAAGATCTTTATACCGAATGTAAAAAGATTATAATTCTGGATGATGGACATCCATCTACAGCTGAAGAATATGAAAAAGTAATAGAACAGTATGAGAACTATTATACAGAGTTTGGGGATTCAGAATTTCAGAATAAAAAAAATGCATTGGAAAATGAATATACTGAGTATAAAGCAATATATAAGGTCTTAACTAAAGCAACGAGCTTTTATGAGAAGCAAAACTATAAACAATCATTTAAAACTATAGAAAAGGGATTACGTGACCATCCTAATAACAAAGCCATTGAATATGCTTTATCAGCATACCAATATGCATATATACTTACAATTTCAGAAAAAGTAGTGGATCTCACGGAAACTGAAAAATATGATGAAGCTCAGGTTTTGCTAGAGAAAGCTATTGATGTTTATGATTGTGCAGAATTCCAGGAATTGCTGGAGCAGGTTAAATTAAAGTCCGATTTATTATATGCTGTTAAGGCTAATCTTTTTGGATTTGGAGATTACATATATAGAAGTAGTAAAAAATTCATTTTAGGTGACTATGCAGAAGATGAGCAACATACTTTGTTATCCTTAGGAGGCACCATCACAGCTGCGGTTACTAATGTTGATGCGCCTTTAGATATAAGAGATTTATCATATGATATGTCTCATTGGGGACAGGGTGATTATTTTGCTGCCAGATTAGCTTTGGATGTAGTAAGTATTTTACCAGTCATAGGTGCAATTAAATATGTTAAGCATATTGATGAACTTAGTGATACAGCGAAGGTTGTAGGGGATGTAGCAGATACTGCACATGATGTGGCAAATGCTGCAGATAGCGCAGACGATATTGCGGATTCTTTTAAGAGTGGTAAAAAGTTGTTTGATGTAGCAGACATTATAAAAGATGTAAAAAAGACATCTTTATCAGTTGCAGATGTATTAGATGATACGAATGATGTTGCAAAAAAATCAGATACAGTTTCGGATATTGCAGACATTACTTCAGATCACTTTACATTTATAAAAACATATAATCAAGGTTTATTAGGGAAAACACATCCTGAAACGGGTGTTAGATTTGTTCTAAGTAAGGTGGAACTGTCTGATGGCAGCAAAATAAAGGGTGTATTTCCCGAATTTGACTCTTATATTACAGTTGATCTCCCCAAAGAATACTATAAAGTTCCTTTTAATGAACAAAAGAAATATCTGTCTCAGTATTTAAAGACTATGAGTGAGACTGAAGATGGAATGAAAATTCTTAAAAAAAGTTTTGATGCAGATCAGATTAAAGAGATCAGTCAGGGAATTATTCCTGAAGGATTTGTTTGGCACCATAATGAGAGAGAAGGAGTAATGCAATTGGTCGATGCTGTAATACATCAAAAGACAAATCATACAGGTGGGATGTCAATCTGGGGTGCAGGTTATTGATAGGGAGCTTAGATATGGAGTGGATAGGGAATAGCGATATAAATGATAAAGATTTAGAGAAAATACAAGAAACATTAAAGATAAAATTGCCAGATGATTATTGTGCTTTAATAAAGAGGCTGAATGGAAAAGCACTAAGAAGTGCTTATTTTATTCATGACAAAATAGGGAAAATAGCCTATTCAAGAAATCTTAATATTTTACCAAATAAAAGAGGTAACGCTATAGCAATGTTTGACGTTATCAATAATGGAGGGAAACGATATTTTCCTTTTGGGAGTGTAGGTAATGGCGATTATTTTTGCTTTGATTTGGAAAAAGGGTATGTAGTCTTATATGAACATGAAAAAATGAGTTTTATCAAAGTGTGTGATACTTATTCCGAGTTAATTGAAGGGTTGCAAGAAGATTCCATAGGGGAAACCTGAGATTTATGCACTGGTCAAGAAAAAGTGTCTACTTTTTCTTGACCAGTGCAAAGGATATGATTTTGTTCTCATATCCGCCTATCATGGATAAAAAATAGATTTTAATAATGAGATTAACAATAATAGATTAAGAAAAATGCAGATAAAAAGGAGTAAAAATGGGTACTTACATTGGGTCAGTACAGATTACTGGAAATTTCTATAATTTTAAACCTTTAATTGAAGTCGATAAAAGGGGTAATTTTAACGAATTATACAGTAGAGAGAGGCAGGATCTTCTCCCACAGTCACAGAAAGAAAATATCAATATGTTTTATTCCCCTGCCCGATTTGAGGACAGGATGAATGAGACTTTTTTTACTGATCAGTTGGTCATTATGGAATTTGAGCCAGATGACTTACTTGATAATATATATAATGATGTACGTAATCAAACTGGATATAAAGTGAATGCCGAAGAGTACATCAGAGCAAAAAAAATCAGAAGCATTAATTTCGTTGACTGTTTTAGAATTGTTGATTTAGGTGATTTTAGAAATGACTTTTTTAAAGACAAAGTTGTCGAATTATCAGGGTCTGATTACGTGGCTGATGAACGTATATTTGTAAAGATAGATAATAATTTTATGGCAGGGCCATATAAAGTAGGGTTGAGGACCTACGGCCATGTTTTCTATATAAAGCCGGAAATCAAAGAGAGTAAATATACCATATCCGGGTATTCACGACGGGATTTTAAGATTCATAATATTTATGATAAAGAGGATATGTGGGATGATGTATATCAAGGGGCCTGGCAAATATATGAATTGAAGAAAGAGCCTGAGACACTTTATAAAGATTTAATAGATGATACTCTTTTGTTACAATCTTTTAAAGATACTCTTCCTAAAGATGATCTTAAAAATGGATATCTATCTTTAGAAAACGCCGAAAGCATATTAAATAGATATAATGAATCCTTGCTGTCTTCAGGTAAAATTGATCAAACGATTCAAGAAAACAGAATGACTAAGCTGAAGGATATTATTTTATCCGAAAAGAATATAGATGATGTAGTAAATCAAATTACAGATATCTTAAGTGATTTGCTTATAAAAAACAGAGAACGTCCATCTGTAGTAACATTAATCAATAATTTGGTGGAGCAGCATCCTGAACTGCTTGATAAACTTCAAAATATGAGAATTTTTCAGGATAGACTGGAATCCGTAAAGGAAGAGATTGAAAGCCTTGAAGAATCAAAGAATAATTTATTGAAAAATATCAAAGATCTAGAAGTTCAACAAGTTGAGGTATCTGAAAAAAATACTCAGGCGATTCAAGAAGAAAAGAGGAATATAGACGAAGAATATAATCAAAAGGTGGATGCTCTGGAGAAGATTTCCCAACGTTTATCTTTGATAACGGATGTGGAAAGCTTAATAGAACAAAAGGAGTCTCTGGATAATGAAATCCATTATCTTGAACATCGGAAATATCTTACAGAAGAAGAGATGAAGGATATAGAGAGTCAGTTTGTTCAGAAGGTTCAATCCTATCATGATAAAATGGTGGACATCGCTTTTGATGGTTTTATGGCTAATAAAATGATTGGAGCGGCTGCCAAATGGGAAGAAGAAGATGGCAGGAAAACTTATGATAATGCTGTGATAAGTGTCAGGAATCTAGGGAAAGAATGTCCCGTGTATCAAAAGGATGAATTAGTTCAGTATATTTGCACATCAATCCAAAAAGTGAGACCCGATTACAGTAGAAATCATATCATTAATATATTTACTTGCATATCTCAAGGCTTTTTAACAGTTTTTTCTGGTAAACCAGGCTGCGGAAAAACATCTATCTGTAATATTGTTGGTGATGTACTAGGGCTAAACAGTATTAATAAATTAGTAACTGACCCAAATGGTAATGATTTAAACCGATATGTATCAGTCTCTGTAGAACGTGGATGGACATCAAAAAGGGATTTTATCGGTTATTATAACCCTTTAAATAAAACATTCGATAAGTCTAATAGTCAGGTATATGATGCTCTAAAAATTCTTAACATAGAAGCCAAGGACCATGCCAGCTATTTTCCATATTTAATACTGTTGGATGAAGCCAATCTTAGTCCTATGGAATACTATTGGGCTGATTTTATGAATGTTTGTGATGACATCAATAATAGCAAAATAAATCTTGGAGAAGATAATATTTTTTCCATTCCGGAAACATTACATTTTCTTGCAACGATTAATAACGATCATACTACAGAAGTCTTATCCCCAAGGCTGATTGACCGGGCCTGGATTATAAAACTGCCAAGTTATTCTGGTAGACCTGGCAAGGTAGGACATTACCAGGAAGGTATCAAGCTGATTAGTTGGGAAAACATCAAAGAGGTGTTCTGCCCGTCTCCGTCTATTGATATGGACTTGAGTGCCGAGGTAAAGAGAATTTACTTTGCTATAATTGAACATTTTGAAAAACAGGATATTAGTATAAGTCCACGAATTGATATTGCTATAAGGAATTATTGGAAGACGGCAGCATCATTAATGGAAAGTGATGAATATGATAATGATGCTGAAATCGTTGCTTTAGATTTTGCCGTATCCCAGAAAATCCTGCCTAAGATTTCAGGAAATGGGGATGCTTACTTTGAATGGTTAAAAGGCCTAAGAACTTTATTTGAAGGCAATAATCTGATGATGTCTGCAGAGATTGTAAAAACCATTATTGATAAAGGAATCTCTCAGATGAAATATTTCCAGTATTTTTAAGTTTTAAAGGATGAACAATATGGATAATTATGAACTGGCATTGATTTATAATGATATGGTAGAATCTCTGATTCCGTTGGAAGATTCTCATAGAGAGGCCGGTTATTCCTTGGAATCTTTGATTAATGTGACATATCCTGTTTATTCGGATAAGGCATACAAGTTCTCGATTAAGGGTTTGGATCCTGCTGCAGCTGATACAGTGATGGTATATATAAATGATGAGTATAATCCTTGTACCCTGATAGGAGATTCTATTGTTTTCTATCATGAAAATACAGGCGTTGAGAGCAATGTTTTTGAAGATTGTTTTGGCATGGTAAGTATCCTTTTCAATATCGTGCTTAAGGACGGAAAGTCTTTAGATCTTTGTACTCCAAATCTGCCTGTGATTGTTAAACAAAGTCCTAAAACCCAGAAAATGGTCGAGATGATTCAATTTATCTATCAGGGTGAATCAGAATTATTAAAGAATGATATTATTCATGTGTCTGGAAATACATATCTAAAATATGGGGGAACACCTGATTATGTGAGCCAGTTAGAGATGGCGGAAGAAATAGCAGCAGTCTTTGAAGAAAACTACCCTTTTTTTAAATCTAACAGTCGATACAAAACTACTAAAAGCGAGGATGTAGAACGAATAGAGAAACTTCAGGTTGCTACCAGTAGAACAGTTCGGTATGTGGCAAGACACCCGGAAGAATTAAAAGCATCGGCGGCATCTAATGGAATAAGAGTAGGGGGAAGGTTTTATATTCCAGAAAGGACACTGATAACCAGGAATGTCTATACGAAAGATATTTATGAGAACAGGATAATATTGTCCTTTCTATTCTATATTTTCAGAGAGATGGAGCAGCTTAAGGATAGAACCAATAAATTAATAAGCTACATTCCACCTAATGATTTATTAAATGATAATTACTTTTATTCCACCCATATTTTTTTCCAGCAAATTGGAACAGTTATTATAAATAATTTAGATCGATTAAATCAGGTTGTTCGCAGGCTTGAGATTTTATATGCAGGATACTCAAAAGCATTTGGCATTGATCGTGTTGATGTTATGACAAAGCTTCCTGTAACTACAGCGGTATTTCAGGCAGTACCTCAATACAACAAATTATTTTTATGCATTCATAAATGGTTCCATTATGGAAGCTATGAATTCAATAATGAATTATTTGTTACTTCTGCCTTGAAAATATCTGATGTGTATGAACTCTATGTTTTGGTAAAGATTCTAAAATATTTGAAAGCTGCGGGTATGAAATTGGTGGGAAAGAAAAAATACGAGTATGCCTTATCTGCAAATTCCCGGCATAAAAATCCTTACTGCAATAATACTTTTATTTTTGATTGGGAAGGTGATGAATTTATCGTATATTATCAACCGGTAATCTACATGTCAAAACACGGTGATAATAACGATATAAAACTGGTTCGGAATAATAATATTTCCATTAGCAGGGATAGTACGGATAGATATGGCTATTATTACGTACCGGATTATCTGATAAAAATTAAGAAAAACCATAAAGAAAGATATTTAATTTGTGATGCTAAATATACATCCAGGAAAACATTATTATGGACTTTGCTGCCTGATATTATATTCAAATATTTATTCTCTATCAGTCCTTCAGATAAAGAAGTAGAGCTTGTAGGATTAAACTTATTTTATGGGTTATGTCCCAGTGATATTACTGAAAGCGAAAGTATTTATAGTAAAGATACTAAAGCTATTCCCATGTATTCAATTGCAAAAATCACACCGATTTCTATAGATGTTCCAGAGCAAGATACAGAAAAAATGATAGGGGAACTGATTTCTGCATTAGCGATGTAGGGATTAAAGTAATGTATAACTAACAGAAGGAAGGTGACCAATATGATAAAAAATATATCAGATGAATATGTTTATAAAAATCTTAACTTCCAGTGAGGGTTAACACTCAAACGAATAGAAAACTTGAAAAAGCCCGGAAAATCAACATTCCTTTTGTGTTAACTTCCAATAATCATTAGACCTAAGTCATAAACTGAATACAAAAAAATGCTTTACAGCCCGTATTTATGCGGTTTTCACTTGCATAAGTATGTGAACTCTGCAAGTTTTTTACGCCTATCCAATTAAAAAATACGAAATAAGCCTGGATTTATGCGAGTTTTGCTTGCATTTATCCGGGTTTTATGCTATACTTTATTTAGGCGTAAATACGCCTTATAAGGAGGGCGAAAATGTACCTGGATTTCACAGTGAAAATACCGGT
>ODAI014706165.1_pt1 | contig 13403 bp, 9 predicted proteins | sample 1539321 | NCBI WGS metagenome assembly ODAI01 (sample SAMN02144231, study PRJEB22623) | gut metagenome | biome: sheep rumen | host: Ovis aries | place: New Zealand
GGCGGGGCGGCACAAACGCCCCGGCCGCGGGTGCCGCCCGCGCCCCCGCGGGAGGAAAAACCTCCGGAAAAGCCCTCAGCCCCGCCGGAAAAGCCGGTGGAGGCATGGTCGGCCCCTCCCCCGCCGGTCTGCGAAAACCAGGCCTCCCCGCGCCCGCCGGCATCCCGGCCGTAGCCCTGCCCGGTCCCCGGGTTTGCCGCCTGCGCGGCCTCCTCCAGGGTCACGGTGATGGTGGCGGGCAGGCCGCACCGCTCGCGGAAGATCCTGTTGAGGGCCTCCTCCAGCCTGGACTGGAGGCTGCGGCTGATGCAGGTGTCCCGCATGCAGACATCGATCCGGTCATTTTCCCCGTAGGTGATCCTGGCGTCACGGAAAAAAACACCCATCACAGGAGAAAAGGAGGAGATCTCACAGCAGATCGAATCGCTGTACTCCTCCATCAGCTTCTGCGGGGTGTAGAGGGCGGACAGGCTGTAGTGCTCTTCCACATAGACCTCCACTCTCCGGCCCTGGAAAAGCTGGTCAGCCATCTCCTGCTGCATGCGGAAGATCCTGTCCTTGTGGATCAGGTGGTCCGACCGCAGGCAGACCTTGAGTCTGGTCCGCTCCCGGTTGGCGGCCAGACGTTCCACCTGTGTATCTTCAAAATAATCCCTCAGGTCCTTCCGGACCCTGAGGTTGGGAAAAACATCAAAAAAAGCTTTGGACATATAGGTTTCCTGTCCTCCAACGTAAGATCAGCTCTTCCAGTTGTCGAGTTCCTCCCTGAGCGCGTCGAGGAGGTCCTCCTCTCTCATTTTGCGGACGATCTCGCCGCGGCGGATCAGAAGGCCCTCTCCGTTTCCGCCGGCGATGCCCAGGTCCGCCTCCTTCGCCTCGCCGGGGCCGTTGACCGCGCAGCCCATGACAGCGACCCGGATGTCCAGGTCATAGCCCTGGACCATGGTCTCCACCTGATTGGCCAGGCCCACCAGGTCGATCTTTGTCCGGCCGCAGGTGGGGCAGGACACGACGTCGATCCCGCCTTTTCGAAGGCCCAGCGTGCGCAGGATGGTCCGGGCGGATTTGATCTCCTCCACTGGGTCGCCGGTCAGGGAGACGCGGATGGTATCCCCGATCCCCTGATAGAGGATGATGCCCAGGCCCACGGAGGACTTGATATTGCCGCTGTAGAGGGTCCCGGCCTCCGTGATCCCGACGTGGAGGGGATAACTGGTCTTCTGTGCCAGCAGCTCGTGGGCCCGGGCGCAGATCAGGACATCGGAGGACTTGATGCTGATGACCAGGTTGTCATAGCCGCAGTCCTCGATCATGCGGACCTTGTCCAGGGCGCTCTCCACCAGGCCCTCGGGCGTCACGCCGCCGTATTTTGCCAGGATATCCTTTTCCAGAGATCCGCTGTTGACGCCGACCCGGATGGGGATCTCCCTCTCTCTGGCGCAGCTCACGACGGCCTCGATCCTGTCATGGCCCCCGATGTTGCCGGGGTTGATCCGGATCTTGTCCGCCCCGTTCTCCATGGCCTGGATGGCCATTTTATAATCAAAATGAATGTCGGCGACAAGAGGGATATGGATCCTCTTTTTGATCTCTCCGATCGCCCGGGCGGCTTCGGCCGTCGGGCAGGTGCAGCGGATGATCTCGCACCCTGCCTCCTCCAGACGCAGGATCTGGGCGCAGGTCGCCTCCACATCCTCGGTCGGGGTATTGGTCATGGACTGGATCAGGATGGGATTCCCCCCGCCGATCAGGCGGTCGCCGATCCGGATCACTTTTGTATGGTCACGGTATGTCATTTGAGCACCTCTCATCGCATAAACTTGGAAATATCATTGAAGAGGACCAGGATCATCACGAACATGAGGACGGCGAAGCCGGCCAGGTGGACCATGCCCTCTTTTTCCGGCGGGATGGGTTTGCCGCGGACGGCTTCGAGCAGCAGAAAGACCAGTCTGCCTCCGTCCAGGGCGGGCAGGGGCAGGAGGTTGATCACGCCCAGGTTGACCGTCAGCAGGGTCGCCAGGCTCAGGAAGGTCAGGATGACGGCTGCGGGGCCGTAGGGGGCCGCCTCGGTGTAGGTGTCATCCACGACCTTGACGACGCCCACGGGGCCGGAGATGTCGTCCTTGGAAAAATGTCCGCGGAAGATCAGGCCCAGGGATTTGTAGGTGGCCTTGAGCCAGTAGGCCGTCTCGTAAAAGCCGTACTGGAAGACCTGGACGGGGTTGCATTTCATCTGCTCTCCCGCCCCGCGGATCCCGATGTAGTAGCGCTTGTCCTCCTCGTCCAGGCGGGGGACCAGGTCCACGGTCTTCTTTTCCCCGTTTCTCTCATAGCTGATGCGGAGGGGTTCCCCGTAGTTCATCATGGAGACCAGGGTCACCTCCCGGTAGATATGGATGTTTTCGCCGTTGATCCTGGTGATCCGGTCTCCGGCCTGGAGTCCTGCCTCCTCGGCGGCGGAATCCGGGATCACCTCCCGGATCACGGGCAGGTCCGTCCCGACAAAAGCGACCAGGATCAGGGAGAAGACAAAGCCCAGGAGGAAGTTGGCCATGGGCCCTGCAGCCACGGCGGCGATCCTGGCTCCGACCGGAGCATTGGGAAAGGAGTGCTCATCCAGCTTACTGCCGTCCTCCTCCTCGAATCCGTCGAGTCCGTCAAACATACAGGCCCCTCCGATGGGCAGGAGCCTGATGCAGAAGGTCGTCTCCTTACCCTCTTTTTTGTAGAGGACCGGCCCCATGCCGATGTCGAATTCCCGGACCCGGATCCCGTTCCTGCGGGCAACGGCAAAATGACCGAATTCATGCGAGATGACGATCACGCTGAATATGATTAAGAAGATAATAATACTGATGATCATTTTTGTGTCCTTCCCGGCAGTACATCACAGCCTGCCCAGCAGAAGAAAGGAGAGATAGTAGATCATGGGCGCGGTGAAGATCACGCTGTCAAAGCGGTCCATGATCCCTCCATGGCCCGGGATCAGGTTTCCATAATCCTTGATGCCGTGATTGCGCTTGATCGCCGAGGCGGCCAGGTCCCCGGTCTGTCCCAGGATGCTCCCGCAGATGCCGATGATCAGAAAGACCACCATCAGGTTGTCCCCTTGTCCGGTCTTCATGAGCAGGAAGGCGATCAGGCAGCTGACCGCGGCAGAGCCCGCGACTCCGCCGATGGCGCCCTCGATGGTCTTTTTGGGGCTCAGGACCGGCGCCAGCTTGTGGCGGCCGATGGCCATGCCGACAGCCAGGGCGCAGACGTCACTGACCGAGGAGCAGACAAAGATCAGCAGGTAGAGGAAAAATCCATGCGCGAGGTTTCTGGTCCTGCAGACAAAGGAAAGCATGACCGGCACATAGAAAAAGGCCGTGACCGCCCCGGTCGCCGAGGAGGATTTCCTCCGCGGAAAGGTATAAACGTAGACGCCCATGGTCAGGAGAAAGTCCGCCGCGAGCAGGATGATGGTCCAGAAATCGGAGGCGCTGATCATGGCCGGTGTGTTGACAAGCCCGTATCTCCACTCGATCACCATCAGCCCCGCGTAGTAGACGACTGTGAGAAGGAGGCCCGGAACAGCGATCAGGTCCGGTCCCCTGCCTCTTTTTTCCGCAGGCCTTTTCTTTTTGGAGGAAGGCCCCGGGCAGAGCACGGCCGTCAGCTCCAGATAACCGATGATGCTGCAGAGCATGACCGCAATGCAGAGCGGGTAGGACCCGGCAAAGCCCAGAAGGATGATAGCGGCGGCAATGATCAGGCCGCTGATGATTCTTTGTCTCATGTAGATTCCTCATTTCGTCACTGTCCGCGTCCCCCAAAAGGGCCGCGGGCATATACACAGCCGCCGGTCCCGGAGCATTTCGCGGCGGGCTTTAGCGGCGGCAGTGTCCCTCTATTATTCCGTGAGGCCGCCGTAGCGCCGCTCTCTGTGATTGTAGGCATCGATCGCCTTTTCCAGCTCCGCCCGGTCAAAATCGGGCCAGGCCTTGTCCGTGAAATAAAACTCGGAATAGGCCAGCTGCCAGAGCAGGAAATTGGAGATCCGCTGCTCCCCGCATGTCCGGATCAGGAGGTCGGGATCGGGGATCCCCGCCGTATCCAGGCAGTCGCCGAGGACCGTCTCGTCGATCTTGTCGGGATCCGACAAAAGGCCTCTGCGGGCGGCGCGCCGCATGGCGCGGACGATCTCATCGCGGCCCCCGTAATTGATGGCGATCTGAAAGCCGATCCCGGTGTTGGCAGCCGTACCCTCCTCGAGGTCGGCGATCGCCTGCTGCAGGTCCTCGGCCAGCATGCTCTTGTCCCCGATCACACGCACGCGGACATTGTTTTTGGTACACTTGGCCAGACTGCTCTTCATGTACCTCCGGAGCAGGTTCATCAGGGTCTTGACCTCGGCCGCGGGCCGGGACCAGTTCTCGGTTGAAAAGGCATAGACCGTCAGATAGCGGATGCCCAGATCATCGGCGTCCTCCAGGATCTGTTCGACGACCTTGGCCCCCTGGGAATGGCCGTAGGTGCGGGGCATGCCCCGCTTTCTGGCCCACCGTCCGTTGCCGTCCATAATGATCGCTACGTGGGTGGGGATCCTGATCTCCTGACCGGCATTGGCGTCATTCATTTTACTCATCAATCTTCCTCCAGAAAAGAAAGCCGGAAAAAGGCCCTGCGCGCAGGAACCTTTCAACTAAGGTTTTTGCGCTGAAACCCACGCAAAAACACTTTGAATTCGAAGTGGTCTGCACTCCGGTTTTCGTCCTGTCCCTGTCCGGTCCCCGGAGTCCGCCCGGGCCAGGGAAACAGACATAACGAACAAATACCCGCAGCAGGTGCCCCGGCGTCCTGCAAACGGACGTAGGGGACACCTCCTGCGGGTCCGGACATTTCCATGTTACAGTCTCATTCAGCGGCCCACCCGCCGTCACTGATGGACAGGCTGCGTCAGACAGTCATGATCTCCTTGGTCTTTTCTTCGATCGCCTTGTCGATCTTCTTGACAAATTTATCCGTCACCTTGCCCAGCTCATCCTGAAGCTCGGAGACCACGTCCTCGGAGACATCCTCGCTCTTTTTGAGCTTTTTGAAGGCCTCGTTGCCGTCGCGGCGGATATTGCGGAGCGCGACCTTGGCGTCCTCTCCCATCTTCTTGACATCCTTGGAGAGCTGCTTGCGGCGCTCACCGGTCAGCTCCGGAAAGACCAGGCGGATGGAAGCTCCGTCCGTGGAGGGATTGATCCCGATGTCAGAGGCAGCGATGGCGCGGCTGATCTCCTTGACCATCTTCTTCTCCCAGGGAGAGATCTGGATGATCCTGGCCTCCGGGACAGAGACATTGGCCAGCTGCTGGATCGGTGTCGGGGAACCGTAATAATCCACCCGGATCTTGTCCAGCACGTGCGGGTTGGCACGTCCCGCGCGGACGGCCTGAAGGTCAGTCTCCAGATGAGACAAGGTCTTTTCCATCTTCTGTTCGTAAGGCGTGACTCTCTCGCTGCTCATGATCATAACCCCTTTCTGACATTTGCCCGGCTGCGGGCACCCTGCCCGCGCCTCTTGTTTTTTTCATTTCTGTTATAAACGAATTTAATGATTGTGGTCTGTCACCTTACGCGCCCTGATCCCGCGGGGATCCATGAGGCTGTAAAAGGCAGTTTCGAAATCCGTTTATCATATATTCTGATAAGAACGTCAGCTATCAGGCTGTGATGGTCGTTCCTTCAAAATCGCCGATTGCCGCGCGCACGATGCTCTGGTCACCCTGAAGGGCGAACACACGCATCTCCATCCCGTTCTCCTTTGCCAGAACAGAGGATGTCATGTCCACTGCCTGGAGGTTGCGCTCCACGACCTCCTCATAGGTCAGGCGGTCGAAGCGCTTCGCGTCGGGATTCTTGGCCGGGTCGCTGTCATAGACGCCGTCCACATTTTTGGCCATGAGGATCATATCGGCATCCACCTCGACGGCGCGCAGGACGATCCCTGTATCCGTGGAGAAATAGGGATGGCCGGTCCCTCCTGCAAAGAACACGATGATCCCGTCTTCAAAGCACTCCACAGCCCTGTCCTTGGAGAACAGCTCCGTGAAGGCCCCGCAGACAAAGGGGGTCATCACCCGGGTGCGGAGGCCCGCTCCCCGGAAGATCTCGGAGACATACAGACAGTTCATGACCGTGGCCAGCATGCCGATCTGGTCGGATTTGACCCGGTCGATCTCATTGCCGGTCCGTCCGCGCCAGATATTGCCGCCGCCGGTGACGACCGCGATCTGGTGGCCCGCGTCATGGAGAGTCTTTACCTGCTGCGCGATCCCGGCGATCACCTTTTCGTCATAAAGCCTGACTGCGCCCTTTTCATTGCGCATATTGCCGTCATTTTCACCCGCCAGCGCCTCGCCGGAGAGCTTCAGGATAATTCTGCTCATAATATTATGTCCTCCTTTAGGAGCTGTCACGAAATTAACTGTGCAGCCTGCGCAGAATGGTTTTTTGAGAACAAGGAAGAAAACGCAGTCGTACCGGGGTACGGCGAGGATTTCTGACGAAGTTATCGAAAAACCAGGCGGGCAGGATGTACAGATTAATTCGTGATAGATCCTTACTGTCCGTCATCCGGAATAGACCCCCGGTCCATCCGGACGCACAGTAAAAGAATCTCTGCTAATCAGTATATCATTACAAATGCAGGCATGCAAGGATGCCTGCATTTGTTACACTCTTACAATTAAGTTCCGCTTCCCCCTGAAAAGGGGCACATGGTTTCCCTGTTTATTTCTGGGAGGCCCGCTTGCGGAGTCTGGCATCCAGGATCTTCTTGCGCAGGCGCAGGTGGTGGGGAGTGACCTCCAGGAGCTCATCCGTGTCCACGTACTCGATGGCCTGCTCCAGGCTCATGATCCTGGGCGGGACCAGGCGGAGGGCCTCGTCGGCGCTGGAGGACCTGGTGTTGGTCAGGTGCTTGGTCTTGCAGACATTGACATCGATATCGACGGCCTTGCTGGACTGGCCCACGATCATGCCCGTGTAGACCTCCTCGCCGGGTCCGATGAACATCTGGCCGCGGTCCTGGGCCCCGAAGAGGCCGTAGGCCACTGCCGTGCCGGACTCAAACGCGATCAGGGACCCGGTCTTGCGATAGGAAATGTCTCCCTTGTAAGGCGCGTAGCTGTGGAAAATGGTATTCATGATCCCGTTGCCCTTGGTATCCGTCATGAAGTCGCCGCGGTAGCCGATCAGGCCCCTGGAGGGGATCATGAAGGTCAGGCGGGTGTAATTGCCCTGGATGGCTGTCATATTGACCAGCTCGCCCTTGCGCTCGCCCAGCTTCTGGATGACATTGCCGGCGAACTCCTCGGGGACATCGATGATGCACTCCTCGATGGGCTCCAGTCGCTTGCCGTTTTCATCATATTTATAGATGACCTCGGCCTTGCTGACCGAAAACTCATAGCCCTCGCGGCGCATGGTCTCGATCAGGACGGACAGGTGCAGCTCGCCGCGGCCGGAGACCTTGAAGGACTCGGTCGTATCCGTGTCCTCGACCCGGAGGGAGACGTCGGTGTTGAGCTCCCGGTAGAGCCGGTCGCGGAGGTGGCGGCTGGTCACATATTTGCCGTCCTTGCCCGCCAGAGGGGAATCATTGACGTTGAAGGTCATGGCGATGGTGGGCTCGGAGATCTTCTGGAAGGGGATGGCGGAGGGATTCTCCGGCGCGCAGAGGGTGTCTCCGATGTGGAGGTCATCGATGCCGGAGATGGCCACGATCGACCCGATCCCGGCCTCCTGGACCTCGACGCGGCGCAGGCCCTCGAACTCATAGAGCTTGCTGACCTTGACCTTCCTGTGGACCTCAGGATTGTGGTGGTTGACGATGACGCACTCCTGGCCGGACCGGATGGTCCCGTTGTCCACCTTGCCGACGCCGATCCTGCCGACATATTCGTTGTAGTCGATGGTGGAGATCAGCATCTGGGTGCCGGCCTCGGGGTCGCCCTCCGGGGCGGGGATATAGTCGATGATGGTCTCAAAGAGGGGCTTCATGCTGGCGCCCGGGCTCCCCAGATCCAGGGTGGCGATACCGGATTTGGCCGAGGCAAAGACAAAGGGACAGTCAATCTGCTCATCGCTGGCCCCCAGGTCCATCAGAAGCTCCAGAACCTCGTCGATGACCTGGGTCGGCCTGGCGCCGGGCCGGTCGATCTTGTTGATGCAGACGATCACGGGCAGGTCCAGGGCCATGGCCTTGGAGAGGACGAAACGGGTCTGGGGCATGGGGCCCTCGAAGGCATCCACGACCAGGACGACTCCGTTGACCATCTTGAGGACACGCTCCACTTCCCCGCCGAAATCCGCATGGCCGGGAGTATCGACGATATTGATCTTGATTCCCTTGTAATTGACGGCTGTATTTTTGCTCAGGATCGTGATCCCGCGCTCCCTCTCGAGGTCATTGGAATCCATGACCCTCTCCTGGACCGCCTGGTTTTCACGAAACACACCGCTCTGCTTCAGCAGACCGTCGACCAGGGTCGTCTTGCCGTGGTCGACGTGGGCGATGATGGCAATATTTCTGACATCTTCTCTTTTTTGTATCATGAACAATCTACCTCTTCTTCTGTCCTGAAAATTCTGTGATATACAAAGGCCCCGGCCGCAAAAAAAAACAAATCCGGGGATCTTTTACACTAATCTCAATCCCGCAGTATAACATTGAAAAAAAACCTGCGCAACCTCGAATATATATTGCACGCAATGAAATTATTCTTGACAATACATCCATGCGGTATTATGATTACCAAAACGCATTGTTAGCACTCTCCGATGTCGAGTGCCAACAATCGTTTCCCAAGGATTCACGCTCCCGTAATTTCAGTCTAAATAAGGAGAAAATATATGACAGTTGTACCTGTATATAATGTGATCGTCGTTCCGGACTCCAATATCTTTTTCGCGATCGACGCCTATAAGAAGATGACCGGCCGCGCTCCCTTCGAGGGCGAGAAGGTCATCCTCATGATGCTTCACGAGAATGACAGCCGCGAGGACCTGGAGAAGGACAGCTTCTATCCGATCGGTGTCTCCGGTGTCATCACCGAGGTCAATGCCGGCGGTTATCTGGTCATCCGCACGCACGGCAGGGTCCAGTTCGATGAGATCACGGTCTACAGCGACCACACCATCGAGCTCTCCGTATCCCGCAAGCCCGATGAGGAGGACCTGGATCCCGCCTACGAGGCAGAGCGCCTCGAAAAGCTCAAGAAGGTCGTGATCGAGTACACCTCCCAGTTCCAGTGGGGGGCCCTGACCCGGGCCTATGCCGAGCAGTGGACCACCATCGGCGAGATCGCTGCCATCATGTCCCCCTGGCTGGGCATCAGCAATGAGGAGCGCTACGCCCTCCTGGCCGAGGATTCCAAAAAGGCCCGGAGCGAGGCCATGGAAAAAATCCTCTATGAGAACCTGGAGCAGTTCCATGTCAACAATGAGGCCCGGAACGCCCAGGAGGAGGGCTACCAGAAGGTCTACCGCGAGCAGGCCATCAAAAAGCAGATCGAGTATCTCCAGAAAGAGCTCGACGAGATGCATCCCGAGAATATCACGGATGTCCGCCGCTTCCAGGTCAAGATCGAGGAATCCGGCATGAACGAGACCGCCCGCAAGGAGGCGGAAAAGGTCCTCAACCGCTACAAGCAGGAGGGCCAGAACAGTCCGGAATCCGGTATGCTCTACGATTATCTGGACTTCATCACCGGCCTTTCCTGGAAGAACGAGGACGCCCAGGAGATCGACCTCGACGAGGCCGAGGCCGTTCTGGAGGAGGACCACTTCGGCCTGAAAAAGGTCAAGGAGCGCATCATCCAGCAGATTGCCGTGATGAACCTCAAAAAGCAGCAGTCGGGCTCCATCCTCTGCTTTGTCGGCGCCCCCGGAACGGGCAAGACCAGCATCGGCCAGAGCATTGCAAAAGCCCTGCACCGCAAGTATTCCCGCGTCAGCCTGGGCGGCGTCCGCGACGAAGCCGATATCCGCGGCCACCGCAGGACCTATATCGGCGCCATGCCCGGCAGGATCATGGACGGGATCCAGAAGAGCGGCGTCTCCAACCCGGTCATGGTCCTGGATGAGATCGACAAGCTGTCCGTCTCCTACAACGGAGACCCCGCCAGCGCCCTGCTGGAGGTCCTGGACCCCGAGCAGAACAACACCTTCACCGACCATTACATGAACGCGCCCTACGATTTGTCCAACGTCCTCTTTATCTGCACGGCCAATACCCTGGAGACCATTCCGGAGCCCCTGCTCAACCGCATGGAGGTCATCCAGTTCCAGGGCTATACGGCGACCGACAAGCTGCAGATCGCCAGGCGCCACCTCCTGCCCAAGGCCCTGCAGACCGTCGGCATCGAGGCGGACCAGATTGAGCTCTCCGATGAGATGATCCGGACCATCATTTCGGATTACACCCAGGAGGGCGGCGTCCGCGGCCTCCGCAAGAGGATCGAGACCCTCTGCCGGGCCGCAGCGGTCCAGATCGTCCGCGGCAAGGGCGAAAAGGTGACCGTCACCGCCGAAAACCTGCGCGATTACCTGGATATGCATCCGGTCTACCACAAAAAGGTCAAGGAGAGCGCCCGCCCCGGCATCGTCACGGGCCTTGCCTGGACTGCAGCCGGCGGTGAGATCCTCTACATCGAGACCCTCTTCACAAAGGGCAAGGGCGATATCCTGATCACGGGCCAGCTGGGCGATGTCATGAAGGAATCCGCCAGGATCGCCGTGACCCTGGTCAAGTCCCTCTTCCCGGACAAGGCTGAGGTCTTTGAAAACAACGACCTCCACATCCATGTGCCGGACGGCGCGACCCCCAAGGACGGCCCCTCCGCCGGCATCACGCTCACGACCGCCCTCTCCTCCCTGCTCACAGGGATCCCCGTGCCGCCCAATATCGGCATGACCGGCGAGGTCTCCCTCCAGGGCGGCGTCAATCCCATCGGAGGACTCCCCGAAAAGCTCCTGGCTGCCCAGCGCGCCGGTGTCAAGCGGGTCTTTATCCCTGCCGACAATGTGGATGACCTGCGGGATGTCCCCGAGGAGGTCAAGGAAAATCTGGAGATCACCCCTGTCGAGGAGGCCGTCCAGGTCCTCCGCACACTGGGGATCCTGCATCAGGATTAAAAGACCAGAATCAAAATACCGGGATCAAAAGATCAGGACCAGAAAGTCAGACCGGTCATCAGAAACAGAAAAGACATCAAACTGATACAGAAGAAAAGATAAAGAGAGGTCCGGAGGCTGCCAGCTGCAGCTTCCGGACCTCTCTTCGTCGTTCCGACCGACTTATCCTTTACATTTGATACATTGTCTTTGCGAAGGGCTTGAGCAGGAAATAGAACCTGCGGCCCTTTTCCTTGCCATAGTGCTTCTGAAGCGCATAGCGAAGGGAATTCAGATTGTTGAGTTTTTCTCTCACATTCAGAAGGTATTCAGAAATGTCAGAAGGGTACTCGCCCGAATAGTCGCTGCGGGCGAAAATGATCTCGCAGTAGTAGGAAAACTTCTGCGCCAGATCAGGCTTGAGCACGGGAAGGCTGCGGGTATTGTTCTTGATGGAGAGATAGATTTCCTTTCCCTGGTCCCCGTAGAAAGTGGCGAGCTGGTTGTGGAGCTCTGCCAGATTGTCGGCGCCGATGCAGGCGACGATCCTGGCGATCTCCTCATCCCCCGGGACTTCCTCCACCTGGAGGGAGCCGGTCTTTTCCCTTGCGGGTTCCGCTCCTTTTTTCTCAGAGACTTCTTCGGCCTGCGGGTCCGCCGTGTCCCTGGCAGGGCTCTCCGCGCTGTCGGCGGCTGTCTCTGCCTTTTTGGAACCCGACCTGGTCCTGCGGGACCTGGAACGTCTGGATTTGGACCGGTGCTTGTCGCCGGCTTCCTGGTCCGGTTCCCCGCCGTCCGCCTCATTCACGGTTTCCGCCTCCGGAGCCTCTGCAGTCTTTTCCTGAAGGGCTGCAGCGGGCTCAGCGGCTTCAGCTGCCTGCTCAGATGCTTCCGCTTCCTGCTCAGGCACTGCGGGCTCAGCGGCTTCGCTTTCCCCGGACAGATCCTCTGCAGTCTCAAGGGGAGCCGCCTGGCTGTCAGCCTCCTCCGGCTCTTCTGCAGCCTCATGATCCTGGCTTTCCGCCGAAGCTTCCTGCGCGGATCCTGCGGCTTCGCTCTCCTCGGAGACCTGCTCCGCCTCAAGTGCGGGCTCTGTCTGAGAGAGTTCTTTCAGAGAAAATTCTATCTGAGAGAATTCATTCTCTTCCCGCTCTTTCAGGCCGCCGTCTGTCTCTTCCTGCTCACCGTCATCTCCCTGACCCGGCACAGGTGCCTGGTCTGCTTCAGAGGCCTCTTCTTCCCCGGGATCATAAGACTCCGGACCGTCATCGGACCAGTCCTCCGGATCCTCCAGGCTGTCCTCTTCTTCCGTCTCCGGATCATCATAGAGATCCCCTTCCTCAGCCTGGTCCCTCTCCTCTTCGGCCGGATCCGCCTCAGCGTAATCCTCCTCTTCCGGATCGGGCATGGCTGCGGCTTCCGCGTCTCTGAGACTGGGTCTGGATGTTCTGGGATCCTGATCGTCCTGGGCGGGAGCAGCTTCCACAGCTGCCGTCTCAAGGGCCTCCCCGGTCTCCGGATCCATATCCGCATGGTCCCTGACCGGGACCTGGTCATGCCTGTGCCCCGGTGCCTCTGTGAGATCCTCTCTGAAGCGGCGCTCGAGATTTTTGCATTCCTTTCCCGTGATGCGTTTGACCGATTTTTTGTTGCGTCTCCAGTATTTTACCGCCGCGTCGAAGCCGGTATCATTTGTGACGATCACAAACCTCCCGTCCTCGTCCTTGCCGATGCGGTATCCAAGATCGGACACGAGCTGGAAATCCAGTGCATTCGTGCCTTCATAGCATCTGATGAAGGTCACCTTTCTGTCTGATTCCTTGAGCCTGATCAGACTGTCATAGCTCATATGCGGGCTGTTTCTGGTATAAAAAACGATCAGCTCCGTCTTTTCTGCAGGCAGTTCAAGGAGGGGGATCCAGAAATCCCCGACATTTTCACTGTCAATTAAGTATTGTACTGTCATACACAATTCCTGATCGGTCGGAACAGGGAAATTATAGCATGGACCGGGGCCGCGGCGCAACTTCACTTGCAGCAATACCCCGCGCCTTCATTCCCGCGTTACTGTCCACGCCCCCTCGAAGGGCGTGGACATGGAAGGGCAGAAATGAGGGCACGGGGTAGTGTAAATTTACTCCATATGGACGTGGACCTGCGGGAAGGGAATATCGATGCCGTTCTCATCAAAGCGGAGCTTGATGGCCTCCGTCACCTCCCATTTGGCCTTCAAAAAGGAATCCGACGGGA
>ODAI014508589.1_pt1 | contig 13400 bp, 9 predicted proteins | sample 1539321 | NCBI WGS metagenome assembly ODAI01 (sample SAMN02144231, study PRJEB22623) | gut metagenome | biome: sheep rumen | host: Ovis aries | place: New Zealand
AGTTCAAATCCCAGCATTGTCTTTACTGCTTCTCTTGTCAGCTCTTCGATCTTACCGAAATCTCCGGATGAGATAAGCTCGCCGGGAACCATCCATGAACCTCCGCAGGCGATGATCTTGGGGAAATCAAGATATGTTGTAAGATTTGCAGCATTGATGCCACCGGTGGGCATAAATTTCATGTTTACATAAGGAGCAGCCATGGCCTTGATCTTTGCAAGGCCTCCGCTCTGTTCCGCAGGGAAAAACTTTACCACTTCAAGGCCAAGTTCAATAGCCTGTTCTATATCGGAAGGAGAATTGGTACCTGGAGTTATGGGTATGTTTTTATCAACGCAGTATTTAACGACCTTAGGATTAAGTCCCGGGCTTACGATAAATTTTGCTCCGGCCAAAACAGCCCTGTCCACCTGCTCTGTGGTAAGAACGGTTCCGGCTCCGACTACCATATCGGGATGAGCCTTTACCATGGCAGCGATGGAATCGGCAGCCGCATCAGTTCTGAAGGTAACCTCCGCACAGGGAAGACCTCCCCTGCATAATGCATCCGCAAGAGGTACGGCATCCTTCGCATCATCAATCTTGACGACGGGAACGATACCTATTTTTTTAATGGTTTCCAAAATCGGCAGCATTTTTTTACTCCTTAAATTTCAATTATTTCTTTAACAGCCTCTAAAATACCTTTGTCATAGCATCCGGATAAGAACTGCTTTTTGAACTCTTCACCGGAAAGCGCACCCTTAACAAGATCCCTGTCCAGTTCTTTTAAGATCGTGCCCATATCCCTATGGGTAACAGTCTTGACCTTATCGAGTATCATCTTGTTGTTTCTTTCGGGCACTGCTCTTTCCTTGGGATAGCCTCCGCCTCCATTACTTTCAAAAAGCTTCTCGAAGATGTATTTCAGATTCAGCTCTCCTCCCCAGCCGAAATTCTCGGCAAAGGGAATGGCCACGCAGTTTCCGTCATTAACCTGGGAAAAAAGATACGCATCAAGGGGAGTCTCTATATGACCGCAGAGCACTCCGGGAAATGAATTGCAGGCAAGGCATGCACCCTGTCCCGTACCGCATCCTGTGATGACATAGTCCACGATACCGCCGTTCAAAAGAGTTGCGGCAAGAATGCCGTTCTGAACATATGTATAAGAGATTTCATCATCCGGAGAATACATCCCGAAATTGTAGACCATATGTCCCATGGGACTTACAGTCTCTTCAAGGACTTTGCATATGAGTTCGTTCTTTGAAGCCTGTGAATTCTCGGTAATAACACCTATCTTAAGCATATTTATTCTCCTGCTTTATCACTTTTTTGAGGTACTCTTCTTTGCTGAAGTTTTCTTGGCGGGAGCTTTTTTTGCAGCAGAAGTCTTTGCAGCTGTCTTTTTTGCAGGTGCCTTCTTTGTCAGGCTTTCCTTATCCTTATGCTTTGCAAACTTTGAAGCATCAAGATTGGAAGGATCCTGTCCGATGTATGCCAGGATTCCTCCGTCTATGTAGACTACCTGACCGTTGATAAAGTCGGATGCGGGAGATGCAAGGAATACAGCAAGTCCCATAAGATCCTCGGTCTCGCCCCAGCGCTGTGCGGGAGTCTTGGAACGGATGAATCTGTCAAAGGGATGGAGGGATCCGTCGGGCTGGATCTCACGAAGAGGTGCAGTCTGGGGTGTTGCGATGTATCCGGGTCCGATGGCATTACACTGGATATTGTACTGACCGTATTCTGAGCAGATATTCTTTGTAAGCATCTTAAGTCCGCCCTTTGCAGCAGCATATGCGGAAACTGTCTCTCTTCCCAGTTCGCTCATCATGGAGCATGCATTTATGATCTTGCCGCCTCCCCTTTTGATCATGGAAGGGATAACTGCCTTTGAACAGATGAAGGGACCTGTAAGGTCAACATTGATGACTGCATTCCACTGATCGAGAGTCATCTCGGTCATGGGGATCCTCTTGATGATACCTGCGTTGTTCACAAGGATATCGATGGGACCAACCTTTTTTTCAACATCGGAAACGAACTTATTTACCTGCTTTTCATTTGTAACATCACATACGGCTCCGTATGCCTTGATGCCATGCTTCTTGTATTCATTCATTCCCCTGTCGACGAGTTCCTGATTGATATCATTAAAGACGATCTTTGCTCCGGCTTCTGCATAAGCCACAGCATATGCAAGACCGAGGCCGTATGAAGCTCCTGTTATCCATGCAACTTTACCGGTCAGTTTAAATTTGTCCAAAACTCCTGCCATTGATTTTTCCTCCTGAAAAAAGTGTGTAGTGTAGATAATAGTGTACCGTTAACATCAGAGAAGATCCTGATTTCTTACATCATCCATGTCATCAAAGTCCTGGTTTTCTCCAACCATTCCCCAGATAAAGGTATATGCCCTTGATCCGCATCCGGAATGAATGGACCAGCTGGGTGAGATGACGGCCTGCTCGTTTCTCATGACGATGTGCCTTGTCTCCTGAGGTTCGCCCATGAAGTGCATTACAAAAGCATCTTCGGGAATGTCAAAATAAAGATATACTTCCATTCTTCTGTCATGAGTGTGGCAGGGCATTGTATTCCATACACTGCCGGGCTGAAGGCATGTCATTCCCATTTCAAGCTGACAGCTTTCAACCTGTCCGGGAAGAATATATTTGTTGATCACTCTGTGGTTAGCTTCTTCCAAGGTTCCGAGTTCCTTTTTATTCTCGGGCTTTATAACGACTTCACCCTCTCCTGCGGCTCCGTCTCTCTTTATAAGGACGGTGGGATAAGTCATATGTGCGGGAGCGGAATTTAAATAGAATTTTGCGGGATCTGAAGGATCGTCACTTTCAAACGAGATCTCCTTTGTGCCCATTCCGATATAGGCTCCGTCCCTGGATGCAACGTGCATCCTGCGTCCGTCGGCAATTACCGTTCCGGCACCGCCGATATTGATGATACCGAGCTCTCTTCTGTCGCAGAAATGCTCAGCTCTTAATTCTTCCCCTGCAGTAAGAACCAAAGGCCCTTTAACAGGTACCGCCGATCCGGTGATAATCCTGTCGATATGGCTGTAGACAAGTTTTATCTCATCTGCCTTAAAAAGATCGCCGATGAAGAACTCCTCTCTCAGTCTTTCGGTTGTATAGTATTTCATATCCTTAGGCGAAGACGCTGTTCTGAGTTCCATTTCTATAAGCCTTCCTTTCTGATGTGAAACAAAATTTTACTTACATCGAAAATATAATATCATAAAGTTAAAAATTATGAAAGCCCTTACATGAAGATTTTTTAACTTTTTTCAAGGTTTTATATTATGCGATTATCCGATTTAAGGGGTGATTTATGAAAGCACTTTATCTTTAGAATAGAATTTTAAAGAACTGTCATCGGGAAAATGAACGAAATCTGCCCTGTTTTCTGACGCACCGGGGCCGTAGCTTCCATATTCGGCAAAATAGAATTTATCATGCGCACTTGTCTTGTCCCAGTCATGAAAGCCTTTTTCATTTATATGTTCACCAAGATAGCAGGAAAGAAGCACCGCTCTCCCGTAGTCCCTCCATGGGCGGGCAATAAATGCGCTTCCCCCGGGGCATCCCTCATTTATAAATCTGCACATACTGAATACATATCCGTATTCACATCCTTCATATGTCGAAGGCGCTGCACAGTACCCGGGGCCTTTTGAAACAATATCGCATTCTTCAAAAAAGCATACGCTGCTTCCGAAGATAAAATCCACATCTCCGCTTATCCTGCACTTTTTGTAATACTGTTTTCCTATGATGCGTTCATCATTTTCAGTTGGCCCCCTGAAACCTCCGGGTTCAATCTCCTTAAGAGGCAGAGGTCCTGTAAAAAGGGTATCCTGAAAGCTGTCAAAAATGCAGTTAACAGCTTTAAACCTGTCTCCTTCCGCAAAAAGAGCTATGCACTGCCCATACTTATTCCCCGGGCCTGATGTGTTTTTTACGGACAGGTTCTCAAGTCTGTTGTCATCTCCTTTTATGAAAAAAGTATATGACCTGAAAGTACCTCTTTTCACTCCATCCGGCATCATAAAAAGCGCATAGTCATCCCATTCGATGACAACATCCGAAGGATCGTCTCCCATGCCGATAATGCTTACGCCACTGTTTCTGATATATACTTTTTCCCTGTATATTCCGGGAGCAAGGCGTAACAAAACAGCGTCACCATCTGTCTGTGACGCTGCATTACTTATACTCATGCCGGGCTTAAGGTCAAAGATCTTCATCCGTTTCGTCTACTCCGATCTTCTCTGTCATCTCACCTTCATATCCGGTAATGCTGACATCCTTTAATACAAGTTTTTTGACATTCCTTGCAAATATCCCTCTCTTCGAACATGCTTCAACGCCTTCACTCATCGCAGGGCAGTCCTTTTGTGCGTTTTCTGCAAATGATATCTTCACATTGGAAAGAACTATCTCTTCTATCTTTTCTTCCGGAAGACCGTCAAAAAATGCGGCTGCAACGTGGCAGTTTGAAGCATTGATATTTTCAAAGACAAATTTTCCGATACGGGGAGTTCTGTCATCAACCGGAAGTTTTTCCCTTGACTGTACATATCCTGTTTTTCCGTCGGGATCACAGAAATAGAATGCGTTAACAACAAACGGAGTCTTAACATTATCCATGTCGATATTCCTAAAGACAATGTTATCGGTAACAGCATCTCTTCCGCGGCCGCGCCTTGTTTTGATCCTGAGTCCCCTGTCGGTTCTTCTGAAGATACAGTCTTCAACAACAATGTTTTTGATACCGCCTGCCATCTCACTTCCGACAGTGACCGCACCGTGGCCGTTCTCCATAAGGCATTTTCTGATATGAATGTTTTCGGAAGGTTTTTTATGATTTTTTGCCATATATATCTTGCCGGATTTAATGGCAATGCAGTCATCACCAAGTGTAAACCTAACGCCCATCACACTGACATCGGAACAGCTCTCGGGATCAAGCCCGTCGGTATTAGGTGACTGGGCGGGATTTTCGATTACAAGATCATAAAAGCCCAGGTTATCGGAGTAATATGGATGAAGGGTCCATGAAGGCGAATTCTTAAGAGTGATGCCCTGAAGGATGACATTTTTGCAGTGGGACAAAAACACAAGTCTTGGCCTGAATGCCCCCACCATTTTCTTTGGATCCTTCCACCAGTTATCATCCGAGGCATTTCCGTTTATGGTTCCTTCACCGTAGATGGTAATGTCACTTACATCAAGTCCGGTAATGATGCCCGCAAACATTGGAAGCGGATTTCCTTCCCATGTTCCCAGATTATATTCAAGGCTTTCGTCATAACTTTGCAGAAGCCCGGGAAGCTTGGGGAAGTTCTCCCTGCAAGTATCTGCAACTATCTCCGCATTTTTTTCAAGTTCTATATTTACGCCGCTTTTTAAAAATAAAGGGCCCGTAAGATATCTTCCTTCAGGTATCAGTACCCTTCCCTGCTCGGGACAGGCCATGATGGCAGCCTGAAGAAAGGCGGTATCATCCGTTTTACCGTCACCCTTTGCTCCAAGCTCAAGGACATTAACGGTAAAGGATTCATCATCCGTTGTAAGATCAAGAGTTGCAAGCATGTTCGAGCATGTTACTTCCTCACATCCTTCAGCCCCTTCACATACGGATATCTTATAATCACATCCCGGCTTAAGGCCCTGCAAAGAGGTTATGCATTTGTCCGTTACAAGAAGATCTTTACCGTTAAGAAAAATATGATAATCCTTCAGAGTATGATATTTTCCTCCGTCACATATCTCTATCACCGCAAAACGTGCGGCTTTTTTCAGAAGTTTTAATTCCATCCCGTTCCTTTCAAATCATCATATTAAGAAATATTATTCCAAAAATATATTCTTTCAAAAATTTTTAAGAAAAGACCGGCACCCTGCCGGTCTCTTTCATATTTATTTACTCATGAGATATTCGGAATATGCCATAAGAAAAGGTCCGACACCTTTGGAATCATCGTTTACGATCTTCTCTGAAAGGTAATATTCCACGCTTCCGTCTCTTACGGGATTGTTCTCAGGTCCGAGTCCCGCAACCTGACAGATTCCTGTAAGAACAACCTTTCCGTCCTCAGTCTTAAGCTTTTCGTTTATAAGACCTTCCATTATCTTTTTTCCCACGGGAAGGTATTTTTCGGATAAAAGAACTCCCTTTCTGCATCCTTTAAGTATCGCATAGCAGATCATGCTGCTTCCCGAAGTTTCAAGGTAATTGCCCGAAACATCCGGCCTGTCTATAACCTGATAAAAAAGTCCGGTCTCTTCATCCTGATATTTTAAGATCCCTGTCACATGCTCTCTGAAAATATCACGAAGATACGCGTACTGCTCAAAGATCTCTTCGCTCATAAGATCCATGACATCAATGAGAGCCATCATATACCAGCCCATGCTCCTGAGCCAGAAGTTTTTGGAGCATCCTGTTTCACTGTCTGCCCAGAATGCCTTCTTTGTAATATCACATGCATGATAATTAAGACACTTTTCGCTGTTTCCAAGGTATTTTTCAACGTTTTTGAACTGATCGATTATATCGTTATATTTTTCCTTGCCGTCATACCTTGTCTCATATTCCATATAGAAAGGCTGGGCCATGTAAAGACCGTCAAGCCATATCTGATCGGGGTATATCTTTTTGTGGAAAAAATTGCCCGTGACGCAGCGGGGATGGGATCTGAGCTGATCCATAAGTACTTCTATCGCTTTTCTGTACTTCTCCTCACCTGTTTTGTCATACATGAAATACAAAACCCTTCCGCTGAGGATATTGTCTATGTTGTATTTTTCTTTTTCATAAAGAAGTATATTGCCGTCATCCGTTATGAACTGTGACAGGTATCTTTCGATAAAGTCAAAATATTTTGGATCTCCCGTCACATCATAGAGATCCCTGCATGCTATGAGAATACAGCCATCCTCATAATTCCATTTGTCCTTGTAATTCTTATATTCGGACAGATAACGGTCAATAAAACTTTCTACTTTGGGAATCTGATTCATGTGTGTAAGCCCTTTCACATATATATGAAAAGTATAATAGAAAAAATAAAAATTGGCAATTAAAACATCAGAAAACAGCAGAATCGGATTTTGTATCCAGGATCATATCTTCGGAAAGATACTTCCTGACAGAATCTTCCAGCTCATAAGGATCAACAGGCTTGGACAGATATCCTTCGAAGCCTTCGCTTAGATACATCTCCATAGAGCCTGATACAGCATTAGCGGTAAGGGCAACCTGGGGAGTTTCTTTATTGGGATTATTTTCATCGGACCTGATCATATGCATGGTCTCGATACCGTCGGGAGCAGGCATCATATGATCCATATAGATGACATCATATTTCTTTTCACGGGTAAGCTCTAAGGCTTCATTTCCTCCCATGGCCTTATCGATGCTGACCTTTGTTCCCTTAAGAAGGGATACAAATACAGCAAGGTTCATTTCATTGTCATCAACAATAAGAACTTTTGCGTTAGGTGCGATAAAGGAAGGTTCATATTTTTTCTTCTTAACATGAGCCTTCTTCTCTTCGGGCTTTATAGCGCCCACGAGGGTTCCGTCACCGATCTTCTGGGGGATGGATACCGTAAATACGGAGCCCTCACCATAGCGGCTGGATACCCGGATGTTTCCGCCCATTCCCTCACAAAGCCTCTTTGTAATGGCAAGGCCGAGACCTGTGCCTTCAATGTGACGGTTCTTGCGGATATCGGCACGTGAGAAGCTGTCAAAGATATGTCCGATATCTTCACTCTTTATTCCTATACCTGTATCGCTTACGGATACTATCAGATTGTAATAATCGTCTATATAATCTCCTGTAACGGATATCCTTACATATCCCTCATTGGTATATTTGACCGCATTGGTGATGAGGTTCACAAGGATCTGCTCGATCTTATCGGAATCACCCACAAGCCCCGAAGGCATTCCGGGATCAACATCGATGGATATCCTGAGGTTCTTCTCCGCAGCTCTCTTCTCAAGCATATCGCCGGACACCTTGACAAGCTCGGGAACCGAATATTGTTTTTCTTCAAAAGTAAAATTGCCGGATTCGATCTTGGAAAAATCAAGGACATCATTAACAAGGCTCAGAAGCATTCTTCCTGCCTTCTCAACATCTCTTGAATACCCAAGGATCACCATGTCATGGGATTCTCTTGAGATCATTTCGTTCATTCCGAGAATGGTATTAATGGGGGTCCTGATCTCATGGGACATGGAGGAAAGGAAACTGCTCTTTGCGTTTGATGCATCAAGAGCCCGCTTCTCCGCTATGGCAAGTCTTTCATTTTTCTCCTCAATGGAAGAAATATAATCGCTTTCCTTTGTAATGTCATAGAACTCGATAAGATAGCCTATGATGTCATTGTCACCAATGCTGATGATCCTCTTTTTCCTGAGATATTTAACCTCGCTTCTAAGAACCCTTCCTGATAATTTAAGAGTGGATTTATATACGGATCTTGTTCCGTTATTATCCTTATCAAGGATATTCTCAAATCCGTCCAAAAGAGCCGTGATGGAACCAAGTGATTCAGAAGGCGCACAGTCAATATTCTGGTTTTTTAATTCTTCAAAATACTGCTTGGCAAGATCATTTGATCCCAGGTAATTACGCTTTTTGTCAAATACGATGTAAGCATATTCTTCCATCTTCTCCCAGGAACGCATGACATTAAATGACATATCATACATATTCATTCTGTTAAGGATAAGGATGATGATGAGTTCACTGATTACATAAGAGATACTGTTCCACTCAAAATTGACCTTGAACACTCTGTCCATGATATATATGGCAAAATTAACCGTAAGGAAAAGTCCGAAGAGCACGGTATTTTTGTATGAGACATCTTTTTTTCTGAAGAATGCGGAAATGCAGATGCAGGCGGATGCAAGTATGTAAGCGATGAGAATGATAAGATAAAGGGAATGAAGAGGTCCGTATTCTTTGACAAGAACAGTATATCCTCCCGCATCAACGATCCCTACGCTCTTGTAATAAACGGGAAGACGTCCGATGGTAAATGAAAGACCCACAACAAGAGTTGAAAATGCCACCATGAGAAGTCTTATGACAGGGTGTATGGAAACCTTAGCAAGATCAGCACCTATACAGAAAACAAAAAAAGGAAGATAGCATGTACCCAGATACAGCATGATATTACATACTATCGCCTCTTCCACCGTGGAAGAAACGGATATCCCCACATAAGAAAAATTAGTGACAAGTATGGATGCAAACAGAAGTACGGTGTAGATATTCGGTCTTACTCCCACCTCAACAAGCAAAATGATATTAAATATGGCAAGTATAAATGCTGCGATATATATAGCAACAATCGTATTCAAAACTTTATTCCACCTTCATAAAATCGATATATTCACTTTCACTCATGGGCTTTGCATAGTAAAAGCCCTGAATGAACTCACATCCCTGGGATTCAAACCAGTCGGAAACTTCCTTTGATTCCACCCCTTCAACAACGATATGCGCTCCCATACTCTTGATGAGCTTGATGGCTTCTTCAAGTATCTTACGCTTTGAAACATCTGCAGCTTCATCTGTAAGAGATTTATCCAGCTTAATGACCTTGTAGGGGAATGACATGACCCTGTGAAGGTTTGAATATCCCGATCCGTAATCATCAAGGGAAAATCTGATGCCGGCTTCCGAGAGTTCGTTCATGGTCTCAAGGACCCTCTCGTATGCACCGTCAGCAGCGGTTTCCGTTATCTCATAATTGATCCACGAAGGATCTATATTATATTCGGACATATATTCCTTGATCTTGCCTGCAAGGTCAGCCTGCATGCACTGTATGATCGAAAGATTGACTTCAATGTACTCAACGCCAAGCTCTTCAGGCTTATGATGTGAAAGGAACCTGCAGACATCCCTTATGACAAAATCACCGATATCAAGTATCCTTCCTGATTTTTCCGCGGCGGGAATAAAAATGGTGGGAGAAACATAGCCAAACTCTTCACTGTTAAGCCTGATAAGAGCTTCAGCACATTTATACTTTTTCTCCTTGAGGGAATAGATGGGCTGATAATACATCTCGAATCTGTTGTTCTTGATGGCATCATCAATGATCTTATCTATGGAGCTGAGCACCACAAATTCCCTGTCAAAGGAGATATCGGAATATAAAACAAATTTACCGGGCTCAATAAGGTTCTGTATTCTTTCGGAAAATGATATAAGCTCTTCCTTGTCGGAAATATCCTGGGGAACAAGGACAGAACATACACATATATCGGGCTTAAGGTCGAATCCGACACTTTTGAGAGAATCGGAAAATTTACCGAGAAGTTTTTCGGTCTGCTTTTTCAAAAGCTTCCTGTCGAATTTTCCCTGTACTATATTTGCAAACCTTCCGCCCCTGAGATAGTAAAAATCAGAGGTTGAAAGAAGACTTCTGTATTTTTCCTTTAAAAGTACGTTTCCGATGGAACGCAGCATCCTTCGGTAATTCTTGGAATCCGTAAGGCTTCGGATCTCGGAATCGTTTACGACTTTTATAAGGATGACGCAGCCGTTCCTGCCGCTTAAGATCAGGTTCTCTATATCATTCTCAAAAGGGATGAATGATGAAAGTCCTGTCTCTAAATCAATGGATTCATCGGGTCTGAAAACAAAGAACGCAAGGATGAGCATTGAAAGCGAGGCGCCGAACATGGCAGTCATAAGCTCCGGATAAATAGCCTGGATCTCGATGGCGGTTATATTTATGGGATATACAAGAAGCATGGCGATGAATTTCTCCACACTCAGTCTCTTTCTGATAACAAAAAGCTGGATAAGAGAAAATACCATGAAATACATTCCGAAATAATCAAAATACTGCATCAGGCTGCCGCGTATGTATGCTACCTGACCGTTTACAACAGCATAGCGGAATATTTTCTGATTAAAGAAATTGGAATATACAAGAGCCAGATAAAGTAAAAGCGGGACAAAAAACAGGATCTTATACAAAGGTTCGGATTTGATCCTGCTCCATGTTCCACTCATTATTCCGTACATCCTGATAACCAGAGGCATCTGAAGCGCCCTGAGGAAACAGAATATATATCCCATTACAAATCTGAACACAACGGTGGATTCGGGATGATCCACATTGTTAAAAGGGTACGCCCTCAGTACATCACATACACAGCTGACTATCATAACAACGGAAAGCTGTATGAATGCACGGTTTACGCTTCCCCTGTACATTCTGCGAAGAAGCATTGATACGATCACCGCGATCAGTATAAATGCCGAACAGATATCAAAATAATAAATCCTGTTTATTATCACCACAAACACGACCCCACAAAAAACAATTGTTAAAAATACGCCGGTAACCCTTTCTAACCATTATAACAATTTTCAGGGATAATAAAAACAAAAAAGATATAAATTAAGAAGAAAAACTGTTCCTACTCAGGAAAAGAAAGCCCCTTAAGACTGTAATCGGGATTTTCCAGCACGCGTTCAAAATCCTCCTTGGGAAGAGGCTTGTCGAAAAAGAATCCCTGGCCGCGGAAGCAGCCGTATTTTCTCAGAAGGCTGACCTGATCCGGGTTTTCCACGCCTTCCGCTATGGTGGACATACCAAGCTCCTCGGCCATTGAAATGATATGCTTCATCATTATCATATCCCTGGATCCGATATCCTTGTTGTTAAGAAAACTCTTGTCTATCTTAAGTTCGCTGAAACGAATATCCTTGATCATACTCATGGAAGAATAACCCATTCCAAAATCATCCACGGATACTTCAAAACCCGCATTCTTAAATTCGCCCACAACCTCTGCAAGTCTCTTCATATCCGCTTCTGAAGTGGTCTCAGTAACCTCTATAACTATCAGTGAATGAGGCACCTTATATGAATCGACAATATTTACCACTTCCTGCACGAAAGCTCTGTTTGCCAGATGTTTCCTGGAGAAATTGGATGAAACGCGGACAGGGTTTTTCCCGGATGCTATCCAGCCGGCAAGATCGGCACATACATGTTCCAGCATATAAAAATCAAGCATGCATATCCTGTTACTGGTTTCAAGCACGGGAATGAACTTATCGGGAGTAAGTATCTTTTTACCCCTGACCCATCTGCAAAGGGCCTCTGCACCGATAAGCTTGTAATTTGTCAGATTTACTTTGGGCTGATAAAAAGCGCAGTACTCTTCTTTCTTTAAGACAGACGCAAATCCGGATTCGATCTTTTTTGTGTTCTTTAAAAGATCCACCATGGTCTCATCGTAAAACTGTACGGAAACATGGTTCTTCTTGGCTATATACATCGACTGCTGTGCACAGTCTATACATAAGGAAATATCATGCTCGTTGCCGGTACATCTGTAAACACCGCAATAAGCACTCATCCTTATGAGTTCCGTGTATTTTCCGCCACTGTCTATATCAATGCCTTTTAATGTCCGGAGAACAAGTTCCAGATTCTCGTGTCTTACCACTGCGGTAAAATTATCTCCGCCCATGAGGCAGATACATTCAGGCTGGGTAAGACATGAAGATGCGGATGCAACGAACCTTTTTATGATCTCGTCTGCATTATTCCTTCCTAAGATCTGATTTATACCCGACAGATTTGTCAGGTTGAAGAATATAACATTATAGTCATTAAGCCTTTCAAGCCTTGCGATCATGGAAAGAGTTCTTGAAAGGAAAAAACCGTTGAAAAATCCGAAATTTCTGTCATGGAAAAGAGCATAATCGATATACTCTTTCATTTTGATACGGCTCTTGAAAATAACCAGAATATTTATAAGATCCGAAACAAACCCGCGCTCCTCCCCGGACCAGGTATGATCTTTTAAGGGGAAAATAGTGATGACCTGTACTGTGCCCATAGGCAGAAGCACACGCTCAACCACGCAGTCATCTTCATTTATCTCACCCTTATCAAGTTTGACCGTCTGGGACGATGGTTTAACTGCCATCTCAGCATTGATATCAGGATATTCGGTATGGATAACTCTTCCTATATTCAGTAATTCCACAAGTTCAGATATATATTCCGAGTCTTTGGAACTCTCATAGAGAACAATGCCGGATTCATTCCGGAAAAGTTCGTATAATTTTGTCTTGATAAGAATGCTGTCCATAATCCTTCGAAGGTTTTCGGCACCTTATATTTACTTAACGTCAATGATCATTAAGTACGATTTAGCCAAAACCATCTTTCCCTTTAAAATACAGACTTTTTCGGGAATATATATACACTATATATATTGACTTCGATTCATTTTAATACAATATCTTGTTGTATTTAATTATTCCTTAACACCATTTACGGTGACTGTCTGATAAGGAATGGTTATACCGTTTTGATTAAATGTCTCTA
>ODAI012056796.1_pt1 | contig 13398 bp, 8 predicted proteins | sample 1539321 | NCBI WGS metagenome assembly ODAI01 (sample SAMN02144231, study PRJEB22623) | gut metagenome | biome: sheep rumen | host: Ovis aries | place: New Zealand
TATCCGCTATATCGTATTGGGCGGTTTGGAATTCTCGCAGTTTGACGGCGACAATACAGATCTTTTCTATGATATGTTCGGCGAACCGGTATTTACCTATGAAGATCTTCTTATCTTTAAGGTAACTCCGCAGCAGACAGAGTGATCAGGCCAGCATATAACCGCTGTCCGTATCACCTGTTATCGTGCACAGCGCGCCTACGGCAAGGAGCTTGTTCCTGAGATAACTGATATACATCTCAACGACTTTCGGTGAGGTGCCGGGCTCATCGCTCCATATCTTTCCGAAAAGCTCATCACCTGTATACGATCTTCCCTGATTTGACGCAAGAAGCTCAAACAGCTTCATTTCCTTGGCTGCAAGGCTAATCGAATTTACCGCTGAAAGCTCGGCGCTGGCCTTATTCAGGCTGACATTGGATACCGTGATGACGGCAGGTACCTGTGGCTGCGTCTGCGCACCGCGTCTTGCGGCAGCCCTGATCCTTGCCAGGAGCTCGCCCATCGAAAAGGGCTTTGTCAGGTAATCGTCAGCTCCCGCGTCAAGTCCGGTGATACGGTCTTCCACATCACCTTTTGCTGTGCTGAGGATCACCGGAGTAAGTATTTCCTTTTTCCTGATCTCTTTTAACGCTTCAACACCGTCTTTGTTTGGCATCATGATGTCGAACACCATCACGTCAAATGTGTCTTCAGATGCGGCTTTTACGGCCTCTTCGCCGTCAGATACTGCCGTTACTTCATATCCCGCGTGCTTCAGATGAGCAGCGAGCATCGTTCTAAGATTCAATTCATCGTCTGCTATTAAGATCTTCACTATTTGTTGTCCTCTGTTTACTGGTTGTTTATCATGTCACTTATCGTCTGCATGGAGACATCGCATGCTGCAAGTTCGTCAGCACATCTGCGAAGTTCCGCAACGATAAGGTCATTGTCGGAAACGGTTTTCTTGTATTTCATCTGATGCTCCAAAGCAGCCCAGGAATCCATTGCGATGGTCCTCAGCTGTATCTCCGCGTACCATATTCCCGGAGTGTTGCCTTTTGCATCCTCATAAGGCTCCTCCACGGAGATTATCATGTGATAGCTCCTGTAACCGTTGGGTTTGGCGTTCGTCAGGTAATCTTTTTCGCGGATCACCTTAACTCCCGGGAGGTTCCTTATCCTGCTTATGTTCTCGTATATATCCTTAATGAAACAGCATACGATCCTTATACCGCAGGCATCGTGGACAGAGCCCGAAAGCGCTTCTTCGGGCGTGTGGGCAAGACCGCGCGCGTCTAACTTGGCGGTCATGCTCTCTTCACTCTTTATCCTGGTTATGAGGTGATAATAAAGCGGTTCCTTGCCCGCTTCGATATTCTCTTTGTTATATCCCTCTATCCGTTTTGTAAGATCTTCAAGTGTCCTGACCAAGCCGTCACGATACTTACCGTAAACTGTTTCCATGCAAAAAAGATAAAGGTTTTGTGAGTTTGGCTCAAGGGATTAATGAGGTAAATCAACGGCATCGAAAAGATTCCAGGGATATTCCGTCTTCCGGTCTGATCTGACAGTCTTTGCCTCCGAATCAGCATCCGCTTTATATGTAAGTTCACCGCAAGTGAGTGCCACAGGGCATTTGATCCTGCTTCCGTATTTGCCGTCTCCGGCCAGCGGATGACGTCTTGATGCAAACTGTGCCCTTATCTGGTGAGTCCTTCCGGTATCCAGAACGGCACTGACAAAAGAAAGATCCTCTTTGGCATCGTAGCCTAAGACCTCATAAGAAAGCTTTGCTTCCTTAACGCCTTTTCTCATCTTCTTAACCGGGAAAGTACGGTTGCTCCTCGGGTCGTGATAGAGGAAATCCTCCATCGTTCCGGTATTGTTTTCAAGCTTTCCGGCACATATAAGAAAGTATCTCTTGGATAAGATCTCAAATTCCGAACCGCTTTTAGCAGCAACGATCAGTCCCGCAACAGGCATATCGAGCCTGTAGAGCACGCCCATTCCGGAAGGCGCAGTCTTCTCGCTGTCCTCCCCTGCTTCTTTAAAAAGGATCACAAAATCCCTGCCCTGCTCGAGAATCTTTGCCATATCAACCTTCAGCAGATAAACATGCTGATATTTTCTTTTCCGCCGTCAATAAACAGCTCGACCATTCCGACGTCTTCTAATACCCTGTATTCAGGCTCTGCCGCATATGCCTTGGAAAACAGCGTCTTTCCCTCAAACCTCACGTTAAGCCTGCCGTTGTCATAAGAGACGAACCTGCTTTCTTTTACCATGCATTCCCTTAAGTCTCTGACCGGATACATGACCAGCCTGTCGGCCAGGTCGAAGTATAACTCCCTGGGCACCGAGAACGCGGAAGAACCGGACATCTTCGTGCTGTAGAGCCACGATATCAACACTCGTCTTCCGTCCCTGTCTTCAAACGTAAGAGGACTTAAAAACTCGTCGCTCGTATCGATCGGGAAGAACGGATCGAACTCATCGTCAAAGACGAATCTCTCACCGTCAAATTCCCCGCCTGCAAAAAGGACTTTCGTAGGCATATGCTTTTCGGACTGTATCATGAAGACCCATCTTCCGTCAGTCTCGAAAAGCTCGGGAGTCTCAATGACGCTTCCGTATTTCGCCTCGGAGAGCAGCTCGCCCCTGTAATCCCACGAGACCAGATCTTCGGATGAATATAAAAGCACCTTGGCTATATTGGAAGAGCCCGCTCCCACAACCATCCTGTAAGATCCGCCGTATCTGAACACAAAGGGATCACGCAGCTTTACGGACGAGCCTTCAAAAGGTGCTCTTATCACCGGGTTCGAATCAGCCTTAATGAAATTTATACCGTCTTCAGACCACGCAACCGATACCGTCTCTTCAGAAGAAGAGACCGAGTTATAGAAGATCCATATCCTGCCCTGCGCTTCTATCGCTGAACCTGACATACAGCCGCTCCCGTTCTCGTAGGGCATGTCGGGAGCAATCGCCAAAGGCAGATCTTCCCAGTTGATCAGATCGTCTGATACCGCATGTCCCCAGTGCATCGGACCGAATCTTCTGCTCAATGGGTTGCACTGGAAAAACAGATGGTATCTGTTTTTGAACAAAACAAGACCGCAGGGATTTCCAAGCCAGCCTTTTGTGTATACGAAATGGTATTTCACCTGACAAACCCCTGCGGTCTAATTGTTAGTTATCTGTTGTTATCCCGGTATTACTCGAGCTCGAGGAGAGATACTCTCAGTACTCCTTCCGCTGATGCAAGCTCATCAAGGATCTTCTTGGATACAGGCTGCTCGATCGCAACGAAAGCCTGAGCGTGAGGGTTGTCGGAACCGTCCTGGTTCTTTCTTCCCCAGTGCAGTGAAGCAATGTTGATGTTGTGCTTGCCGAGGATAGTGGTGATGCGTCCGATAACGCCCGGAACGTCATTGTTCTTGATAGCGAGAACAGTGGAAGACAGCGGGCAGTTCATCTCGTAACCGAAGAAGGATACGATTACTTCCGTGTCAGGTCCGAATACTGTACCGTTGATCTTGAGCTCACGTCCGTCCTCTGTGCAGAACTTGACGTTGATGAGATTGTTGTATCTCTGGATGGTCTCTGTCTTTGTCTCGACCACTTCGATACCGCACTCGTCCATGCACTCTTTTGCGTTAACGTAAGATACGTGATCGTTGCCCATACCCTTGAGCAGACCCATCATGAGGGAAAGTGTGATGATACCTGTGCCTGTGCTCTCTGCGAGCTCACCTCTGTAGCGTACTTCAACTCTCTTGATCGGAGTAGCTTCAGCCTGGAAGTACATAAGGCCGATCTTCTGCGCGAGTGAGCAGTAAGGCTTGATGTCGTCCATATTGCCGGAGAACTGGGGCATGTTGATAGCTGCAACGAGCTCGCCCTTGAGTGCACCGTCGATGAGTTCTACGATACCCTGACCGACCTTTGCGGTAGCCTCAACAGTGGAAGCTCCGAGGTGAGGTGTGATGTAGCAGTGAGGTGCGTGGAGAAGAACGTTGTCGTACTCCTGCTCGCCGGGTGCCTTATTGTAAGAAGGCTCCTTATCGAAAACATCGATAGCTGCTGCAGCAACCTGGCCTTCAGCCAGTGCGTCAGCGAGATCCTGCTCGTTTACGAGACCGCCTCTTGCAGCGTTAACGATCCTGACACCTCTCTTGCACTTATAGAGCTGCTCCTTGGAAAGGATGCCGTATGTCTCTTTTGTCTTAGGTGTGTGGAGTGTGATGAGGTCGCAGATGGGAAGGAGATCATCAAGAGTCTTGCATCTTGTTACTCCGAGCTTGTCAAACTTCTCCTGAGGAACATAAGGATCGTAAGCAACGACGTTCATGCCGACGCCCTTGAGCTTTCTGGATACGATGGAACCGATACGGCCGAGGCCGATAACGCCGGCTGTCTTGCCTTCGAGCTCAACGCCAACCCAGTTTCCGCGTCTGAAGTCACCGTTGTGAACGCCTTCGTTAGCGGCGCAGAGATTACGGAAGATGGAGAATGCATGACCGACTGCGAGCTCGCCTGCTGCCATGTTGTTGGCTGTAGGTGTGTTAAGAGCGATAACGCCGTGCTCTGTGCAGGCGTTTACGTCGATGTTGTCGATTCCCGTTCCTGCTCTGCCGACTGCCTTGAGACAATCAGCGTTGTTCAGGAGGGCCTCGTTGATCTTGGTTGCGGACCTTACGATGATCGCATCAAAACCTTTGATGTGCTTTTCGATCTCTTCCTGGGAATGACCGAGGTATTCCTCTACCTCATATCCCTGTGCTCTCAAATACTGTACAGACTCTTCAGCAATGCTTTCTGTGATCAGGATCTTCATGATTATCTTCCTCTCTGTATATTTCGATTTATATTTTAAGCTTCAATAACTTCGGTCAGATCATTGAGATACTGCTTAAGTTCTTCAATTGAAAGGTCACCCATGTGAGCGATTCTGAATGTGACGTCCTTGAGCGGGCCGTAACCGTTGCTCATGAGGTATCCCCTCTCGCCCATTGCCTTGCTGATCTCGGAGAAAGGCTTTCCGGTCGTGTTCTTGACACATGTTACGGTAACGGAAAGGTTATCCGGATCGCTGTAAAGCTCACAGTGCTCCCTTGCCCAGTCCTGAGCGAGCTTAGCCATCTCGCAGTGACGCTTATAACGGTTCTCGATGCCTTCTTCAAGGATCTTGTCGAGCTGGTAATCAAGAGCGAACATGTGGGACTCGGAGGGTGTTGAAGGATACTGGTAAGGCTTCTCCTTAACGAACTTAACGAGTTCGAGATAGTCGAAATAGAGACCTCTGTTCTCTACTGTCTCAGCTTTCTTGATTGCCTTCTCGGAAACGGAAGCGATAGCCATTCCCGGAGGCAGGCCCAAACACTTCTGTGTGGATGTGATGCAGACGTCGATACCGAGCTCATCAACAGGGATAAGATCTCCTGCCATTGAAGAGACAGCGTCAACGCAGACGATGACATCCGGATATTTCTTATAGACTTCAGCAAGCCTTGCCATAGGATTATGGATGCCTGTGGAGGTCTCGTTCTGTGTGATGGTGATAAGATCATACTTACCTGTGGAAAGAGCTGCTTCGAGCATCTCGGGTGTTGTGATCTGTCCGAGCTCTGACTCGAAAAGATCTGCAGCAATGCCGTTTGATGTACACATCTTGTACCATCTCTTACCGAATGCTCCGATAGAGAAAACTGCAGCGCGTGTCTTGGTAAAACTCCTTACGGCGCCTTCCATCAGACCGCTTCCTGATGATGTTGAAAGAACGATGGTGTTCTCAGTCATCATGACTTTCTGAAGCTTCTTTGAGATAGCTTCCTGAAGGGCTGAAGCTTCCTTGGTCCTGTGGCCGATCATGGGTGTGGCCATCTTCTCAAGAACATCCGGATACACTTCCGTAGGGCCGGGTATGAAGAGTTTCTTGTGCATGGGATTACTTCCTCGTTTCCACATATTTTAAAGCACTTGCATTATATACTTGCAGGATATCTTTTTGTAGTTAAAAAGGATGGTGGGAATATACAAAAAAGAATGCCCTCCGGCCCGATTTTTGGAGACGGAGGGCATATGTTGCTCTAATGATTTTCGCTTCAGTTGATCTTGATCGATCCTTCGGTAGTCTGAGCGGTCTCACCTGCACCTGTATCTGCACCGGCAGCCGCTTCAGTGTTCTGCGTTCCGCCCGGTTTGAACGTTACGGGAATCGTTCCGGCAATAACTCCGAGAGGAGGCAGGAGCAGTCTGTCGCCGCTGTGAGGAGTATAAGTTGCAGGATCCTGAGCATTATACTTGATGATGGTCTGGATACGGGGATCGTTCTCGTTGTCGAGGTCGATCTTGTAAACATAATGGAAGAGATCCCACCATGTCCTGAATCCGACGCTGTCAGAGAATACGAAGTAACCGATAGGAGCCGACTTGTCTTCGATAGTCGCCTTCGTTGATTCTGTTGTAGGCACGAAATCCGAAGTGCTCGCAAATGTAGGCACTGTACTCTCGGTAGGCTTCTTGCTGCATCCTCTTGCGATAAGAGCGATAACGATTATGATGCAGATGATAAGGATAGCCACGAACGCAAGGAACATATATCCGTTGCGGTTGAGCTTCATCTTTCTTCCACCGCCGCCGCTTCTGCCGCTGCCGCCGACTACAGGTGACTTGCGGGCGCCTGCAGGTCTGCCGCCTACGCTGCTCGGACCTGTGCCTGCGGGTCTGTAGGAATTCTGTCCGGGATTGCCGTACTGGGCCTGCTGACGTGCGGAAGGAGCTGCCTGCTGGGGAGCGGGTGCCTGAGGTGCGGAGAAACCGAACTGGCCGCCGTCATCAACTACTTCACCGGCACCGTCAACACCAAGGATGTTGTTGAACCATTCGTCATCAAGTGATGCGGAAGAAGAAGCGGAAGCTGCCTGTTCCTGGCCGGGTGTTCCGAATGCCTGGCCCGAATAATCCTGCTGATCCTGGTATCCCTGAGCCTGATAGCCCTGGTCCTGATAACCCTGTGCATCGTAGCCCTGCTGATATCCCTGAGGCTCATAGCCCTGCTGGCTCTGATATCCCGGCTGGTATCCCTGCTGGCCCTGGCCCTGATAACCGGGCTGATATCCCTGTGTATCATAACCCTGCTGGCTCTGGTATCCCGGCTGATAACCCTGTGCATCATAGCCCTGGTTCTGATAATCCTGATTCTGATAACCCTGGCCGTATCCGTAAGGATCCTGATATCCCTGCTGACCCTGAGCTCCGTAGTTCATATTCGGATCGTAAGAACCACCGTTCTGCTGACCATTTCCATAGCCGCCTGCAAAACCGTTGTTATCACTCATCGGAACACCTCCCTGTCCATATGCAGTCTGTTGCGTATTGTAAGTGCCATAGTTAGCCTGATCGCTTGTAGGGAAAGCCTCTCCGCCGTAGGGCTGGTACGGGGGAGCTGCGGCAGCAATGTCAGGAGCAACATCCTGTGCGCCGTAATCGCCATAAGCGGAAACGTCATTTGCAGGCTGGTTGATCTTCTCTTCCGAACCTACCGCATTGACGGGTGTATCGAAATTGCCGCCGTCATACAGGGGCATCTGGGGAATATCGTCACTCTTCTGCTTCTCACCGAGATCGACAGTGGTAACCATATTGCCGAAAGGAAGGATTATATCGTCCTCATTGCTTTCAGCAGGAGCAGGTGCAGGTGCAGGTGCGGGTGCAGGTGCCGGAGTGCTCTGCTGTACAGATGCGGGTGCCGGAGCAGGAGCCACAAATGTAACCGGAGTAGGTGTAGCGGCCTGAGGCGCGCTGGTAAGGTTCTCTGATTCGGGAAGCTGCTCTTCCACTACCGTTTCGGCCGGGACTTCAGGAACAGCAGGTGCTGCGGGTGCCGCAGGTGTTTCCGTCTCGGGGAAATCAACGGAAAGCTTGTCTTCTTCCTTGAGCTCGGGCTTCTTTTCATTAAGCTCGAAATCCGGAACCGGAATGGACTGTGCGCCCTCGGGTTCTGTCTGTACCGGCTTGTCTGCAGCAGAGAGATCATCTCCGAATACAAGCGGAGGTGCATTCTTCAGTTCATCGGAAGAAGCCTTGCCATACGGATCAAAAGGCTCGCCTGCAGGCTGGAGGATATTGCCGCCGTTGCCTGCCGTAAATACGATCTCTGCAGGAGCACTTGTTGCTGCGGGTGCAGCGGGCTCTGCACTTGCTGCGGGTGCCGCAGCAGCTGTCGGATTGAAAGGTGTAGACAGATCCGGGAAAACGGAAGCTGCCGGCTCGGCAGGTTTTGCTGCCGGAGCGGTGCCAGCAAGTCCTGCAACAGCGCCTGCAATAGCTGCGCCGTTCTCAGACTGATGCAGTACAGCGGTTATGTCATCAACAGGCTTGGTAGGCTCATCGTCAACATCGGGGACGTACTCGATGCTCGAAACCGTCTTCATCTTTGCGGGAACAGCCTCAGCAGCTTTAGCAGCTTCTTCCGGGTGCTCTCCGACCTTGGCTACAAAAGGTGATGAAGGAATGTCAACGGCCGGTACCTCAGGAACCGAAGGAGCTGCCGGGATGACCGGAGCTACGGGTACCACGGGCGCAGCTGCCGGAGCGGCAGGAGCCGAAGGCATAGCGAAATCGAAAGAGATAGTGGAACCGGGAGCCGACTCGGTCTTTGCCGCTTCAGCCGCAGCCTGTGCGGCATCGGCATCGCTCTTTGCGGATTCCTTCATCTCTCCGAAGATGTTCTTTAAGACTTCCTCGGCTGATGCTTCCTTTGCGGGTTCATTCTTGTCGGGGAATTCGAGAAGCGCATCTGTCTTAGCGGCAGGAGCAGCTTCACCGGCATTCTCGCCGAAAACGATCGGACCATCAGAAGGCTTGCCGTCAAGTCCTGCCTCGGCAGCGACAGTAGCAGCAGCTACTTCCGGCTCAGGATCGAGGTTAACGAAGCCCGCGTCAGCGATTGCTTTTGCGGCTGCACCTACCTCACCGCCTTCAACGGTGGATTCAGTGATCTCATGAGGCTCGTCCTCGTAAGACTTCTCCTTCTTTCTGCGTCCGAAAAGTCCGCGCTTCTCTTCCTTGGAAACGCTCTCAACGAACGAGATGGAGATCTGCATAGGAGTATTGGGCATTCTTGCAGAAGCCTGTGTAAGGATAAGGCCTGCAGCATCGCACTGGTCCTCGGCATCCGTGAGGATCCTGAGGATCTCGCGCTGTCCGAGCGCGTCGTAAACAGCCTTGTTGCAGAGGATGATGCAGTCGTTGGGTGTCAGTGTGAAGAAGTTGGACCAGAGCGCGTTGGCGGTCTTGGAAGAGCAGTAGTACTGGAAGTCTCCTACCCTGTTGCCGTACGCATCGATCGGTTCCATCGGGATCCCCGCGTCAGTAAGGGGGAATACCGTGTCGTCCCTGTAAAGGAAAGCGAGGCCGTTGCCGATCGTAACGGCGAACGCCTCGGAATCTCTGACGATAACGCCTGAGAAATAAGGGTTTCTTGTCTGGTTGTCAGTAAGCTTAAGAGCTCCCGCAACTTCTACGGCGGTCGAAAGGAACTTCTCGATCATGCCGTCGATCTCTTTGTGACCGTTCTTTACGTCATTGCAAAGTTCTCTGAGCTGGGGTTCGAACGGAGGGAGCGAACCGGGCTCAAAACCCTGGATCGTCGGGTGTGTGAAAACAGAAAGGAAAAAACCTCTTTCGTCTTTGTCTATCGTAATATCAGCGGAACGTGTCTCTCTTTTGCCGCAGAGTCTTCCGTCAAGATAAAAGGCATCTGTTAAGGACTGCGACGGGTAAAATCTCGCCGTCAGCGTTGTTGCAAGCCTTGTCAGGGTAGCCATTAAGCCAATCCTCCATATAAATATTCAGGATAATTATAGCACAACGGCCCGTGTGACAAAGTTTTTTTGACTTTTTTCTTCTAATTGTAATAAGGGATGCCTCATTTTCGAGACATCCCTTCATCATTTCTTGCTATTTGAGAAGCTTTTTCATGTTCTCTTCGATCTGCTCGAACGTTCCCGTCAGCGAATCGAGGTAAGCCGTGTGGATCTGCTTGTCCGTAGCTTTGGGGAACTGCTTCCTCATGTTATCCATCGTGTTCTGCGTCCACACATAACCCATGCCGTACTTGGCATAATAGCAGGGATCGGTCACGAGCAGCGTGTAGAACTTGGAGAAGCTTGACTTCGTAACAAAGAAACCGTGTCCGTTCAGATAGCTTACGCTCTCTTCCAACGACCAGCCCTCATAATGAATGCCGTAGTCAACCCTTGTGGAAAGAAGCAGAGACAGCCTGTCATCTGCTCTTGCGTATTTGACCGCATCAGATTCGCCGTTGCCGCTGAAATACTTCATAGAGTAGTACTCAGTGTATGTAGCCCAGCCTTCCTTATAACCGGTGGATCCGGAAACATACATGTAAACGTGCTTTGTCTTGCTGCGTGTATACAGGGACTGGAACATGTGTCCGGGATATCCTTCGTGTGCGCAGGTTATGCCGAAATTCTTATCTACGCTCCTGTTATTTACGATGATGACATTCGAATTGAAGTTATCAAGATGGAATCCCAGATAAGCCGCGGGCGAGAAGCTCTCCTGGAATACCTTCGGAACTTCCATGAGATAGTACTCGTGCGACGGGATCTTCGGGAAATCGGGCTTTACGGCTTCCCTTAAGAAATCGAGATTCTTATCGACTGATCCCTTGGAATAAGCGCGTGCATTATACTCGTCCTTCCATTCGGATCTGCGGGACATGAGTTCCGACATCTCCTTTTCGGTCTTCTTGATCTCCTTGTCAAGGAGCTTGATAGTCTCATCGATGGTAGCGCCGTTATTAGTCTGAGTTCTGTTAAGGATGGCGTAATATGCTTCTCCTCCCCTGTATTCGGTGAGGCCTGCATCCCTGCCGCCTGCAGACTTGAGGGCGCGCATACGCTTGGCGCATTCTTCGAATTCGGGGAATACGATATTCTTCATCGCATCCTCGTTCTCCCTGATAAGGCGTGCACGGTCGGAAGATGACAGACCCTTTATCTTGTCGAGCCTTTCCTCGAAAGACTGGTAAAGGAAGCAGTCATCCTTCTGCTGAACGAGATTGTCGAACGTAACGGCTGCAGCTTCATAGCTCTCGGGAGAGGAAGCAAATCCGTACTTAGCCCTTGTCTCCTCATATTCGCACATCTGGTCATAGTACCTGTCGATGTCCTTGAGTACGAGGATATAATTTTCTGCATCCTTAAGGTTCTCGAATGTGAAAACATCAAGAAGGAAAAGGACTTCACTCTGGGGACCTACCAGAGAATTAAAGATCATGGTGTAGTACTCGAATGCCGTATAAGAATAAGCGTAGATATCTTCTTCGATATCGTAAAGGAGCTTGTCGAAGCAGATCCTGTCATCACCTGAAAGAGTCTCAAAATCGATCTCAAGAAGGAGATCTCTCTGCTTCTCATAGAACGCCTTCTTCTCCGGATACTTGGATGCAGGCGTTGTCGCATCGCCCCAGGCCTTATTGGGATCGATGCCCGTAATTCCGACCTTCTCGGGATTCTCGAAAAGGATATCGGCATCAACATAGCAGCTGACGGCATTCTTAAGTATTACATGCTCGACTTCATTGAGCCTGTTTACGGCATCCTGTCCTTTGAGGCTGCCGGGTTTGTGCTTGGGATGGACCTCATCAAATGAAGCAACGTGATCAGGATAGGTCAGTTCCCCGGAAGTGTTGATATACTTGCCGTCATCAGGAGCCTTTGTAGGAGCGGGCTTCTTTGAAGCTTCCGTCTCTTCGGTCTCGGTGGGTTCTGTCTCATCGGTCTCAGTAGGCTCTGTCTCTTCGGTCTCAGTGGGTTCTTCGCCCCATTCGGGCTTATGGTCACCCGCATAATGGCGCTCGGTGGGCTCGGCCAGCATCTCTTTGAGTGCTGAACAACCCTGCAGCGAGATCATCATGGATACCGCTAAAAGAAGGCAAAGTAACTTTCTGGCATAATGCTTCATATTGATTACCTCTCAAAAACCTTATTCCGTTGAATTATTATTTCAAGTGAAGATAATACCACATTTGTGCAATTAATTCCCCGTAAAACCTCGGCCGCTTTCAAGTCTTTCCAAAAGCGCGTCATAATCCTTGTTTCCGGCCGAATCCTTGGGCAGATTTATAAAGAATTCCACTTTGGAAGGGCACATTGCCTCGTGAAGCATCATAAGGCACTCGTCCGTAATCCTTTGCTTGAGATCCGCAAGAAGATCATTGTCAAAAAGGAGCTGCTCTGCCGGAACGACCGCCGCAACGAGTTTAGGACCGGATACATCCTCAACAACGACCGAAGCGGCATCAACAACGCCTGCGACCATGGAGATAACCCTGTCCACCTGTGTCGGATAAACAGGGAAACTGTTGATCTTATAAACACTTCCGGGCCTGCTTATCAGCGAGAAGAACCCTTTCTCATCCATCTTGCCTATCATGCCCGTAAAGAACCAGTCTCTTCCGTCAGGCAGATGTCTTAAAGCACCGGGCACAGTTTTCTCATCCTTCACCAGTCCCAGACAGCTGACAGGCGAACAGACAGCTATCTCGCCTGTCCTTCCCTGAGGCATATCCTCTCCGGTCTCACTGTCCGCTATCTTCATGAAAATGCCCGGCATCGGAATGCCGATCATCCTGTCGCTTGTCGTTCCTTTGGGAGTATAAGCAAAAGCCAGCGTCTCATCGCAGCCGGTTACAGAACATATCCGGAGTTCATCCTCATTCTTTCCGGACTTGTTGAACAAAGCCGATTTCTGGGTACTCGTCAAAAGTCCGCTTCCGCATACGATCATCGAAACGGATCTCATTACGTTCCTGTTGATACCGTTCTCGTTGAGCCTGGCGACAGTGCCGTTGTACCCGATTATAGTGTCGGGACGGTATCTCATTATCGGGAAAGAAGTCCATTCCGCATCGAACCAGGTGAAGATTATAAGTGTCTGGCCCGAAAGCAGGACATCGTTCATGCCCACACTGAAACCGAATGAAAAGCATATCTCGTTCAGGCACAGCACTCTCGAAGGCCGCGAAAGCCTTAAAACGGATTCTTTCTCGAGAAACATCGCGATATTTGCCGAGGTATTGAGCGCTCCGGCGCTGTAAGCGCATGTCACGCCGCCGTCCGAAGCGTTGTCGGTCTCGAGCATTACACAAACACGTTTGTAATTGTTGTCAGGTCTGAATTCACCTTCATTCTCGCTTTCCGTCATGGCTTCACGCCATGTCACGATCTTTGCTTTTGCCTTATCCCTGCTCTTGAAGGCCGGGACAACGGCATCGTAGGTAGACAGCGGATAGAACCTGAACATGTTTTTGTAAATGCCGGTAATGTAATCCGAGTACTTGCCGATTATGACCGTTTTTATCTTGGTCTTTGCTATCGA
>ODAI010775567.1_pt1 | contig 13397 bp, 18 predicted proteins | sample 1539321 | NCBI WGS metagenome assembly ODAI01 (sample SAMN02144231, study PRJEB22623) | gut metagenome | biome: sheep rumen | host: Ovis aries | place: New Zealand
CATATCGCGCTTTTATCTTTTGAGATGCCCCACCGCAAAAAGACTTTGCAGCAGGGCATTGGATTATGTGGGCATTCAAACCGGAAAAAAGAATAAATGTTAATACAAGCCATTTTCCTGCTTAAAAGTTTGTTTTTTAAAACAGTATCTGTCCCCGTGACTGGCGTGGCTGGTTTGTTATATTTGGAGGTTTTTCTTTGTAATGTTTGGACGAATCAAAATATTTTGTATCTAGTGAAAGAAATTTCTGTTCCATGCAGTCTTTAGCTGTAGATATGTATCTGTATTTATGGGGCTATACATAAAGGCCTCATTTATTGTATGGATTTAGACACTCTAATTCAGAGAGCTAAGGAGAAAGACCCAGATGCTCTCGACACAATATATAGAACATACTATCCCCAGATGGTGGGGACTTGTATGAATATCATTCGTGAAGACAAGGCTGTGGCTAATGACCTTGTCCATGATGCATTTATCCTAGCATTCGTTTCCATTGGTAGTCTTAAGGATAACTCAAAATTCAGTGAGTGGCTGACATCTATTGTCAGGAATGTATCACTGAAACATATTAAGCAACGAGATAAGGTGCATGTCCTGCCTGTTTCCTCTATCAAAGAAGAGGATGCCGTATTTGTCGATCCTGCGCCTTCACCTGATGCAGACTTGAACTATAAGGAACTGCTTGAACTCATCAGCCAACTGCCAGAAGGTTATAGTAAGATACTGCGACTTTCTCTTATCGAAGGTTTCTCTCATAAAGAGATTTCCGAAATGCTTGGTATTATGCCGCACAGTTCTTCATCGCAATTGGTTCGTGCAAAAATTGTTCTGAAACGTCTCCTCGGCAACAAGATGATTGCCATTATCACGATCTTGCTTCTTACCGCCCCTGTATGGTATTTCTTGTTCAATCACGAAGACAAGCAGAAGAACGAAGTTGTGAAAGTTGATGGAAATGAAGGGCAATCAAAGCCGAACACAGAACACATCACAGCAGAGCTGCAAGATACCATTACAAAAAAGGACGCCAATTCAGTCCTTAGCCCCGTCATCAATATCTCTACTCATCGTAGTAAAGAGATAGCATTGACTGACAAGGAAGAAATGCAGATTACAATACCTGATACAGATTCCGTAGAAGTCAAGCCTAATACAGACATCCATAATGAGGTGCTGATAACAGAAGCCGTGGAGGACTCTACAGTATCATCAAAGAAGGATTCTATTACCCATCCAGTATTTGTTCCAGAGATAAACATCACAGAGGAACTTGGCAAACAGAAAAAGAGATGGCAATTCCTCGCAGCAGGTTCTCTCGGTCCGGCATTGGCACAGAGTGCCTACAAGCTTATAGCCGTTGACAACAGCAGACTACCCGAGCCGGATGCTTCGTCTGTTGTTTTGCCAGACCATGTAAGCACATGGGAAGAGTATGCCACCTATCTGAATTCAATTCCTCATTCCGACATACCGGCCGATACGCTTGCGCTGATGGAGATTGCAGACTACAATACTGGTGAGATTGAGCAGAAGGTGCATCACGATATGCCAATCACGTTTGGCATTTCATTGACAAAATCTCTTGGCAGGAACTGGAGTCTTGAAACAGGCTTACAGTATTCAATCCTTAAATCACGGTTCTATTTGGGAGAAAACGGCTATTCGATAGTTGACAAACAAAAGGTTCACTATCTTGGCATACCGCTTCGCGTCTCCTATAACTGGATTGACTACAAGCGTCTGTCGGCATACACCTCTGCGGGTGTTTCACTGCACATACCTGTATATGGAAAAGTGAGCAGCAGCTATCTTGTAAACTGGCAGAGTGCATATTCTGAGAGTAGGCACTTTACCCCGTCTCTGCAATGGCAGACTGGTATTGGCATAGGATTACAATACAAGTTAGCTCCAAATATCAGCTTATTTGTAGAGCCGACATTCAATTGGTTTATTCCGTCTGGTAGTGACACACACACCATCTGGACAGAGCATCCATTTATGTTCACATGTCCATTCGGATTGAGAATCACTTGGTAATAGTTTGGCACAGTAATCTTTTCCGCACGTTAAGATGAGGAAGAATGGTAAAGAAACCCAGAGAGGGTACTTTACCATTCTTCGTTTTCACCACTATTTCCTCAAAATATAGAAACAACTTGAACAGAGGAAGTTCCTGAAATAAGGAATAGACGACATAAGGGATGACAGTTTGCGAGGCGTAAGTCCAAATTTGACTTTGTAGTGTGGGTTGATAAGGAATAGGGTCCTGTTTTGAATCTTCAGTCTCGTCTGGTTCACGATTCGTTCAAATGCTTCAATCGTTATGCGGGTTTGCCTTATGGAAAGCAATTCGTTCAGACAGGCATCGCTTTCTCCTGCCAGTCTGATAAGCCCTTTATACAGAATTCTGGGCAAAAGGTGAATGAAGGGAGTATGCGAGAGCATCCTGCTCCTGCAAATCTGCTGATGTCCGCCAAAAGGCATCTGCCATGCTGGAAACGACATGAATACGACACCACCCTCCCTCAGGAGACAACCAATATGTGACAAGAACTTCTCCTTGTCATTTATGTGTTCCAGAACATCGTGACATAAAATAATGTCGTACTGACATTCGAAATCTGTGAGTTTGAAGAAGTCTTCGGCTATGAACCTGCCCTTTACTTGTTTCTCCGTGAAGAATCTTTTAGCTTCTTCTATTCTGCTGGATGCAATATCAATACCTGTAACATTACATCCAATCTTTGAGAATGGCAGCAAATTGCCGCCCTCACCACATCCAACCTCCAAGATTCTCATTCCCGGAGCCACTCCATGCCATAGTTTAATGTACGGAATGAAGTAATTTGCACAAGTATCTGCTAACTCTTCAAAGTAGCGTCTTCTGTTCTTATGACGTTCCTGCATTTTATGATGTAATTTGCAATAATGTTTGGTTGCGTGTCGTTAATAATGATATGGAAGGAGACCCGATGACTGCATAGTTTAAAATATATTTGATGCGGTGCAGTCTTTGAAACCTTTTGGATATCTATATTAGAAAGGGTAAAAAGCATAAAAAATCAGTATAAAACAGCATTTAAGAAATAAGATTGCCATTGCAGTTCTGCTATCGTTAAGTTCATTTGAACTAAACGCTCAACATCATTGGGCTTTGGCCATTTTGCAAAAAGGTAAAGAAAAACCAACCATTATGGAGTACCATAGTGTCATAGAGACGGCAGAGAACGGGATAGAGTATCATCGTATCTTTGACGATGGCTACCGATTCCGTAATGAGACCTATAATCCTATAAAACTACAGTATGGCTACAGATGGGCAGACAAGCAAATGTACATTTACGACTATAATAATCACAAGGAGTCTCTTGCATTTGACTTTAACTTGACCTCTGGCGACCATTTTACATCATTTAATGGCTTGGAATGGGAGATTGAAACGGTCAAGGACACTCTTGTAAACATGTCGTTTCAGGGGAAGGGGGATAGTGTAACAAAGAAGTTACTGACAGTAAAGACCCTTACAATACCTCGCTGCACACCTTCTCAGGATTGACCACCAATTGGTACCAATAGCGTATGCCGTTGACGTAGAGTTTCACGTCAAACTCCGTGTCGTACTTCAATGCGTCAGGTTGCATCAAGAACGGCTGCACATCCGTACCCTCATCGTTCTTCATCGGAATCTTATTCCAGAACACTCGTAGGAAGTCGATGGCTTCAAGCAGGTTCGACTTGCCACTGGCATTGGCACCCAGCACCACAGCGAAGCGTAGCAGCTGAACACCATCGGGCATGGTCACGACACTGTTGTATTTGTCATTCCCTGATGTCTCGAAACTCAGTACCACCTCGTCACGAAACGACTTGAAGTTTTTAATCTTTAGTTCTTGTAGCATATCTAAGATCGAAATTACGCCGCAAAGATACGAATAATTTTCGTTCGTTAACATCAAATCTGTCATAAAATCAAATTTTGTTTTTAAAATTAGCACGATTTAACCAAATTGAGCGATTAAAATCATAAATTATTCAGTTTTGTAGTGCCACAATTCCCAATATCGTCATCTCGTTTGAGTTCTATGAGTGGTGAGCTTGCTCTTTTTCCACACCCCATTTCCCTCCCAAAATTGGACTTTTGGGGAATTAGGCTTCCCCTTAAGAAAAATTCCACACCTTAGGCAAGCCTCATAAAGCTCGTTTTTGGACTGCTTGATTTTTCCATATTTTGGGGTTCCAACACTCAAAACCTGTCAGGAATATCGTGGTCAGGGACAAGATGTAGGACACGAATTGTGATGCCAGAAACGTCTCCTTTGACGCTGATAACGTCCATGTCTTGAAGGGATTTTAGGAAAGACATGACGGTCTTTCTGTCCCATTTCCATTTGTTAGAGAGGCCAAGAATCGTGTAATGTCTGGGCGCATTTGAGCCGTTTTTATACTGGTTGATTAACTCAATTTGGTTCTCCAAGAGATACATAAAAGCATCGTATCTTGATGTCTTATTTGGCAATGACTTGGAAATAAACCGCAGCAAATCAGCATGCAGTTTTGTGAAAATAGTGTTTGTCTTTTTCATTTTTCTTGTTCATTTGAATCGTTTAAACTAATCCCTTTTTAATTGCATGATCAATCGCTTCATTACGTTTTTTCAAGTATAAAGGGATGCTCCCCATGAAGATTTGAGTGTCGAATCTGCTATAGAAACGCTCGTATCTTCCTAACTTGAAGCCGAAGAAAAACATCATCAGTTCGTCAATCTTCAGCCAGTGATAAAACACCGAAATACCCATCGCAACCGTTTGAAATTGCTCTTTGGTGGCATCTTCTTTCAGCCCACAACTTAGCGTCGCATCTGCTATTTGCGGTATCAGCCAGATGTTGGAACATTCGTTGTTCTGATAGGCAATATTAACCTCTGAGAGAGTCGGCGAATTGCCAAAAAGATACTTGTATGGATGCTTCACAATCTCAAATTGCCTTGATGGATTGTTATACTCCATGAAACTTTTAAATGTCGGAAACTTGTCTAACAATATCTCAATTCTTGGTGTCAGAGAGGTACGTTCCTCCTGCTTTACACAATTCTTGGATAAGCTCTTTGGCTGTGTTGTGTACGGATTCTCGGCGACTATTGTTTGAGGTAATATCTGATCTACGGTTGGCATATATCTTACTCTTATCCTTATTCTTATTATTTATGCATGCGTTCGCATCCGTTTGCATGCATTCGTATGCATCCGAATCTTTCTCCTTTGCCCATCGCATCTTGGCACTTTCGCTATTTTTCTTGCATTTCTCTTCATAGCTTTTCCTGTCTCGATCTATCTGCTTTTTAAAGGAGATGAACAAGGCCTGCATGGAATTGTCTTTAAATTTAGGCTCTTTTCCGGTGTTGGCATAGTCCAACATCGCTATGATAAATGCTCCAATTTGTTCGTGGGAAAGACACTTGATTGTTTCTATCCAATCCAGGTGGATGAGGATAGCAGGAACTGTTTTCTTTTTCATATTGTTCGTGGTTCTTGTGAATTCTGTCTTTGCTTTTCTATACTCTTATTGCCACAATGTTTCATCCAATCGTCAATCTCAGACTGGAGAAAAACCAGTGCTTTGTTAATCTTGTGGTGCGGTATCTGCCTATCAGATACCCAACCATAGACTGTTTGTTTGACGGGGTGGGATGGGATATAGTCACATAGTTCATCGACATCCATCCAATGTGATGAACAACAATCTTCTTGCCTGTTCAGCAAGCTTTGGGCGGTCTTTTCCAGACCCTCCACTTTCTCAATAAGGTAGGACAATGCCCCCGGCATCTCCTCCAATGTTTTTAATCTTTCCATATTGTTTGTTATCCTTAAAAAACGGCTGCAAAAGAACAATAAAAAAATAACTAAACAGGTTTTTTGCAGTAGAAAGTGCTTTTTTTAACATTTCACGAATTGGCAAAAGGCTATAAAAGAATAAGCAAAGCATTGATAAACAGTAAGATATAATCATATTGAGTGTGTAGTTACTTCTTTCAAAAATGAGCTTAATGATCACAATTTGAGATAAAGGGCTTTGGTACTATGCAATAAAGAGGCTACCCAAATTGAAATGTTGATAGATAATTACTATTAAATTTGGTGATATCACATTCTTTTATTATATTTGCACTCGATTTTAATTTAATAAAGATGAACGAAAGACCTCTTAATCGGCTTAAAGTGGTTCTTGTGAAGAACCAGAAGACAAGCAAATGGCTGGCAGAACAATTAGGCGTTTCTGCTGTAACTGTCAGTAAATGGTGTACCAATATGCACCAACCCGACTTGCAGACATTGGCTAAAATAGCCGAATTGATAGGGTGCGATAAACGAGAGCTAATTACTGAATAGAAATGTTTCAAATCAAACTACGAGAACACCCAGCATTGGAATCTGGATGCGGAGTATATGGAGCCGTTGAAGGAGTTCTTGGAGAAAAGTTTGGGATAAATGACAATGATTGTAATTTTTTATATGGATAAAGATAGAAATAACCAAATCGACATTGATCCTCAAATAAAATCAGATTATGATTTAATCATGAAGGATTGCCCCAAATTGATTTCCTCACAATGGGAGATGGTGGGGGAGAATTATAAGCAGTTTTCCTTGTATAATACTTATTATGAAACAAAGGTCTCTAATTGTATTGAATTATAAAAGGTTTTAAGATATGCCTAGTTGGAGTAATATATTGGATCAAGTTCAAGCATTATCTAATGAAGGAGCTGAACTAAATAAAATTAGAAGAGAGTATCTTGCAAAGATATCTTCAATAACTGGACGTAATGTCATTTCATATTATTCGTGTTGGTTAAAGACGCCAGGCGCGCCTAATTCTTCAATTAATGATCAAGACATGAATGCATTTATGAATGCAGTTCATGGCTTGGACAAAGGCAAGGGACTTGATCTTATTTTGCACACACCTGGAGGTGATTTGGCAGCGACAGAAAGCTTGATAAACTATCTTCGGACTATATTCTCCGATGATATTCGAGCTATTGTCCCTCAAATATCAATGTCTGCAGGAACAATTATTGCTTTATCATGTAGGGAAATCATAATGGGGAAACAATCTAGTTTAGGGCCTATTGACCCTCAGCTTGGAGGAGTTGCTTGTCAGTCTGTTCTGGAGGAGTTTGAGACTGCCGTTAAAGAAGTAACTGCAAATCCTGCTTCTGCTGCATTATGGCAAGTTATTTTCAATAAATATAATCCAACATTTATTACAGCTTGCAAGAAATCTATAGAATGGTCTGAGAGGCTAATGGTAGATTATATACAATCTGTTTATGGCCTTTCATTCAATATAAAACCAGTAGAAGATATTTTCTTAAATAATAAGAATAGTTATTCCCACGCTCGTCATATTCCTAAAGAAGCATGTAAGAATGCAGGTCTTCACATTATTGATTTGGAAGGCAATCAAGATTTACAAGATGCTGTTTTAAGCCTGCATCACACATACATGATTCTTTTTGATAAGTTTAGCATCTCAAAAGTTGTTGAGAATCAGATGGGTGGATGCTTTGTTCAACAATTTGACCCTAAGCAGTTGATTCCTCGCTAAAGTTTATATGAAAGAAAACAAAAGTTAGTGGGAAACTTTTTCATACTTAGTGGGTAACTCGGAAAAGTTAGTGGCTAACTTGAGAATACATCATAAATTAGTAAAACGAGAAGCGAATTATGGATAGGCAGGGCTTTATAGAATTTAATACGCGATTATCACCTGAAAACTCTCGAAAAGCTACCAGTTATGCTCAGGCGATAATGATTCTGGACGAGGTGCTGGCGCATCAAAATGAAATCGACCTCCATGGGCATTCTCTCTTTGACATTCCAAATGCAGCCACCATAGAGGAAGTACTGCGTTTTGTGAATGACGAGGTAAAAAAGATGAAAAATAACCAGCAAAACATCTTTGATTATGGAAACCCTGGACAAAGAAGCTATCCATTGAAGAATTTTTGTTCTGCTGCCCTGAAGAGTCTGAAGAAGTATGCTTTATATGAACAAGAAGTAAAGGCCGCTGATATAATAGTTGCTCAGGAATCAAATCCAAGAACCATCTCCAAGAAACTCATTACCCATTTCGACCTTACACAAGAAGGAGAAGATGTTGTCGCTGTCACAAAACGCCGAAAGGGACAAGACTATTTTCGTCGTATGATACTCACCAATTACGGCAGCCGTTGTGCGCTGACAGGCATAGACATTCCGCAATTGCTCATTGCCAGCCACATCATCCCCTGGGAAGACAAGAAACACAAGCAAGATCGCTTGAATCCTTGCAACGGTATCTGTCTCTCGGCACTTTATGACAAAGCTTTCGATGAAGGTTTCATTTCTTTCTCGCCAAGCGACTACACAGTCTGTTTCTCCTCTATCTTGCGAGAAAAAGAAACAAAGGAGTATTACGACAAGCACTTTGGCCTTATTGCTGGGAAAAAGTTAACTATGCCAACAGATTATTTGCCCAGTAGTGAGTTTCTTGAGTATCATTACGAATGTATTTTTCAGAGATGATTTTGGATATGGCCCAGAAGAAATATAAAGATGTTGCGTACATTCAAATGGATATATCTTATTACGGGAAGTACTTTTCTAAAGTGAAGTACTATCCAGCAAAGGTTAGTGGGGTAAGTTCCCATTCCCTCCGAGATGAAGATGGTTTTTGGTTTGGTTTGGATATGGATGGTGTTATTCCGATAAATGTACATTTGTTTTTCTTCGACAGGAAGTGGAACACAAATTGTGAGCGTTGTGAACGTGATGCCGATGGCGGTTGGAGTCATGTATTTGATTCTTCAATCTTATGTAAAAACATCAGAATTAAATATACATATTGATTATGAATATAGAGAATATACTTCGAATTGGCGATGTCTCGGACAATGGTCAGGTAACGATTGTTGATGAAGACAGATTATGTTATCTTGTTAAGTCTGAAAGTAGGGGCTCAGTTGGTCTGCGAACAATTTCTAAGGCTTTGTTAGGTGAGTATGTGCACTACTTTACAGAAAATCCGGACTCCAATGCTAATACCGCCAGAGATGTCTTATGTGGTAAAACAACAATAGACAAATTCGAGTATGGATATACTTCTACACTGACCGTAATGGCCAAGATGGTTATCGAAAACTCTGCAAGAAGAGTAGATTATGATACTGATAAGGATAAGACAAAGAGACCTCTCCGGCAAATCTTCTATAACTCACCTAATACAGAATATATTATTTCATATCTTACCGCTCTTCGTACTAAGCCATTCATGTTGTTAGCAGGAATCTCAGGTACAGGAAAAAGCCGTATTGTTAGAAAGTTGGCACAAGCAACCACGACTCAACAATACGACAATGATGACGATCGCTGGAAAGACAACCGCCCTGAGAACTTTGAACTGATACAGGTGAAACCGAACTGGCATAACTCGATGGATGTGGTGGGATTCTATTCCAACATCTCAAAGAAATATGAATATACTCCTTTCGTTGAGTTCATAGTTAAAGCATGGCAGCATAAAGACACTCCGTATTTCCTTTGTCTGGATGAGATGAATTTGGCGCCTGTGGAAGAGTATTTTGCAGAATTTCTCAGTGCAATAGAATCTCGCTCAACTGATGAGAAAGGTGAGTATATTACTGACCCCATTATCAAGCCATTTAAAGAGTTTGGCAAAGATGTATGTGAAGATATGCTGAAGCATCTTCTCGGTGAGGCGCACCATACAGAGTCTAATCCTCTAGCGGAACAGTTCACGAAGAAAGGCCTGACATTACCTCCTAACCTCATGGTGATGGGTACCGTGAATATGGACGAGACAACTTTCTCGTTCTCACGCAAAGTGCTTGATAGAGCTATGTCTATGGAGATGAACGAGGTGGACTACGACAAGTTTCTTTCGGGCGAAAGCGAGCAATTCCCACTGCTGAAGGACATTAATGATTTGCTGGTAAAACGTCCTCAACTAGCATCAGAGGTGAAAGAAGAAATTGATAGTGCAAAAGTTATTGGTTATCTCAAGGACGTCAACAATCTATTGGATGGAACACCCTTCAAACTGGGATATCGTGCAGCGAACGAGGCAATGCTTTATGTAGCTGCAAGTCGTGACTTCGCAGGAGAGAAATTCAGCATTGAAAAGGCTTTGGACGAGTTCACACTGATGAAGATACTGTCTCGCATTGAGGGTGACGACAATCGATTGACTGTTGATGAAAATGATCTTGTATTAGAAACCATTGGTAAGGATTCAATAACAGATGCTGGTGAAGATCGTATAAATCTTCTGAACTGCCTGCGTGCAATAGTAAGAGAAAATATAGGCAGCAATACAGAAACAGAGAAGAAGATAAACATCATGTATCGCACGCTTGAAAGGGAACATTTCGTTTCCTACTGGGCATAAAATGGCGACGAAGGGGAACATATTCAACTTTGAAATTCGGAATGACGATGTCCGAATGCGCTTTTCGTGCAACAAAACCATTGACCGCATTCGAAAGGCAATGGACAATTTATGCGTTGAGAGTGGTAGTGAAAAGTTGAATGCAGAATTTGTCACTACGCAAAATGATACTTTCTTTATATTCAACGGACATGAGAGTGAGAGCAAGCGACAGGTGCGCGAAGCTCTTTTCTTTGAGAATACGCAATATCCCATATTAATTCAAGGTGAAGATGGTGTGACTGAGATGTCGCTTCTGTTTTCTAACGTTACTAAAGATGCACAACTGAGTAGTGACGGAAATCTGCTATTTGGTGCTATAGGATTTGGCAATCAGGTCGGGAAAACAGACATCTGTCTGAACTACAAGAAAAACGGGAAGGCAAAGAGTATGCGGTTCACTACCGAGGTGCTGAGTTACAAGATGGACTACCGCACAGATATGAAGTGGATTATCCGAGACATTGAGCGGGAGTATAGTATGCTGTCGTTTGCCTTTATGCGTGAGACCTACATCAACTTCCGTACTCGAGGTGGTGAATCGACTGATTTGATTTGGTGGCAGATTTTCCAATCGTGTTTTGAGAACATAACCAAAGCCTGCCGACAAATCATTAATTCACCGAGGCGAAAACTGCACGATAGAGTTACCTATGAGAGACAGGAGAGACTGAGATGGATAGAGCGCGAATTAGAAAATGAATATTACGAATTCAAAGATGACCCTCATCACCTCTACCGTACACATGAACTTTGTCATACCAATGACACGGTAGAGAACCGTTTCCTGAAATTTGTGATGCGGCAAACGCTGCAACGGTTTACCATAGTGAGCCAGCATATCCGAAATACAATAGCCAAATCCAAGATAATGGAAAGCAAGCTTGAAGAAATGGGAGAAGAACTGCAACGGCTGGTGAGCCATCCTTTCTTCAGGAATATTGGAATATTCAAGGGGTTCTCGCAGGACTCGTTAGTCATGAAAAAATCCATTAATTACCGAACCATTTACCAGAAATGGATAGAATTACAGTGCGGATACGAACTGGAAGAGGGCATAAATAAACTGGAAACAAAGGATATCGCCATGCTGTATGAGATATGGTGTTTCCTGAAGGTGAAAAATATCGTTTCCGAGTTGCTGGGTGATAAGGCAGTTTCTCAATACAAAGGCAAGAGCCTGACTCCGCAGTTTATCCGTGATTTGAACTGGGGAACCCATTCTGAAGTCACTTTTCTAAGGACAGAAGACAATGTGGAACTGGCATCGGTAATGTATAATGCACCCGTAAGAGAAGATGACAGCCGGATAACATCAGCTATTAAAGATACTACGACATTCACTACGCAACAACGCCCTGATATAGTGTTACGATTGACAAAGCGACAGCGGGATATTCAGTACACCTTCCTTTTCGATGCAAAATATCGTATCAGCGATAGTCATCCAGATGATATGGATATTCCTCCCAGCGAAGCCATAGATCAAATGCACCGCTATCGTGATGCTATCTATTACATTGAACCAACCAATCAAAAGCCCAAGCGTGAAGTGATAGGCGGATATGTCCTCTTCCCTGGAAATTATACGCGTGAGGAATTAGAAAATTCGCGTTATTATAACTCTATCAAAGCCATTGGCATTGGAGCTTTCCCATTGAGACCATCAGAAGGAATAACCGTTGATCCTAATAGCAGTGAACTAGTCTTGCGCGAACAAATAGAGGAATGGCTGAAACGGAGTCGTATGAAACTTTACATATACAAAAATGTGGCTCCACAACATGGGTTGGAATATCAAGATCCTGACGATGTGGTACTTGTTAACTTTGCAAGAAAAGACAAATTGGCAAAGATGAAAGAATTGGGCTTGTGTTATCTGCGTACAGAAGAGGATGCAGGTGCTATTGTTATGGAACCAAGAGCGTTGAATGCTAAATATGTGATGCTGCATAATGGCACATCCGGTACTTTATACAAGCTGAAAGGTATTGGCCCGCGTTTCATGTCAAAGGATGCATTGCAAAAGAAGGGATTTACGGATTTAGGCCACAATTATTATTTAGTTTTTTCTTTTGATACTAGCAAGTCACAAGAGTATTCACAAATACCAGGTCTTGGGCGAGGTAGGAGTACAGCTAAGCCTTGGTTCGCAACTTGGGAAGAACTTATGCGCTAACCTATGGACCACCTGACTCCACAACAACGGCACAAGAATATGGCTTCAATCCACTCGAAGGACACGAAGCCGGAGATGATTGTGCGGCGTGGATTGTGGAGTAGGGGATTCCGCTATCGGCTGAACTATAAGCGACTGCCAGGACATCCGGACTTGGTGCTGAGAAAGTACAGGACGTGCATCTTCGTGAATGGATGCTTCTGGCATGGACACAAGGTGATGTCTGATGTAAGATGTAAGACGGAAGATAACATCGAGAGTTCTGAGTGCTGCAAGATTCCGAAGACGAATCGTGAGTTCTGGGTAGCTAAGATTCGAAGAAACAAGGAGCGTGACAAGGAGGAACAACGTAAACTGGCTGAAATGGGCTGGCACTGCATCACAGTATGGGAGTGTGAACTGAAGCCGTCGAAGCGGGAAGAAACGCTGGAGTCGATTGCATTCACGCTGAACCATATATGGTTACAAGACCATCAGACCCGTATTACTGCCTATCCGCAGCATGAAAATGACATGCAGATGCCAATGGCAGCAGAAGAAGATGTTGTTTGACTGAAGCCTTTTTCAAGATGATTGACAAAATAGATTGAGTATGGACAATACAAACGAAATAGAGATGTTCTCACCGGAAGAGATGCAATCGCCCTTTGAGGCTATCAAAGAGACGGATGGTGAAGGTCGTGAGTGGTGGAATTCACGCAAGCTGGCGCGACTCATGGGTTACCAG
>ODAI013658304.1_pt1 | contig 13397 bp, 9 predicted proteins | sample 1539321 | NCBI WGS metagenome assembly ODAI01 (sample SAMN02144231, study PRJEB22623) | gut metagenome | biome: sheep rumen | host: Ovis aries | place: New Zealand
TGTAGTGATAGATGTACAAAAATAATTTCAACAAGTCCTGTATGTGGAAACGGAGTAAAAGAATGAGATGAAGAATGTGATTTATGAAGATACAAGAACAATAATAAGAAATACAATTGTACTGCAAATTGTAAAGAAAGATATTCTTGTCCAAATAAAAAGATAAACGAAAAAGAAAACTGTGAAAACTGTCCTGAAGATTTATGAGAAATCTGTATTACAGATGGAGAAAAACCATGAGTTTGTTGAAATGGTATTGTTGAAAAATGAGAAAATTGTAAAAATTGTAAAGATGACTTAAAAGATTGTACAAGTTTCTGTTGAAATTGAATAGTAGAATGAGCTGAAGATTGTTCAAATTGTAGTAAAGATGTAAAAAATTGTAGATGATCATGCTGAAATGGTAAAAAAGAACCAGGAGAAGAATGTGATAATTGAAAAAGGAATTGATTAAATAGTAAATGTTCAGAAGATTGTAAACTTGTTGATTCAGAACATAGATGTTGAGATGGTATTTGGGATAAAGAATATGAAGAATGTGACAAATGAGAAAATAATGGAAAACCATCTAGTTTATGTACTTATATGTGTACTACATACGATCCACTAAAACCTAATTGTTGAAACTGATATGTTAATTTAGGAGAAAATTGCTTAACATGCCCTGTTGATTTAGGAGAAAAATGTAGTGCAAAATGTTGAAATGGTAAAAAAGAAATCTGAGAAGAATGCGATAATGGAGATAATAACTGATATAACTCAAAATGTTCTTTTGAATGTACTAAAACAAATGCTGTATGCTGAAACTGAAATGTAGAAAGCTGAGAAGATTGTGACGATTGATGAGATAATTGAACATCTAATAGCAAAAACAACTGCTCTATAAGATGTACAACAAATATTTCTCCAGTACCAGTTTGTGGAAATGGAGTAAAAGAATGAGATGAAGAATGTGATTTATGAAGATACAAGAACAACAATAAGAAATACAATTGTACTGCAAATTGTAAAGAAAGATATTCTTGTCCAAACGGAAAAATAGACAAATGAGAAACATGTGAAACATGTGAAGAAGATCTTAAAGAAAAATGTATAGACGATTGAGGAAAACCATGATGTTGAAATCAATTTGCCGATGAAAAAGAAAATTGTAAAAACTGTGATAAAGACGTTTGAAAATGTAATGCATACTGCTGAAATAATAAAATTGAAGCCGCCGAAGATTGCAAAAACTGTAATAGAGATGTATGAAAATGTACATGATCATGCTGAAATGCTATAGTGGAAGCTTGAGAAGAATGTGACAATGGAACTAATATAAATGGTACTGACTGAATATGTTGACCTGACTGTAAAATAGTAAATCCAAATCAAATATGTTGAAATGAAAAACGTGAAGGTAGTGAAGTTTGCGATGATTGAGCAAAAAATTGAACAGTTTGAAGTACTTGTACATTTATGTGTACAACAAAAAATCCATTAAAACCTAATTGCGGAAACTGAGTCATAGATCCAGGTGAAACTTGTGCCAACTGCCCTATTGATTTAGGAGCTAAATGTTTACACACATGTTGAGACTGAAAACTAAACAAACCATGGGAAGAGTGTGACAATTGAAGGGATAATAATGGGTTTGATGGTAAATGTTGATTTGACTGTAAAAAAACTAAAGCTATATGTTGAAATAATATTGTTGAAGGTAGAGAAAAATGTGATAATGGTACTGGAAACTGAATTTGAACTTGTTCAGATAGATGTACTATCGTTACTCCTCCAGTTTGTTGAAATGGTAAAAAAGAAACTTGAGAAGAATGTGACTATGGTTCAAGGAACGGAAAAACAAATAGCATTTGTTGAACAGACTGTAAAAAAGTAAAAACATGTACAGATTGAATAATACAAAAATATGAAACTTGCCAAAATTGTGCTGAAGACCTTTGAGAAAAATGTATTGATGATTGAGTTTGCTGAAATGGTATATTAGAATGAAAAGAAGAATGTGATGATTGAAGATGGAATGAGAAAAACAAAAATTGTGATAAAAACTGTAAAAAAATAGATAAATGTTGAAACAGGAAAAAAGATGAATGAGAAACTTGTAAAACATGTCCTCAAGATATCTGACCATGTACAGCAAAATGTGGTAACTGAATCGTTGAAGATGCAGAAAACTGTTTAAACTGTCCTGAAGACGTGAAAGGCTGTACTGCATCATGCTGAAATGGAATTGTAGAAGATTGAGAACAATGTGACCACGGAGATAAAAATGGTAAAGACAAATTATGTTCAAAAACATGTGAAATAATTGTAGATAAGACAAAACCATACTGTTGAGACTGAGTAAAAAATACCGAACGAGAAAAATGTGATAACTGAGCAGAGAATTGAAAAAGCTGATGTTCATATATATGTACAGAAATATTTTGGCCTACATCATGTGGTAATTGAATAATTGATGTAGGAGAAACATGTATGAATTGTCCTCTTGACCTATGAAAAAAATGCCAAACAAAATGTGGAAATTGAAAAATAGATACACCATGGGAAGAATGTGATAATTGAACAAGAAACGGTAGAGACTGAAAATGTACAACACAATGTAAAAATAAAGTTGTCACTATTTGTTGAAATAATCAGCTAGAAGAGTGAGAAGAGTGTGACCATTGAAGCGGTAATGGAGAAGATAAAGAATGTACAAAGAAATGTACAAAATATAACCCAGACCATCCAAATTGTTGAAATTGAATAGTTGATTCAGATGAGAACTGTACTAACTGTTCAATAGATGTAGGATTATGCTGGTGATCATGTTGAAATGGAAAACTTGAACTATCAGAAGAATGTGATCACTGAAGTGAAAATAATGGTAAAGATGACTTATGTGACGGAAATTGTAGGAACATAGATCCAAACAAACTATGTTGAAACTGATACACAAATGAAGATGAAGGAGAAGAATGTGACGACTGAGAACAAAACTGAAAAAATGAACAATGTAGTTTGAATTGTAAAAAAGTTACAAGACCAAACTGTGGTAACTGAAAAATTGAAAACGATGAAAACTGTAATAACTGTCCTGAAGATTTAGGAGTAAAATGTATCACACACTGTGGTAATAATGAAATAGAGCAATGAGAACAATGTGATAATGGTGATAAAAATGGTATCGATAATATATGTACAACACATTGTACTGATGTTAATTCATGCTGAAACTGAGAAGAAGACGATGATGAAGATTGTATCTCCTGTTCAACAGATCTCGGAGATAAATGTGTAGACCATGGAGAAGATTGTCCTAACTGAAAAATTGAAAGCAATGAACACTGTATGAATTGTTCAAATGATACCGGTAAATGTCCATGATCTTGTTGAAACAGAATCAAAGAACCAGGTGAACAATGTGATGATTGAGATGATAACGGAACAGAAAATTCTACATGTTCAAAAGATTGTCGAAATACTGATCCTATTCACTATTGTTGAAATAGAGAAGTAGAAAAAGATCTTTGAGAAATATGTGATGAATGAGCTGATAACTGAAATTTTGATAAATGATGTAGAATTGATTGTCAGAAATTTGATCCAAATAACCCACTATGTTGAAACTGAATAGAAGATGAATGAGAAACATGTGATGATTGTGCTATAGATTTACCAGACAAATGTAATAAAGCAAAATGTTGAGATTGAATTGTTACTGAACCATATGAAGAATGTGACCCGAAAGCGGACAATCCTGAAGGAATAAAATGTGTAGAATGTAAGATAGAAAAACCTGAATGTATTAATTGAGATTGTGACACTATCTGTAACAGAGCGTTAGATAAAGATTGTGACTGATGTTACGATGACAACGACCCTTGTCCAGAAATTGCTTGAGATCCAGAATGACCATACAAATGTTGTCCTGTAATCCCTGATAATCCTCCTGATAAATTATGTCCTGGTTGAAATTGTCCTCTTGTAAATCCTATATGTAACCAATGTCCTTGCCAATATGCTGATTATAATAATACATTACAAAAAAATGATCAAGTAAGAGCAAGACTTCGAGATCAAGGATTTATGGTTCATTATAATTACTCTCCAATGGTTAATATATCAAATTATATTAACTAAGCGGTAAAACGGATTTCAGAAACTTCTTGTTGATATCATAATTTATGAAAGTGATTATTGATTTCAGTAATCACTTTTCTTTTATCTTTAAAAATAGCTATCTTAAGCTTTTGATCTTGAGTTCTCAAAAAAAGAACACTATATTTTAAAAATCATGAAATAATTTCATGTTCTCTCACAACATTTTCAGCAGGTTCTTCTACATTATATAATGATTTTACAACATTTAATGCAATCGTTCATAACAAGCGATTTCACTGGAATTTCTGTGAAAAATTCTTACGAGCTAAATCCTTAAAAGAATCCATGTAAACATATATGATTAAAAAAACTATTTATTATATATCTCATCCATATTAAAGAAAAGATAACTTAAACAAACTAAACATAGAATAACCAATAAAAAGACCAACCATGTTATATTATTAACTACAGCTAAATTATAAACAATATGCACAAATGATCACAATAATAGAGCTATAAAATATCTCAAGAATAATCATCATTTCTTCAAATTAATTAATACTAATGCTATTAATCAAGTTGAAACACAATGGATTAAAGAAGCAATTACTCCTCTACCTAAAATAAATCATACTGTTAAATTTCAACTAACAATCTGATTAAAGAACGAAAAAATATTCTCTGAAATACTAAACGACAATCATATTAAAACAGACAAGAACAACAAAAAAGAAATTTTTTTAGATTGAATATTCTCAGATTGATTATTAGAAACAGTAAATTTAAATATTTCTTCCGTAAAAGCTGCAAGTAAATAGTACAAAACAAGAACTGTAAATCAGAATCACCATCAAAAGAGAGAAAGAACTACAAAGGCTAATAATGCTACACCAACCTCTGATAACAAGCTCTTATTTTTAATATTTTTAAAAATCAAAGTAATAAGAATTAGAACAGCGATTCAAAAAGTAATAAACAATGAAACCGAAGGAAAATTAAACACTTCACGTAAATAGAAATGCTCCCTATCAATTCATAAAAAATCAAAAGAAAAATCATATAAGAAAAGAATTCAAACTAACAATGCTCCCCACAATAAAAACTTCCATTTCACATCTTTTTCTATTTGAGAAAAAACTTGATTGAAGATCCGAATCCAAACCCAAATAAGAAGCACCAAAGTAATAAAAATCCAAAGATAATTCAAAATAAATCAAAATAGTATCACTAAAAAACACTTAAACTAATAATGATATATAAGAAAAATTCCAGATTTTTTAATTTTAAGTTTGAAATTAAATATAACATTACTATAAAGGGACTCGCCTTCTCATAGTGAGAAGACTCAGTAAAATACTGATAACAATAAAAAACCTACAAATGGCTAAAGAAACTATTGATCGTACAGCACAAGCGATCGAATCAGAAACCGATGTCCATACACAGTGGACTAGCATCGAATGGAAAGACCTTCGAAGCTTAAAAGTCACTTTCAACAAAGTTAGTGAAGTACTATTAAAACTCTTGAAGAAAGGTCAAATTGACCTTACCGCGATTAGCAAGAAATTAACTGGAAGTATTCTAAAGACTGGTTGTGACGGCTCTTCCCTGCCTTTTGACCTCAAAGAAGAGGCAAAAGAAGAACACGCTATTGTCATCAAGCTTCGGAACAACAAGATCAAAGTCTTTGACTTCGAGAATGAATGCACGCTAAGTATTCCCATTGACAGTACTTTCTACCGCAAATTCCACGAATTTACGAAAATGATTACAGAACAAGCTGCTGCGTAAAACGGACAAGACAACGGTCAAGACAAAAGCCCAGATGAATACATCTGGGCTTACTCAACGAGAAAATTCGAAACAGGATAAAAAATATATTAATTTACTATTGACATTAAACAAATATTAAATATAACAATTAAACATAAATAGACCAAAAAAACAAATATTAAACAAAATGGAAATTAAAAAATTTGAAAGTTGGGAAGAAGCTTTAATATTTAGCTACCCCAACCAAAGTAAAAGTTGCTACTACAAGTTTGAGAATGAGAACCTGCCAGTTCCAGCACCACGAAAAAGAACAGACACCATCCAATGGAAAGTCTGCCAAACTGAAGGCAACCAGAATGGTATATATCTAGAAACAACTCCAACCTGGTTAACTGTTAAAATTCAGAAAAACAACAAGGCAAAAAAGCTTGATATTCCAAGAAAGGGCAGAAGTATCAACACTCTACTTGCAGAAACTTTTTACAAGTAATCATCACAGCTGAGATTGGATTTTCCATCTCAGCTTTTTCAAAATAATAAAACCTCAACTTGAATTTAAATTAACAGTTGATTATAATGTACAATGTCACTTCACAAAAGGAAGGATAGCTACGGTAGCTAATACCGGAACAAAAAAACAAAATACTATGCAAGAAAAAAAAATCTATGGAGAAAATGTTGTTGAAGTATCCTCACTTCACGAGGCATTAAGCCTTGACACAGAGGAAAAAGACATCAACCTGATTATCATCGAAAACGTTTCTACACAAGGCAACTGGAAACCTGCACAAGAGCAGAACCACATTCCAAAAGCCATCGCCCAAGACCATGAAAACTATGGCAAGATTATCGTCCGAGTAGGTCTTGGCTATCACTATCTCTACGATACACTAGATGGAAGCTGGATAAAGGCAGTCGATACCGACACAACAAGCATCATAAAAAAATATCTTGCTGAAAAGTAATCAGAATTAAAGGCTATGAGAATTTCTCTAGCCTTTCTCTTTTTTTTCAAAAACATTTTAATATAAAACATAAAAGAATGTTTTATCTTAATATAAATTATGCACGTTAGTATTTGATTCTCATGACCAGCATGATCATGAGTGAACACTTCATGACTACTTCTAGCAGAAGTTTTAGCAAACAAATGATATTCTGTATACTGAGACAAAGAATATGCATCAGTTATCAAATGAGAGAATAACTGTTTTTTCCTCTATATTTCAAATGAAGAAGACATTTTTATCAGCAAAAATATAGATTATTTCCTTGCATATGACGAATACGCAATTGAGAAGAATCAGAAAATCTACAATCTTAAAAATACTTTTATGTTTAAAAACGAAAAATGCACCTATAAAAATACCTTCGCATTTTGAGCTGCATTAAGAGTATTTTGAATACAACTAGAAGAAGGAAAAGATATATTAGAAAAACAATTTAAAGAGAAAAATCTTACAAAAGAAAAGTTGAATCTCAATTTTACAGATCTCGAAAATTGATACCAATATATTATGCATTGCTGATGAGAAGCCTGTAAAATAATTCACTTTGACAAAAAAATCTGAGAAAAAAAACATTTTATGTTCTGAAATGAACTTATCGCAAAGTGATGAATAGCAAGTTGATTAGACTTCTATGCAGCATACCCAATGACCCCTGCATCAACAATAATTGATGAAATAATAAAAGATGATAAAGTAACATTCTACCAATGAGAAGATGAAATAGCAGTTAGTATGGCAATGCTATGAGCAAAATTTGCTTGAAAAAGAGCGATGTGTGGAACAAGTTGATGATGATTTGCACTAATGACAGAATCAATTTGATTCTCTAACCAAGCTGAGATTTGATGAGTATATATTCTTTCTCAAAGAGATTGACCTAGTACTGGTACTCCTACATTTACTGCTCAATCAGATTTAAACTATGCTCTTAACGCAAGTTTTTGAGATACAAAACCAATAGTATTTGCACCTTCAACTTTTGAAGAAGCATATAATTTCACATGAATCGCACTAAACTGGTCAGATCAATATCAACATCCTATTATCATGTTAGTTGACAAACAACTTTCTGAAAGCTATCTCTCAATTGATCCAAAAACATTAAAACCAGAAAAAATTAAGAAATGAGAACTAATTTCAAAACAGGAAGAAGATACCTTTAAAAGATATGAATTAACAGAAAATTGAATATCTCCATATAGTATTCCTTGAACAGAAAACACATCATTCATTGCTACATCTTATGAACACGATGAATATTGATTTACTAATGAAGAACCAAATACAAAAAAAGAAATGATGGATAAAAGAGCAAAGAAAATTGAAACATTCATCAAACAAGAATTCAATCAAGATTTTTACTGATACGAAATCATTAATCCAGAAGCAAAAACATTCTATATAACAATGGGAATTAACCGCTACCCTATTGAAAATTTCATAAAAGGTAAGGAAGACCTCTGAATAATAATTATAAAATGCTTTCATCCTTTTGATAAAAGACTAAAAGAATTCTTAGACAAAAATGAAAAGAACATCGAAAAACTAATATTCATCGAAATGAATCAAAGTTGAATATTAGAAGATTTAACAAGAAAAGAATGTGAACTATACAGAGAATGGAATAATAAAATAACACATCAAAGAAAATATAATCTCTATCCTTTCTTTGACGAAGATATCCTTTAGATTAAGTAAAAAAAATGAGACATAATACGAACAAAATACAATGGTGTCCATGATGCTGAAACTACCTAATACACCTAGCTCTCAAGCAAGCATTATCAGAACTACAAATACAAGAAAAAGACACAGTAATTGTAACATGAATTGGATGTAACAGCAAAATGAGCCAATATCTAGAATGATATTGAGCAGAAACACTACATTGAAGATGAATTCCTTTTGCCATTGGAGTAAAACTAGCAAACCCAAAATTAACAGTAATATCACTTTCATGAGATTGAGATACCTACTGAATCGGAATTTGACACCTAATTCACGCTGCTAGGAGAGATATTCAAATACTACACATAACTTGTGATAATGAAAACTATGCTCTTACAACAGGGCAAGCTTCAGCGACAACTCCAATTTGAGTAAAAACAAAATCAACACCACAAGGGAACAACCTTGAACCCCTTCACCCAATAAATCTTGTAGAAACAGCTTGATGCAAATTTGTAAAAACAGTACCCGGAAATGATATTAAACAATTAAAAGAAACCATTAAAGAAGCGATTAATCATAAAGGATTCTCACATATTAACATTCAACAAGCATGCCCATCATGGAAAAGATGGTAAAATTACATAAATAATATTTTTTCATGGAAAAACTTCTCTATACAACAATATCAAATACATTTCAATACGAGATTCCTAAAATAAAAGGATCAAGATTTATTACAACACTAATTCCAGTTAATTCAAAAGAAGAAATTGAAAATGAATTAACAAAAATTAGAAAAAAATACTTTGATGCAACACATAACTGCTATGCACGAAGAATCTGAGTAGATGCTAATCAAGACCTTTTCATGAATCGAAATATTACAGCGCACCAAGAAAGAGCAAATGATGATTGAGAACCAAGCAACACAGCATGAAAACCGATTCTAACAGTACTAAATTGAAAACCTGTATACAACATTCTAGCTGTTGTAACAAGATATTTCTGATGAACACTATTATGAGTTTGATGACTAATACAAGCATATACCGAATGAACTAAGCAAGCACTTGAACACGCTCCCCTAATTCAAAAAGAAATAACAAAAAAAATTTCTCTCAACTACTCATATGAAAACGTATCAACTGTACAATATCTTTACTCAAAATACGAAACAAAAATAATAGCCGAAAAATATGACTCAAACATCGAACAAACAATAGCAGTTAATATCGCTCTTTATGACAACATAATCAAGGAACTAATTGAGAAACAAATAACCTATAAATAATAGGACTAAAATATAGCAAAAAAAACAAATATCAGAATATGTCAATATCCTTTTTTTAATTGATTTTAACAAGACAAAAACTACCATAAAATACATTCATCTACTATACAAAACCAATGGAAGCACAATACATTCAACTTGGAATAGGATTCATTTTATGATGTGTTATATCATATCTTCTACTTATCCTTCACTTCAACAACAAACTTTCAAACGAAAAAAAGAAATCAGTAAACCAATCACGTAATACAATACTATGAGAAGTCAGTGAAAAGGTACTACCACTACTTCCAGACTTTCCATACCAAACAAAAGATCTTGTATTCTTATGAAAAGGTGTTGATTATGTCGTTTTTAATTGATTATCAAAATGAAAACTAAAAGAAATAATCTTCTTAGAAGTAAAAAGCTGATGATCAATTCTAAACAGAAATGAAATGATGATAAAAGACTACCTACAACACTACCCTGTAAGATACGAGGTAATGAGAGTAAAATATTAAACTTGAAATAGGGATAAAAAATCATATGTTGAAAGAACACACAAACATCTAATTTAACAAAGATAAGGGAATTAATTTATGAAACCACAGATAAAAAACTGCACAACTGACGTAAAAAAAATACTAAGGGATGCAGAAAAATATTCAATTATTCAAGAATTTGATGGGATAACCTGAGATGATATTATCTTAGCAACCTTTTCAAATGCTGAAGATTTTGAACATACTGAAGCATTCTTTGCTGTTCTATGAATAAACAAAAAATCAAAATTATCTGCTTACATAAATTACTTAAATCAACAAATTGAAGAAACAAATTTTGAAACAACATGAAACTGAAAAATCATATTTGATAAAGACTTTGAAAAAAAATTCAAAAAAATCAATATAGAAAAAGGAGAAAAACGAGATATATTAAAGATTCTAGAACTATGATTTGAGGATATTTCTACAGAACTAAAACAATTATTTAAACTTGATAAAATAAATTGTAAATTAGTGAGAGACTCAATTCACGAATTGTCAAACTCTCCAATGATTCAAGAGGTTGGTTTCCTTGCTTTTTTGGAAATTATCGATACTCTTGTAAACGAACTAAATTTAGATTATAGTGAAATTAAAAAGATGCACATTTCAAACAAAAAATGATCAATAAATAACTTACTTGACAACCTTGAAAGCGAAATCGTTGAAAAAGAAGATAATGACAATATTTCACTAGAAACAGATTCAAGTAAACCAAAGAAAAAAGAAGAAAAGAAACTTACAATCGAATACTTTGGAACTGATCTCACAAAAGAAGCACGTGATTGATATCTTGATCCTGTAATTTGAAGAGAAAAAGAAATAGATCAAGTAATTTATACATTACTTAGAAAAACAAAGAATAATCCTCTACTAATATGAGAAGCATGAGTTTGAAAAACAGCTATTGTAGAAGGACTTGTACAAAGAATTAATGCAAAAGAGGTTCCAGAAAAACTCCAAAATAAAAAAGTATTCTTACTTGATATGTGAACACTTGTTGCATGAACAAAATACAGATGAGAATTTGAATCAAGAATGAAATCAATTCTTGAAGAAGCAATGGATCCAACAAATAATATCATCCTCTTCATCGATGAACTTCATACAATTATTTGAGCTGGATGACAAGATCAAAACGATGCGGCACAAATGTTAAAACCACTTCTATCAAGATGAAAGATTAAGCTTATTGGAGCAACAACATTTGACGAATATCAAAAATATATCGAAAAAGATGCTGCACTAAAAAGAAGATTTCAAGAAGTAGTAGTTAACGAACCTTCAATAGAAATGACAAAAAATATAATCATGTGATTAAAAGCAACTTATGAGGATTATCATTGAGTTGTTATTTCTGATGAAGCAATTGATAAAGCCATTACACTTTCAAAAAGATATATACTAAACAAACAATTACCAGATAAAGCACTTGATATTCTTGATGAAGCAAGTGCAAGAAAATCTACAGTACAACACAAATTAGATAATGATGATACCTATAAAAAACAAGAAGCCAGAATTGAACAAATTCAAAAAGACATCGAAAAAGCAATTGAAAACCAAGATTATTTTACTGCTGCAGAATTAAAAGAAGAAGAACAAACACTAAAAAAAGAGCTTCAAAAGATTAGGTCAAACAAAAATATACCAACACATTTAAGAAGCGTTATCGAACCTGAAGATATATGAAATGTATTGGCAGATAAAACTTGAATACCAACAAATATTGTTAATGAAGATGAAATTACAAAACTCAAAAGACTAGACAACGAACTAAAGAAAGAAATTATAGGACAAAATGATGCAGTTGATACAATAGTAAAAACACTTATAAGAAGTAGATTATCCGTAATCAAAAAAGATAAACCAATTGGATCTTTCTTATTCCTCTGACCATCATGAGTATGAAAGACTTACCTAGCAAAACTAATCGCTAAAAACTACTTCTGAGATGAATCAGCAATGATTAGATTTGATATGTCAGAATACATGGAAAAATTCTCTGTATCAAAACTTATATGATCACCTGCAGGATACGTAGGATATGATGAATGATGATGATTAACAGAAGCCGTAAAAAGAAAGCCATACTCTGTTATTCTACTAGACGAGATAGAAAAAGCAGCACCAGATGTGCTTAATATACTTCTACAGATTTTAGATGAAGGACAATTAAAAGATTCTAAATGAAGACGAATAGACTTCAAAAATACAATAATCGTCATGACATCAAACATCTGAACAGAAGAATTCAGTAAAAAGAAAACAACAATATGATTTGACACAGGAACTAAAGAAGATGTTGATTCTAAACAATTTAATGACATCAAAACAAGAGTCTTAGAAGAATTAAAGAATCACATAACACCTGAACTATCAAATAGAATTGATCACAAAATAGTATTTAAACCTCTAAGCAAAGAGAATTTAACAGAAATCTTCAATAATCAAATAAAGAAATTCTTAGCTGCTTGGAAAGAAAATGATCAAGTAACATTACCAAAATTTACTAAAGCAGAAGTATCAAAAATAATTGATAAAATCTATGATCCTGCTTTTTGAGCAAGACCAATTGAAAGATATATTAACGATGAAGTAGAACCTAAAATCATCAATTCACTATTAAAATAATTTATAAAATCAAAAAGAGAAAATGTATCTTTACGCATTTAATATGTATGCTGGCTTTGATAAAGTATTCATATTGAATGAAAAAAAATCAGATTTAAAAGAAGGAGACATCATTCAAAACAATGAATGATTCTTTTTTCTTGTACTTTGAGAAAATATAAGCTTTCCAGAAGTATACAATACACTCTACACCTCAGACACAAATTTCACAAAAACATATAAATGACTAATAACAAAAGAAACAATGAAACTAATCCACTGGATGGTTTATGAACGATACACTAGCTACAAAAATGTTATGAAATTTTTCATCGATTCTGAAATTGAAAAACTATTATCAAAAGAAATAAAACCAAATAAAAAGACAAAAAATTACGATATAAAAATCTGAAAACACGAAATAAA
>ODAI012084186.1_pt1 | contig 13396 bp, 10 predicted proteins | sample 1539321 | NCBI WGS metagenome assembly ODAI01 (sample SAMN02144231, study PRJEB22623) | gut metagenome | biome: sheep rumen | host: Ovis aries | place: New Zealand
CTCGTAGAGGAATATCCCCGAGCGCAGGAACTCAATAATGGTTATAAGCGTTACGAGAACATCTGGTATTTCCCTTCCGATGTCTGTCTCATGGAGGGCATTGGCCGCTTCTACATTGGCCTTGCCGAGCACATCCGGATTCTCGAAGGCGATGAGCTGAAGAAATACGCCAGCGAGTATGCAAATAAATTTCTCATGAGTTAAGTTCATTATATAATTTGTTATGGTAGAATTCAATTTACTTACCCAGAACATTTGTTTTTTAGTTTTACCTCTACAAAACAATGCCAATTAGCGTAAAATAGTGCTGAGTTTAAATGGATTAGCAAGCATTTTGCAGAATTCCATCTTCTACTTTACCTCTACTTATCTTCAATAAGCTTCACAGCAAACTACACACTCAGCTTTTATTCCCAAGGTGGGAACTTTTTATTTCCATGGTGGGAATACATTGTTCCCAACGTGGGAATAATTGTTATCCTTTGTAGGACAGATTATGACACAGTCAAAACTGACCGAAAAGTTGATGCCTTATGTGGCATTTTGCAATAATTTCTATGAAATTATAGTGTGATTAGCATCTTTTCACTGGTAAGGTGTCACTTGTTACACGGAATTTTATTATCTTTGCACCAAACTTTATTTTTATAGATTATCATGGCTAAGTTAAATCGTATAAAAGCCGTTCTTGCAGAGCAAGACAAAACGAGTAAATGGTTAGCTGAACAAGTTGGCAAATCGGCCTGTACTGTCAGTAAATGGTGTAGCAATTCTATTCAGCCTGACCTTACGACATTGGATAAGATTTCAAAGTTGTTAAATGTCAGCATAAAGGACTTGTTAATTGATAACAGGGAATCTCTCGAATGAATAACAGGTCAGTCATGTCACTAAGGAAAAGCATCTCACAAGCAATTATAAGTCATATCAATAATAGATATGGCTCCAATATTGTTTATGCCAATAGTATATTGGCGGCAACAAAGAGATTATTATCATGTAACCTGCCTGAATATGAGTTCCCCAAAACAATTGTTGCCAGGGAACACTCTCTAAATGCTGTAGAAGATGATTTTCAAGAAACTCTGTCAAAAATTAATGAAAAGGAAGCTCGGCGAAAGAAAGAAGGTGTGTACTATACAGACCGTGATGTAACGGACTTTTTAGCATCAAACACAATGCTACATTATATTCAATCAAATCAACATAAAGTCTATAGTTATAATAAGGCACTGCGTAGATTGGATAATTTGAGTAATGATGATAAAAAGAGGCTTATAACTGCATCGGCTTTTGATCCCACATGCGGTACGGGAGAGTTTGTTCTGAGTGCCTTATCCATTAAAATACACATTTTTAGACAACTCAAAGGCCAGAGATATGAAAATCTTGCAAATTCAATTTTTGGAAATGACATTGAAGTACAATCTACAGAAATTACAAAACTGCGGGTGTTCTTCATGCTTGTAGATTCATATGAAGGGATTCTTTCTGTCGATAAGATTGTAGAAAGTCTCAATAACAACTTCACAAATGTTGACGCTGTTGTTTACGACAGGAAAACATTTGGTCATAAAGATATTGTTATTGGAAATCCACCATACGTTGAATATCGCAATTTTGAAGGCAAAACCGCATTCAGTTATGGCAATGTCTATGCAGACGTTTTACATCATTCGGTTGATACTCTCACAGAACATGGAATTATGGCATTTGTCATTCCGTTGTCATATATTTCTACTATCAGAATGTCTCAAATAAGACAATACATTTGCGATAACACAAACAAACAAATAGTATTAAACTTTGCAGATAGGCCAGATTGTCTGTTTTCATGTGTTCACCAGAAACTATCTATAATAATAGCACAAAAGAAATCAGATTATCATGGGATTTTAACATCTTCATACCAGTATTGGTATCAGTCTGAAAGAGAAAAATTATTTGAGGACATTGATATTTTTGACACTAACACCGATAATATAGCTTACTGGCCAAAAATCGGTAATCGGATAGAAAATAGTATTTATAACAAGTGTTTAAAGATGAAGGGTGCAGACATCCTCTCTCTTAAAAAGGATAATAAAACATCCAATTTGTTTATAAATCAAAGAGGATGTTTCTGGATGAAAGCATTTACAACTGATATGCACTCAAACAGTTATTCTTTGTATAAAATTCCAACAGAGATACATCCTTTTGTTTATTGTCTTGTTAATTCAAGTTTATTCTTCCTTCTTTGGATTATTGTCTCAGACGGATGGCATATAACAAACAAAGAATTGTCCTTTATTAAGATTCCTTCAAATGTAGGAAAACGTAGTGTTTGGCAAGGACTAATGGAAAGGCTTGAGAATAAGCTTGAAAAAACAAAAGTTTATGTTGGCACAAAACAAGTGGATTATGAATATAAACACAAAGAGTGCAAAGATATTATTGATGAGATTGATGATGAAATGGCAAAAATCTACCATTTATCAGAAACCCAATTATATTATATTAAAAATTTCGGACTAAAATATAGACTAGGAGATGGAGCATAAAGTAAATGTAATAGATTTATTTTCCGGTTGCGGTGGGTTCTCTGTCGGATTTGAACGAGCTGGTTATAAAATAACAAAAGCCGTTGAATTTGACAAGAACATTGCAGCTTCCTATTCACATAATCATAAAGGAACACTTATGTATGTAGATGATATTGGGAAAATAGCTGATACAACTCATTTTTCCAAAGGAGAAGCTGATGTCATCATTGGTGGACCTCCATGTCAAGGCTTTTCGATGGCAGGAGAACGAATAAGAGGTAAAAAAGCGTTCATCAATGACCCTCGGAACTTCCTTTTCCGTCATTATGTGGAAGTGGTCAAAATTGTTCGTCCTAAGGTATTCCTTCTGGAGAATGTCAAAGGTATTCTTTCTAAGGATAATGGTGCCATTTTTAAAGAAATAGTTGACACATTTGGAGACCCTGACAACTTTGATGGAGATAAGTATTTTCTTCATTACAAAGTATGTAAGGCTATTGAATTTGGTATTCCACAAAGAAGAGAACGAGTTGTTGTTATCGGATTGTTAAACAAAGACTTCGATATTGACGAATTGTTCAATAATACCAAAGAAAATATTCAAAAGTTCATGCCCAATTTTTTTAATCCTGTCACCTTAAAAGAAGCCATATCAGACATTCCTAAGCCAACAGAGGATGGTACTTGCATTTTAGGTGTATGTGAATCCGATTATCAAGCAAGTATGCGAACACCATCTGGTGTTATAACGAATCATATTGCATCTAAGCATAATGGTTTGGCTATCGGTAGAATGCAAAATGTGGGTGCAGGTCAAAATTGGCAAGTTCTTGAAGAAGAAATACATTCGGTTCATAGCGGTGCTTATGGGAGACTTGAATGGAATCAGCCGACCATGACTATTACAACCAGGTTTGACACACCTGCAGGTGGTCGTTTTATTCATCCTGAAGAGAATAGAACTTTAACTCCAAGAGAAGCTGCCAGAGTTCAGTCTTTTCCTGATAGTTTTGAGTTTATCGGTAACAAAACAATCATATGTAAACAAATCGGGAATGCAGTTCCTCCAAAACTTTCGTTTTTTTTAGCAAATGCAGTAAACATTCTATTATGAGAACAGTCCAAGAGAAACTAAAAAGCCTCACTCCAAAGAGCGTGTGGTATTTTGCAAAACAGGATGCCAACTTCGATCATTCTTTTTTGGCAGCCAAGGTATTTGACTCTATTCCAGACAAACAGATAGAGGATATTGCTGATTATTTTGAAAGCCATGTTGCCCAATATGGCATTCTCCCAAATCATCGTATTCTCTCCGTAGGTCAAATGTTTGGTTTAATTACAAAATCTTCACCTTATAGACGTGGCAGTAAGTATAATGAAGAAAGGACAACGAAGGTTTTTGAAAAACTTAATTCTTGTCAGATGGGATTGGTTGACTATAATCGACTGAAAACCCAACAATTGCTTAAGGTTAGAATGCAAACTGTTACCGATTCTCGCGATGATTTGAAAGATTATTGCGTTAGTCCCCTGATATTTACCTTAGAAGTTCTATACAAGTTACTAAAAGCTGGGATTAACTATATCTCATTGGATAATTTCTTCACTTATGTTATGACATCCAAAAATCAAAATGAAGTGGACGAAGTTGTGTATTGGTTAAAACAAAATCCCAGCCCAAGCCGTTTAGTATCAGGATATATGGATGATAGTCGTATAATGAACGTATTAAGGGAGAATGTTGATGCAATTGAGTTTTCTCCTACGACAGTAAGGTTAGCTCCAGGATTCAATGGTGTAGTAACCTCTATGTTTGAAGGAAGTCTAAAGACGGATGTCGAAAAAGTTTTGAGGATTTTAAATAGCAAAACCATGTATCCTCAATCTTTGACAATTCCGATGAATATAGATATTATACTCGTTAAATAAATAGTTCCACATGAGTAAATTAAGTGATATAAAACTTCAACTTTTGCAAGGAGACTATAGTCGTAAACTATGGTATATAACCAAGCAAAACTGCAATTTCAGAGATTTAGCTATGATGGCGAGAATTCTGGAGATGTGGGATGATGACCCAAGTGAGGCATTTCAAACCTATTTTGATAGAATTAAAAAGACTGAACCATTCTCTGACTATATTGAGAACTCTCCACACAGGGCACTGAAAAACTGTGAATTCTATGGTTTAATGACGCCATCAAATAGCAAATCTAAATCTGCTTATTCTTCAGCAAACCTTACAGATGTTTATCAAAATATTAAAAAACTCTGTAATGGCGAATTTTCTAAAGTAGAAAAATATCAATCAGAAATTAACAATCAATTAGAGCATATGAATATTACTGTAGACGGTAAGGATGTCAATCCTATTATGTACACATTAAAGGTACTTCTTGTACTAGGTGATGCCACAGGTTCTTATAAGGTTCAAAACAAGGAATTTAAGTTATTTGTTTCTACTTGCAACGAATGGAACCAGTTCTTCCAATCTGTAGAGTCAATTATCCGATTCCGCACAGATGTTGATTATCAAAATCAAGCGCTGAAAAACTATGATATAGCTAATGACACAAGATTTAATCTTGTATTTGATAATCTTTCTTATATCGTAACAGAAGGAAATTCTATTGCCATTAAAGATGGATGTGTAGAAGAGGTGAGAAGAAAAGTTGCTGAATACGAACTTGGTTCAACAATCGAATCAGGGAACCCAAGTGTTTTGTACATTCCAACATCAATATCGGAATCGTCAAACAGTATGCTACTATCCTATCTAGCAGCTCTGCGTACTAAGCCATTTATGCTCTTAGCTGGTATCTCTGGTACCGGCAAGAGCCGTATTGTTAGAAAACTGGCGCAAGCAAGTACTACAGAAGAATTGCAAAAAACATATGACCCAAAGTCGGTAGAAAACAGCTTTGACAGATGGCAGATTCATAAACCAGCCAACTTTGAGATAGTACAGGTGAAACCAAATTGGCACAATTCATTAGAAGTTGTTGGTTATAAGTCGAACATTGGTGGTGCTCATTATGAGTTTACACCATTTGTCGAATTCCTTGCAAGGGCATGGAAACATCAAAATGTACCATTCTTCTTGTGCCTTGATGAAATGAACCTTGCGCCTGTGGAACAGTACTTTGCTGAGTTTCTTAGTGCAATTGAAAGCCGCTCTATTGAACATGGCGAATATGAAACAGACCCCATCATTAAGCCTTTCAAAGAATTTGGCAAAGATGTTTGCAACCAAATGATTGACCATTTAGTAGGTACAGTAAATGCTTCAAATGTAGTGCCTGGTAGTTCTGAGGCAAAACTCGTTGAACGATATATGACTAAAGGTTTAACACTCCCCAAGAATCTCTTGGTGCTTGGCACTGTAAACATGGATGATACAACATTCTCATTCTCTCGCAAGGTTCTTGACCGTGCCATGTCAATAGTCATGAATGACGTGGAGTATAACAAGTTCTTCACGGGCGAGACAGAAAATGATATGCCTGAGTTCAACGATGCCACTACGAATTTGCTCATTGAACGTCCAATACGTGGACTTGACGCGAAAGATAATGGAGCAAACAAGGTGAAAGAATATCTGACAGCGGTTAACACCGTTTTACATGATTCACCTTTCAAGTTGGGCTACCGTGCCGCTAACGAAGCTTTACTATATGTCAGTGCAGCACACTTGTTTGATAGTGCCATTGAAGTAGAGACCGCCCTCGACGAGTTTACTTTAATGAAAATTCTTTCACGCATAGAGGGAGATAAGCGTTCTATTGGCAATCTGTTGAATGACCTTCAGCAAGTAATCAATGGGGATTACCCGAAGTCGAACGCCCGACTTGTACAAATGGCTGAAACTTTGAAAGACAAACAATTTGTTTCCTATTGGACATAATGGCAGACGGCAACATCATAGAACATCTTGAAGTCCGCAATGCAGACATCACCCTTTGTTTCACTTGCCCTAACTACCGCAAGCGAATAAGCGAATGCGTGTCTAACCTTCTGGTTGACGAGTTACAACCAGACACATTGACACGCAAAAGGGCTTTTTATGGCCAGACCTCAGAAGGAGTGACTTTCAGGAAGGGAACAATTTTCGCAGATAACGAGGATGGCTGGGTCGAAGAAGATGGCACAACCGAATGGGATGCTTTCTTCTTTGAAAATACCGATTACCCCTTGCACGTCAAACCTGTCAAAGGTGATATAAAATTGTTGCGATTGACCATTGGCAAAGAGCAAAGTGAACATGTGTCGGCAGAAGATTCCATCATATTTGGCTCTATCAACTACAAAAATCAGGTCGGAAGGACTGATATAAAAGTCTTATATGAGAAAGAAGGGAAAGAAAAAACTCTTTCTTTCACGACAGAAGTTCTCAGCTACAAGATGGACTACAGAACTGACCTTCGCAGTGTGATTCAAGACATTGAGGAAGAGTTTGCCATGCTTAGTTACTCCTTCCTTAAAGAAACATACCTGACATTCCGCTCTTCCGACAAGGAGGCTACCGATTTGATATGGTGGCAGATTTTCAGAAGTTGTTTCGACAATATTACAGAGGCTGCTCGACTCATCATCAGAAATCCCAAACGTAGATTGCAGACTTCCGTCCGTTACGAGCGAGCGGAACGTATGCCGTATATGCCTGCCGTATTAGAGAACGAATATGAGGAGTTCAAGGATGAACCAGCCCATCTGTACAGGATGGAAGAAATGTATCTGAGCAAGGATACAGTGGAAAACCGTTTCTTGAAATATGCTCTCAACAATATAGCCGACCGATTCAAGCAAGTGCGCAAGAATGTCGTGAAAGTTCTGAAAGCGGACAATATTGACATGCTGAGTCAAATCAAGTCTATGGATGAAGAACTTACTGCTTTAGCAAGCGACCCTTTCTTCCGTGGCATAGGCATGTTCAAAGGTTTTACACAAGACTCTCTTGTGATGAAACAAGCCGCAGGATATAGAGACATCTATGAACAATGGATAATCCTGCAGTGCGGTTACGATCTGCAGGATGGCATCATGCAGCTTGAAGTAAAGGACATTTCCGAACTTTATGAGATATGGTGTTTCATCAAGGTTAAGAATATTGTCCAGCATATCTTGCGTAATACGGCTACTGTACGTACAGATGGCAGTAAAATGGAAGGTGAGTTTATCAAATCATTGATACAGGGCAGCAAATCAGAGGTTGTGTTCTTGGATAACGAAAAACCAGAAGTGGAATTGGCATCCGTGATGTACAATGCCACTACTGACGATGAAGAGCATCTGACGGATGAAACATCGGTAAGCCAGAACACTGATATAGCTGAAACCACATCCAAGACGACAGAACAACGTCCAGATATTGTTCTACGGCTTAGCAAGACCAGCAACAAGATACAGTACACCTATCTCTTTGATGCCAAGTATCGCATTCGCGACACTTCAATTCCCGCAAGGAATGGTGTCGATGTTCCGCCAGTGGATGCCATCAATCAACTACATCGTTATCGTGATGCCATATATTACACTCATGCCAGTGATGAAAAATTGAAGAAAGAAGTCATTGGCGGTTACGTGTTATACCCAGGCAATCTAACCAAGGAACAATTCACTGGCTCATATTATCATAAAAGCGTTGATGAAGTTAATATCGGTGCCTATCCACTGAAACCTGGCGGTCATTGGAAACATCTTTTCAATGAAGAAGGTTTTTATAATGACTTGCTTCTCGACCCGACATCTTCAGAAGATGTGCTTTACCAGCAGATAGAGAAATGGATAATGGATGATGACGCAGCGCAAACTCTTCTGGAGTCATCTATCCCACAAAAGGGGCTTGAATATACCGATGAACCAGTCATTAAGGGGGCATACTATCTGTCACTTGTTGACCCTCATGTCAATACTGCTCCTGAGGTTGTGAAGAATGGACAATCAGGCATTTTCATTTCTGGTTATAGTTCAATCTTGTCAGGAGTAAACTTCCAGAAGATAAAGTATTTCGCTCCCGTTGACAATCATTTTGTCAGTGGCTATTATCGAGTTGATGCCGTTGAGATTGTAGATATGGGCGAAACTCTGAAAAAAGAGAAGGACGAATTGGAAAAGGCTGGAAAGTCTTCGAAATACAAAGGGTTTGACAAAGTTCTCCGAATTTGCCTCAGACTTTCAAATTACAAACCTCTGGAGAAACCCTTCGTCTATGGTTTGGATAGAAATGCCGCAATCGGAGTTGCGTTAACAAGGCAAGAATTCAAAGACTATGCAAATTCTTCAAAGCATTGATTAAAAATGGAAACAGAAAAGAAAATGTTTACTTTTGAATATAAAGGAAAAAAATATTCCGATGAAGAAATTTCAAAAAGGATTGAGGATGCAATATTATTGGAAAATGACGCTAACACACGAATGTTGTTAACCAATTTAAGCCACACAAGACTAAGGGTGCTCAATCCTTTATCCTCAGATATTCAAGAAATTTGTGGCTGCCTATTCTTGAAAAAACATATGGCAGCATTGACACTGACCAACCTGTTGTTTGAAACAATGGTAAAACTTACGTTGGTTTTCCATGACGCTGATGGCAGAACATTAGATGATGGGTATGAATTTGAGAACATTTTTGAGAATGAGCTAAATAAGTATGGTAAGAAAAACCTTGGCCAAAATATTGAAACACTATATAAGAAAAGAATAATCACAGCCGAAGGTAGAGATAGGCTTCTTGACCTAAAAGATTTGTATAGGAACCCTTATTCACATGGTTCAAATAATCTATATGTCGAAGGTGCAAAGACAACCATTTACAAAGGTCAATTAGGAAGTAACACTATAGAAGAGTGTAAGGTGTCTGTTACCGGGAATCCAAATCTCCTTCTTGATGCCAGACGAACATTTGTAAAACGAATGGGACTTAGCTATTTCGCAGAACTGGTTACTTATATTGAAATTCTTGATAAAGAACTCCGTAAGTTATACAATAAGAGTGATAAGAGTGAATGACTGGTCAAAATATGTGAATTCATCTTTTCAAGATTGACAACGAAACATATAACCCTCTGACTTTCAGTAGCAATGCCGTTTGTCATTGGGTTAATTGTTCCCAAACTTACCAGATTATAATTTTGAATTGCCGATAAAGCATTTGGCATGTACTCACAATGCAGAACACCTAGGACTGGTACTGTTTGTTATAAATAGCCAAATGCCTGAACCCTATAAGGGGAACTCGAAGATTCACTAAGTCTTCTCAGACGAATAGCTATCAATGATTATTTAGAGGAGAATGCACAGACAGCAGGACTGTATCTTGACACATGATGTTAAATCAAAGCCTGAGGTCCTATAACATCCTCACGACGGCTTATCTTTCTAAAAATATTATACTAATTCAAAAGCCAGCTTCTTTCCAAACAAAGCATTAATTGTATTACAAACATTTTGGCGGTCTTTAGTATTACCATTTGTATTTAAGTAATAACCAGAAGGCATCTCTTCATATAGACTCTCTTTACCATAAGGTAGATGTTTAACTATTAATTCATCTTGTCTGATTTTTAATTTCTTTTGGCGAATATTCTCCTCTCCATAAAAAAGCACAACATCTTTCAGTCCCTCGAAGATATTGAGAATTTTAGACATTCCATCTGGAAAAGTAATTTTCAGCTTATTTTTCTTCCCTCCCTTTTTTACTTTTCTAGATTGTGGCCATAAATATGTAATGAGTTTCACATAATCTGAAATCTGCATAGAAGGGAGCAAGCTACCATAAAAGTTTACACATAAACCAGCTGATCGTTTGGGTTGACGACCATCTTCCTCAATAAACTCCTTAAGAAAACTAAGCAACTGAGGATTCATTAGGGCAATAAGTTTACCTCCCTGCATATAGTCTGTTTCATAATGAGTCAATTTAGGTATTGGTATTTCCAAATCTTCACCAACTAGACGTTTCTTCTCGTCTTCATTAATATAGTCGTCATGGAGAGCCTGCATACTATCTAAGAATGGGAGATAATCATAGAAATATGGTACTATATCTTTATATTTAAGATAATTTGCCCAAGTATCTTCAAAGAGCTCGTGAATGCACTTACTGAACTGAGCAGTATTTGTACATTCTTCGAGCTCTATTTTGGCGGGACTTTCTTTTATACGCTGAATATAGTATTGATATCGCGATTTGATCGTCTCAACATCATTTCGGGACATCCCTTTGGCTACCATAATATCGAAAAAAATATTATAGTAATCCTTATTACAGTATGCCAACCATATCTTCATACAATATCAATAATTATAAAGGCCAAATATCATTGCAAAATTTATTGCATAATTCACTACCACGTTTCCTAATATTTTCATTCTCCCATTGTGTGATAGAAGTAAGCATATTTTCACTGCTTGTGATTCCAGACGCCCATTTTACCATTGTCTGCTTTTTGTCATCTAATACATTGTTATGATTCTTTTTGATGTCGCCGGGAACTCCTTCTAACATAAAAAAATTGCCAATTGAAAAAACGAGATCTTCTCTGTCCGACAAATCTTGGGGGTTGGTTGGTTTTGACCAATGAGCATCGGCAATCCTATTGCCTGGCTTTGGCATCAGTTGCTCTGCATAATAGTCGTTAAATCCGCCATTGAAAGTATTTGCAGACGGTAATGTTTTCTTTGTCTCATAGAAATATAGAATTGTACGAGCTGTTACCTCATCCAGTTTCTTCTCAGGCCCTTTGGTCAACAATTTTCTATTCGTCGGAATTGCCAGATTAGTCTCTCTCTCTGCAATATGCTTAACTAATGCATCATAAGTCAATATTCTATTCTTGATCATCTGTTCTGCAAAAAATTCACTATATGTCTTATCTTGGCTTGAAGCCTCAGATATCATTCTGCGGATAAGGTATGTTTCAAGATAGCCAAAAATCTTATTTTGTTCCTGTTGATCTTGAACATTCTTCAGTATATACAGAATATAAGGAAGAGGGGTTCTCTTCTTTGTTGCAAGAGTTAAACAAGCTAAGCGCTTGATGCCACCATAACTCGGAATGCGTTCATCAAGAATGTCTGGCGAGAGGTGTTCTTTGTACAATCTGGCGTATTCTACAATTTCATTAGCGATGTCTTGTTTTTCTGCACCGAAAACTTCATGAAAAGCCTTGCAAGTAGAAAAAACGTTAGAAGTCTTGACAAAATCCTTTCGTTGTTTGTCTGTCAATGTAAAATCCCACATCTTTATACGGACATACGCATAAAGGAATATTTCAATGAGTTTGTCCTTTGGATCCACTTTCTGACTACGCTTTGTGTCACTCTGATCCCAGAAAGAGGCAGCATCGTCAGCATCGAATACAGGACGCCAATTCTGCTTGTAAGCGTCCTCATCCTCTGACTCATAGAGAAAGTTCTTAAGGAGTTCGCCCGTTGTCAGAGGTACACCAATAGAGTTGATGGTTTCAAAAGTCTGCTGTTCATCGTCCTCTCTATCCAATGTAATGCACACAAAGGTAACTTTTCTTTTCACTTCAATCAACAAATTGTTAAGGTTAACCCCCTCGTCTCTTTTGGTATTGAAGTAATTCAACATATAATTATATGCTTTAATCATGTTGCTATCTCCAGGTAATTCTCTAGCAACATCCTGGTGCATGACAGTATTGAATTCCCTTCTATCGTCAATGCTATGACGAATTACCGGAGTCTTTGAAGTGTCATGATGCAGATATTGGGATTCGAAATCAGTTTTCTTGCCTGTAACCATATGTAGGAGACGCATGTAGATTGAAAGAGTTGTAAGACGTTGCTGACCATCAATAACCTTGAATTGTTCAGTAACCTCTTTTTCTGAGGGATCTACATCTTCCTGTTGTAGAATAAGAGCCCCTAGAAAATACTGCTTATCACTATCCATAGTAGACTCCATGTCTATAACAAAGCGCTCCCAATCTTTTTCGTCCCAAACATAGCGTCTTTGAAAATATGGTATTCTCAACAAACTTTCGCTATTAATAACATCTTTAATTCTTGCTGCACTTGCTTTCATAATTATTAACTATTTAATTATTACTCCATCTTCTTTAACATTATCTATTGGGAAATAAAACTGAACCATCTTTTTTGTTCTCGAAACACTATATGAAGTTGAGAAACGATCTTTAATATAACTAACTAATTCATCGGGAGTCTTGTTTTCCCATTCTTGCTTTATAGGCTTTATAATATCATGTATAATGAGGGATAATGATCGTAATTGGATAAATCCTATAGCCTTTCTACTTCTTATAAATACTATTTGTGATGCAATCACATATCCAATACTAGAAACAAAATCATAGATATTATTCCATGAATCAACTATCTCTGGGGTGGAATAGAAATTAAGTATTATTCTCTCATTTAATGGGAATTCGTTAGCTTTTTTATAAAATTTATATAAACATTCCATAAACTTGAAAGTTTTAAGTTTCGAATGCAAAGATAGTAATTTTTATTAAACGACAAATAGAAATCTAAATATTTTTTTGTATATTTGCTTTATCCAACTTTTAATCGTATTTTTGCAGAAATAAAACATGTTGGATATGAATAGGTTGACTGGCCGCTCGAAGCGGGTGATGCGAACGTATGTCACAGGTATGAATTTGGTGTGGAACTTGGCGATGAGGAGTACGAAGGTGCAGGGGGACAACCTTCCCCTGATCTAAAAACAACCACAATGCAAGAAAAAAATAGAAAATTTTCTCCACCTATTACGCATATTTTTGCATCGCTTTAGAGTCGCTTCAGGCAGGGAGATGCCATACACATACCATACACATGCCATACACATGCCATACACATACCATACCCTTGAGCATGGCTAC
>ODAI012560014.1_pt1 | contig 13396 bp, 14 predicted proteins | sample 1539321 | NCBI WGS metagenome assembly ODAI01 (sample SAMN02144231, study PRJEB22623) | gut metagenome | biome: sheep rumen | host: Ovis aries | place: New Zealand
CATGGGCAGGGCGTTTTCTTTAGCCGCTACAAAAATACAAAATCGGCACGGAATTCGTATCTTTGCCCCCAGAAACATCTGTTGACTATGAAAAGATTCCTTACAGCCGTACTTGTAGCAATGCTCTCCCTGGGAGCCTTTGCCCAGAACAATACCTTCCCCGCCATCGACGAAATCGCCGAGGTGGAGAATGCCGACGGAGACCTGATCGCCGACGTATTCTCCCTGACCCGCGACGGCCAGACCCGGTATTACCTGAATGTGGGCGCGCTGGGACATGGCGACGAAGTGCTCCAGGTGGTCTTCGACCCCGTTTCCAAACTCTATATCCCGCTTGGAGAAACCTTTACCGAGGCTTTCGAGACCATGGAAAAACTCCAGGAACTCTACGGAAACGAGAAAGATACGGTGTACGAGACAGAAGGCAACCTGGCCCCGCTGCTGCCCACCGACGAAATGGAAACCGTGAAAATCACCACCCGGAAGTACCTGTTCAGCCGTCAGTTGGAGTTCTCCCTGGAGCGGGAAGACCACATCCGCGCCACCTATCTTTCCAAATCCGACTTCAACAACCTCATGTTCAGCCTCAAGGTGCACCGCAAGCTGCACCCGAACCTGAAATAGCGCTACGCTATTACCGGGCCTTCACCAGCCGCACGCCGTAGATTTCTCCCACCTGGCGGTCCGGCTTGGCCACGAATTTCACCCGGATCTGGTCTTTCCCCTCCAGCATGGACGCAGGAATGGGGAAGGACTCGTATTTGAACTCGGAGATGCGGTACTTGCCCGTGTTGTTCACGCTGGTCAGGAGCTGGTCGTCAATGAAGATGTCGAACTCGTGGGTCTTCCATTCGCCCACGCCCCAGAACTGCAGGCGGAGGCTCAGGTCCGTGCGGCCGCCGGTCTGCATCAGGTAGCTGAAGAACTTGCCGTTTCGGGCATCCCGAAAGAAAACGTCGTTGTTGTTGCCGGTATAGGAGCCGTCGGTCTCCATCCGGTGGTCCGTCTCCGGCTGCTGCTCGCCGGGCTGGACCTTGTCCACCGTGCGTTCCTCCAGCTCCAGCCGCTCTTTTTCGGCCCGGGCAAGACCGTCCAGATAGTTCTTGTACCCGGCATCCGACAGGGTGAGCCAGTACATCATGTAACGGGAGTCATGAATCTCGAAGAAGGGCTGCAACTCCCCGGGGATGGGATTTTCCATCCGCACGTCCAGGCTGAAGTGCAGGGGCTTTCCGGCTACCGGGACCAGATGGGCGGCCAGGCTGGCAGGATTCTCGCTGATCAGTACGGGAGCCTCGTCCAGGGGCAGTTTGGCACCGCTGGCATACTGGCCGAAGCGGCTGTCGTCGGCAATCAGGTGGGCCAGGTCTTCCGTGCCGGTTTTCATGCCCAGGAGGATGGGGCCGTACATCAGGGCCACATACTGGGGCACGTTGGGCAGGTACTTCACGCTGCCGTGCATGGGGAAGGACAGTTCTACGACGTCTCCCTTCTTCCACTTGCGGTCTATGGTGACATAGCTTCCGGGACCGGTGACTATCTCTATCGGCTTGCCGTTCACTTTAACAGCGAATGCACCGGGGGCCACCCAGCCGGGATAGCGGACCATCAGGGGGAAGGAGGCCTTGCCGCCGGTAACGGTGATGCGGCTGCTCTCCCCGTAAGGGAAGGCCGTCTCCTGGCGCAGGGTGACGCCCTTTTCGCGCCAGGTGAGCTCCGACGCCGCAAACAGGTTCACGAACAGGGCATTACCCCTATGGGTGTAGATGAACTGGCCGTATTTGCCGTGGTTTTCCATGCCGGTGCCCACACAGCACCACATGGCCTCGTTGGGGGCCGAGTAATTGCGGTAATGCCGGGGCCGGGCCGGGGTGAAATACACATAGCCGCCATGCCCGGGATGCTGGGTGGAGAGGATGTGGTTGAAGGTGGCCAGCTCGTAATAATCGACATAGCGGGCATCCGGATTGCGCCGGTGCAGCACTTCCGTGAGCCGGAGCATATTGAAGGTGTTGCAGGACTCCGGACCGTCGATGTCCCGGATAAAGTCCATGCAGGCCTCTTTGCTGGGGAAATGCTCCCGCCGGCTGTTTCCGCCGAACGCCAGGGAGCGCTGCCCCGTGACCGTCTCCCAGAAGAAATCGGCCGCGTTGTAGAAGGCCTCGTCGCCGCCGAGCTCCGCGATGCGGGCAAAGCCTACGGCCTTGGGCACCTGGGTGTTGGCATGGAGGTTGTCCAGGCGGTCGATCCGCTGCGACAGCGGGTCCATGATCTGCCTGTGTGAGAAACGCCGGGCCACCGTGAGGTATTTCTCTTCCCCGGTGATGGCGTAGGCATCGGCCAGGACCTCGTTCATGCCACCGTGCTCGTTGCCCATCATCTGCTCCATCTGGGCGTCGCTGAGGCCGGCCGTGAGGTCGATGGCCCAGTCGCAGAAGCCCAGGAACAGGGCCTTAGCCTGTTCATTGCCGCAGTAGAGCCAGGCATCCCGGAGACCGGCGTACATCTTGTGGATGTTGTAGAAGGGAGCCCAGGCGCTGGAATACACCCGGAAATCGCCTTTCTTGAAGTTGCTCCAGATCCGTTCGCTGTCCGGCATGCCGCCTACGTAGCCGCGGCCCCACTCCGGGTGGTTCTTCTTGTTGGCATCGGCACATTCCTGCAGCTCCTGGATCATGTATTCCATCCTGCTGCGGCACGCTTCACTGCCCGTGGCGGCATTCATGGCCATGGCCGCCAGGTAGTGGCCGGCCACGTGACCGTCCAGCCCGTCCCAGTTGGGATAGGCCGGAGCCTTGGGTTCCAACCCCGCCTGCTTCCGGTACGGTGCCAGAAGCCGATCGCAGTCGTACAGCAGAAGCGTCCGGAGATTCAGGTCACGGGCCCTCTGCAGGGGACCGTCCAGCAGTTTCACATCGCCGAGCGGGAATTCGTCGGCATAGAGGCGGTCCTGCGCGAGGCCGATAACGGCCCAGGACACCATGATCAGGGTTAGGAGCAATTTTTTCATCATGGTGCTAATATACAAATAATTTCACGTTTCGGGCACGCTTGGGGTGGCTTTTTGTGCCCGGAGGCCGATTATTCCACCACCCGGGAACGATTTGGGGGCGTTTTTGTGCCCGGAGGCCGATGTCCCCACCCTCCCTCGCCAAAAGTCCCGGGGTACATGCTGATACGCGAAAATGGCTGTAAACGTGTAACAAGGTGTACCCCGGGTACAGGCCGATACGCGAAAATGACCATAAACGTGTAACAAGTTGTACCCCGGACACATGCCGATTCGCGGAAACGACGCTATTGCACGTCGCAGGTTCCACGGCAAGGACGCGTGTACTCTTATTCCGGACTAATTCCACCCGGCGGTTCTTGACACAGCCTTCGTCGGTGCTGTCGCAATGGCCCTGGACTTCAAACTTCAAGGGGATCTTTGTCCATGATGTCCTTGATGCGATTGATTTCTCCGGCGGATTCGGGCTTGATGGTGGTCTTTCCGGTGTTGAAAGTGATGGCATAGGTGACAATCTTGCCGTCGGAGGCAAGGTGGTCGTGGAGCGGCACGACTTCCTTGGCAATGCGGACTTTCTTGATGAAGAAGACCCGCTCTTTCTGGGTACCGGTGATCCAGAAAAAGTCCGGTTTTGCTGAAAGTGGAAGGGGGCATGCCAAATGGACCTTTTTTGGACCTTAGACACGAACCGATTCTTATTATTTTTGCGAAAAAGAACACTATGACTAATCAGCAAACGAAGTTGAACGATGGCATATATGCCGTCATCGGGGGGGCTGCCATTGCTCTTCTTATTTTATTGACTGTCTCAATAATACGTCCAATCCTCAATAATAAAGCCGCAACCCGCGAAGCAAGACAGCAGGAGGAAGTAGCCAGGGTCAAATCGTTTCTGCTTGGGAATCTGGAGGAAGGATCGGAATCAGTCATTCAGATGGAAGGGGCTTTGTCGAACGGGAAAAAGTCTTTCCCGATTGTTTTGAATCTGGAAGGGACTCCGGATGGATATGACAAAATTTCGCTGAAAGGGTCCTATCGGTATGCTTCTCAAAAGGAAGGGAACACAATCAAACTCGAAGGCTGGATCAATCTGATTTCAGGGGAAATGGAATTACGGTCAAGCAAAGGAGCAGAAATATTCGAACTCGCCTTGAATGAAACAGATGACGCAATGGAAGGACAGTGGTATAAATACAAGTCAAAGCGGGTAAGAGACAAAAATCCGGATGAATTTGAGCAGAAAATGACATGCTCACTAACGACAAAGTAATAATAAAGTCAAATATATGGAAAGTTTTATCCAATTCGGTTATGACAAGGTCCCCAAAGAATTATGCTCTTTTTTTCCAGAGGACAGATACTCTTGTCACAAACTCCAAATAGCTGGAACGCTCTCAAATTTGGACAATCCGGAATTCATAGAGAGGATTCTCAAACTTATCAAAAAGACACCGGATATTGAAGTTGAACAGGACGAAGCAGATTGGTACAGAATATTCCTTCTCAGAAACCGGACGGTAAAAGTGGAATCGGCCGATACGCTGCTTTCAATCTTCTGCGAAGCTTACTGCAACCGCTCCGACAAAGTGAAAACCCGGGTGGAGGAAGATGTTACGAGACCGGAAATGTTGGATTCTCCGGACAATATGGATTTCCCCCTGGCAGACCGGGAATATGTTTCCCGGCAAAGCCTGATTTTCGGCGTCAAGCATAAACTCCGGGATGCGGAACCGTTTGTCCGTTGTGAAGACTGCCGCGGCTCCGGGATGGCAAAATGTGAACGGTGTGACGGCACGGGAAGGGAACAATATGTTGACGGAACCTATGCCAATGGTGAAGAACGAATCAGGACTGGAGCCTGTCCGGATTGCGGCGGCCGGGGCAGGGTCCCGTGCCCTAAATGCCAAGGGGATGGAAAGATAGAAATATATGCCCCTGAGTATTCAGTCGTAAAAAGCGTAGAAGAAACGTGTTATCATCATATGGCCGTTCTGTACTGGACCCCGTGGCAGCCTTATTCCGTTCTGTACTGTGAGTCGGATGCCCTTGAGGACGAACAGGATGAAGATCCGTCAGACCGGTGCTATCGATCTTCGGCGGAAAAGGCAGCGAATGCTGTTTTCAGCACATTGAAAAACAACGTTGTCATCAGAAAGAAAAACCGGAATACGGTGCTTTTGGACAGGACGGAAGAGGTGCTGGCGGAGGTGGAAAAAGCAGGGCTTCACACCGCCTACGAAAAGAATAAGGGCCGTTGCAGTTTTGATGACAATAACCAGCTTGTGGAGCGGAATGAAGCGCACTTCGTCATTCCTACGAAACGGGTCACCATATCCGCCGGGAAAGATTCGCTTAAGTTCCTAGCTTATGAAACCGCTGCGAACCAACTACAGATTGTTATCCCGTCTAGCCTGGGTTTCATGGAGCGAGGAAAGTTTTTCCTGCTACGCTTCTATTATTTTTTGGTTCAGGTAGGGAAACTGGTCATGCGGCCATTTGGAAAATAGGAGGGCTCTATGTTCAGAACCTGGCTCATAGCGAATCTGGGGATTGTGTACTTTGTTTGTGCCCTCATCCTGGCAGGGCTTTCGGCGTTGTTCCTGCCGACAAACGGAACGGAAGAAAGCCTCTCTGCCTGGGGGTACGCCCTTTTGGTCATCAGCTTTTTTTCTGTGCCTATGTTCTTTGGTGCAGAACCAACGATCGGTCCGGTAGTCAGCGTTATGGTCCTTGCCGGATGCTATTTCTTTGCCATTTATGTGTTGAAACACCCGGAAACAGATGTCGGCGTAGAAGATCTGGAGAAACTGGTCCGCTTGATGAATACTGTGGTCCTTTCTCTGACTGCGGTGAGCATGATTCCGGCTTTTATTATCGCCAGGTATGCCTATATCAATTTCGATGACGTTGTTTCTAGGCGATGGATGTATCGGAACAGCGAGAAGGATGTTTTTGAGACAACCTGGAAATACAGCATCAACCGCTTTTTCATGGCCTTCCTGGTGACATTCTCACTTTTGTTGGACATAGTCGCTGTCATTTTCATTCGCTACGTCTCCCTCCACGGAGAATCACTTGAAGGATTTTTCTAAATCACCACTATGACCGATACAGAGAATACAATACAGTCTTTGCTGCACCATGTCGCCCTGCTGGTCGAGCGGGACCGTTCCGCCAAGCAGGAGGCACAGCGACGCGGAGAACTATTCAACGTCTTTCGCCTTTGCGGCATCAATCATTATGAAAACGCCCATTCCGCGATTTTGGCGGAGTGGCTGAACCCTGCCGGTTCCCACGGACAGGGAGACCTCTTCCTGAAATTGTTCCTGCGGGCTGTTGCGCCGGTCTTTGCCGAACAATTCTGCACGGAAAAGGCTACGGTTGCAACGGAATATGCTGCGGAAAACGGTCGGTTTGACCTGCTAATTGCCGACCCGCAGGGAAATGCCGTTATCATTGAAAACAAGATCTATGCAGGGGACCAGTGTGAGCAGTTCAAGCGATATGATGCCTTTGCCCGGCAAACATTTCATTCCTACCGCTTGCTGTATCTGACATTGGAAGGGACAGAAGCATCCGGACAAAGCGGGGACGGGGTCGATTATGTACCCATTTCCTATAGCCGGACCATCCTTTTATGGATGGAGGACTGCATCCGGGCCGTTTATGACAAACCATACCTCCGCGAATCCCTGATGCAATACAAAAACCTGATTGAACAATTAACGGGGCAGAATATGGAAAAAACAATTGAGAAAGAGCTGCTTGTGCAAATGCAACAGTCTCCTGAAGGAGTCGTGGCCATTGTGAATGCTTATCCGGAGTGGGAAAACCTAACGATAAGAGAAAACCTGTTCAAACCGCTGGAACAGTTCTCTGAAGAAAGGGGGCTCCGGTTCAGTGCCGATGAAAGATTCTGGAGCAAGAACTCTTGGGGATCTTTCGGCTTTGAAGTCCGGCCCAATCTAAGGATATTGTTCCAATACGAGAACCAAGGGCGCAGAAACTTTTACTATGGGATAACAGACAGCCGCCCGGACAAAAAAGAAATGCAACTGCTGCCTTCCTTGACAGGGGGCGATGAGAACTGGCCATACGGGTGGCGTTATTTGGAAGGAGATTATCTGAACTGGACGCCGGAAACCATCCTCATCCTGGCCAAGAATCCGGAAGAATTATTGCAACATATTGAAAATATTGTAAATAGGCTTTATGTGGAAATGGAAGAATACAACATTATATAAAACATTATTCCTATGACTTACAATCAAACAAAAAGCGCAGCCGGGCAAGTGATGCCGCTGCTGATGGGTTGCACGATGCCGGAACCCATCGAGACCGAGTATTTTGAACATAAAATCATTTATGATCCGGTGACTCAAAAAGTCAATGCTGACCTGATGGCATTGGGGACCAAATGCTTGAAGACGAGCCATACCTCAACAGGCAGGGGTACAAACTTGAAGATAGACAAGAAGAATGAGATTGACGACACGAAATAGGCTTCATGATCCTAATCTTTACGAATAAAGAAGACGTACACCCCAATCCGGTCATAGACATCCTGGCGGATCGGGGTGTCCCTTTCTTCCGGCTCAATACGGAAGACCTGCTCACGGACTATTCTTTCAGGTGGTGGGCGGAAGGAACGCTTTGCGACTTCGAAATCGAGAACAGGCAAACAGGCCTCCGGTTGAGAGGCTCTAAGATTACGGCAGTTTGGGACCGCCGTCCGGAAGCCCCCCAAGCCCTTCCGCTTCAGAATACGCCGGAGATTGATGCTCATAATCGGCGCGAAGCAATGGCCTTCTTGCGGTTTCTCAGGTATTATGTGGAGCATATTCCCTCTGTCGGAAGCATTGTCGGTGACAAGGTTGCATCGTCCAAGATGCTTCAGTACAGAACGGCATTGGACATCGGTTTCGTTGTACCGGATACGGTTTATACCAATGAAAAAGCGGCTGTCGACAAGTTGACATCCCGGCATAAAATGCTCTGCTTGAAATGCATTGACGGTCTTGATGTCTGGGACGAGAAGAATGGGGTTGATTATGTCTTCTTTACGCAACTGATTCGTTCGGAGGATATCCAATCCGTTCCGGAAGAGGCATTTTCGCAGACTGTGAGTTTCGTGCAGGAGTATATTCCGAAAGAATACGAGCTTCGGGTTACCGTCGTTGGGAAGGAAGTTTTTGCGGCGAAGATTCTGTCGCAGGACCTTCCAGAGGATCAAGGCAAGGTGGATTGGAGGCAAGGGTATGAAGCCGGGCTTACCTTTGAAGCCTGCACGCTTTCGGAGGCTTTGCAGGAAAAATGCCGGTCTTTGGTGCATGCGCTTGGCCTGAACTTCGGCTGCATCGACCTGATTGTCCGTCCGGACGGAGAAGTGGTTTTTCTGGAATGCAACCCGAATGGGCAGTGGCTATGGATTGAACTAACAACCGGTCTGAAGATATCGGCATCGATTGCATCGTTTCTGATGGATCCTTCATTGAAATAGTCTCCTTTTTTCGTACTTTTGTATGTATGAAATGTCTCTGGTCCTGGCTCAAGTGCTTTCTCGCGGCTGCTTTTGCAGCGGCCGGGGCAGTGTCCTGCCTTCAGGACCCGGAATCCCGATTGCTGCGGCCGGAAGTTATTTCCGTTGAGGAATCGGCAGATTGGCATTCCGTAATGTTGTCCGCCGTGCTGGACCATGCAGGAAATGTGAAAGTGGCCGGTTTCTACCTGTGGCAGGATGAGGGAGAGAAGATCAAGACTGAGGGCCGTATCGAAGGGACGGCACTATCCGCCCGAGTCGATGGACTGGAAGCGGAAACGACGTATCAGTTCTCGGTTTTTATCAGCAACGGCCGGGAAGAAGACGTTTCGAAGACATACTCTTTCGTGACAGAAGAATATCCTATGCCAGAGATCTTGTCCACCTCTGTAGAGCCAACCTATTGTAACGCTGTCGTTTCCGTGCAATTCTCCGGGATGGAACACCTCCGGAGCTGCTCGGTTCTTTATGGAATGGCGGATAGCGGGCAGCGGACCGTAGTCTCTTTGAAACCGGACGGCAACGGGTATTCGTGTACTTTGGAAGGATTGAAAGCGGAGACGGAGTATTCGTACAGCATCTCCTACTCTAACGGACAAAGGACACGGGAGAGCCAGCCGGCATTGTTCCGGACCCCGGAGGCACCGAAACCTGAACCGGAACCGGAGCCAGAACCTAATCCAGATCCCCACCCCTTGCCTCCAGATGCATTTGATCCGGCTCTTTTAGATTATCTGCTGGGACATTTCGATGAGGATTCGAACGGCGTCCTGACCGATGTAGAGCTCTCGAAGGTGCATGAACTGGACATCTCCGACATCTTGCTCGAGTCTCATGCCGGATTGGAATTTTTGCCGGCTTTGGAGACGCTCATTTCGGGAGACAATTGGCTGGCCCGTTTTGACTTGCGAGCTAACATACACTTAAAGTCCTTCAGCGGCGGACGGAGCGCCCATCTGCAGGAAATAATCCTTGATAATCCAGAACTCCTCCAGACCTATATCATCAGTGCACCGAATTTGCGCGGCTTGGTTTTTACCGGTTGTCCGCGATTGTATGTCTGCCAATGGTACGATGTCGGACTTGAGTCTGTGGATCTTTCCCAGAATCAGGATCTTTATCGTCTTGACTTCAATGGCACCAAGCTCAAAGAACTGGACCTTTCAGCTTGTATCAGGCTGAAAATCCTGAAATCAGAGAACAACCCGGACCTGAAGACAATCTGGCTGAAAAAGGGCATCATCCTCGATTCCTGCGAAGTGGATGCCCATACCGAAATCAAGTACAAATAAATGAAAGAACAACTTGAACTGACCTTTCTGAAACAGGCCGTGGAGAAGAAAGCGGCCCATCGCCTTGCCACAACAGCAGACTTCGTTCACCTGTCCGAAGAAATGAACGACCGGGTGTCTCCTTCGACCCTGAAACGCATCTGGGGTTATGTTGGAATGCAAGTGGAGCCTCGCCTCAGTACGCTGGATGCACTGGCTAAATATGCTGGATTCAGAGATTACCGGGCCTTTCAGGAGGATTTGCAAACTTCGAAAATGGCTTCTTCCGGCTATTTTAACGCCTCCCGGCTGGATGCGGCCACCTTGCAGGAAGGGGACTTGGTACAAATCGGATGGCAACCAGACCGGGTGGTGTCGCTACGTTATCTAGGAGACCATCATTTCCGGGTGATCGCTTCCGACCATTCAAAACTGAAGGCAGGTGATGAGTTTGAGGCCTCTTCCTTCATCAAAGGCTTTCCGCTCGTTCTCCCTTGGATTCTGCGTGACGGTCAGAAATCGGAGCCGTACATTGCCGGGCGGGACGGCGGCATTCTCATCATCAAGACGCCTTAGCCGCCTCATGAACTTGCTCGACGGCATCGTTCCATAAGGCTTTGACGGGATCTTCCCTGTTCAAATAAAAACCAAGGCCGACGGAAAGGCCAAGCAACAATAACAGAATCGGCCAGAGATACCACCAATGTGGCCGGCGGGAAACGGTAAGGGCACGGCGCACCTCCTCGGCATCCGGATACCGTTTGGCTGGATCAGTTTCCTTGCATTTTCGGGCGATCCATGCAAAAGCCTGGCCCATCTCATCCATGATGCAGCCCAGGGAATAAAGATCGCTGCGTGGCTCCGCCGCATGCCCTTCAATGACTTCCGGAGCAGCATACTGCCAAGTTCCGCCTGGATCTTTCCCAGTCAGGATGGACCCGGTATCCGACAGTCCGAAATCAATGAGTTTCGGGTAATTCCCTTGATGAGTGATGAGAATGTTCTCCGGCTTCAAGTCTTTGTGTACCACTTGCTTCCGATGCAGATAAGAAAGAGCGTCACAGATATCGGACAGAATTCTCCGAAGTTCGGACTCGGGATGAGGCCCGGTATCCAAATAACTACGCAGGGAGATGCCGTCAATCCACTCCATTTCGATGCTGTCGCCGTAACCCGGAATCTGGACCCAGCCAAGAACTTCGCAGATGCCAGGATGTTTGAGAGATACGCCGATCTCGAATTCGCGGCGAAGCATCCGCTGGTGAACCGGATCGTCACGAAATTCGGTTTTGAGTGCTTTATACACTACGACGCGGTCGTTCCGATGTCCTTTTAACAATACGCAATACCCATTCTCCGATTCGTATAGAGGGGCCAGCCCGCTGCCGTCACTATAAGGCAAGGGTACCGGATTGCGAAAAAAACCGGAAGTCTGGATCATGCGCGTTTTTGTTTCAAATTTAAGGAAAAAATACTTTATAATTAACATAAAATGCTTATTTTTAGAAACTGAAATGACGGGAAAAAGACTATATCGACTAGAATGGGGGCTCGCTCTGCTGCTCTCCGGCTGCCGTTTTTCTCCCGCCGTTGAAGAGCCCGTACCGGAGAGGGTTCCGTTCGAGGATTCCGTATATTGTTTCAACCAACGTTCCATCGTTACGTTGGCAGGACGGAAGGGAATGGTCGGCGCATCCGGTGAAACAATTCTGGCCCCGGAATGGGATGACATTGAATTTCTGGACGATGACATCGCCCTTCTCCGGAGAGATGACCTTTTTTATCTTTGTACCAGGAACGGCCGTTTTTTCGCCGAAAGTTCAGATGCTGCTTTACTGGAACAATCTTTCAGACAACGCCTCGCAGATATTCTGGATGCCGACATGCGATCCTGGGACCGTGTGCTGGACCAGCTGGAAGCATTGTGTGAAGCCTGTCTATCCTGCGAAAACCGCCATCCAAACGCCCGGGTTATCCGTGAAAACACACGCCTGCAAGATTGCCTTCAATCCGTTTCAGGTGAAATGACTCCCGAACAAAAGGAACGCCTCGCGCAAATTGAAAAAAAGTTTGCCACTCTGTATCAATAATGCGGATCAAATTATTCATACTGTGTCTGCTGCTTTCTCCCGTCCTGCTCATGGCACAGAACGCCACCAGGATAGAATCGGATCCCGCCTATATCTGGGCCGAAGGAACGGGGAGCAGGCCGACGTCCGCAGACGACGCAGCGTTGGAAGCATTGGCCTGGAAACTGGCTGCAACCCATGAACTGCCAGCGGATACTCCCTTTGCAGTCTGGAAAACATATTTGCCGGATTTACGAGCAGCCAGCAGCCGGCAACGGCTTGCCTCCGGGGTTGTGCTGCGTTATATCGCATGGAAAGATATCCCGCTGATTTTTGAGCCCCGCTGGAGGAAAGTCCAGGAATTGGCTTCGGCGGCCGAACAGGCGGAAATGCATGGAAAAGAAGATGTTGCCCGGACATATTGTAGCTGGGCGGAAGTTTATCTGCGCTCACTTCCACCTGTAGAACAGGCATTGCGCGATCGGGTTTCCCTGCTCCGGCGTCGCCTTGGCGAGGGAGAGGCAGCTGCGGTCAAGATGCGCAATGTCGAGGTTGAGGTAGCCGGAATCCGTTCCGCATTGGAACAGAAAATCCAGCCTGTCCGGAAGCCGGCCCTCCCGGATTCAAGTCCCGAAAAGGAAGATTCCATCTCCCGCCCACAAACTCGCATGGCTTTGATTCCGGTGCGGCCTGCACTGCTGCCGCAAGTAGGGAACATCCTGCCTTCGATTCCCGGGGGTATTTCCTTTGTTAAAAGGACGTCTGTCGGCCCCGCGCCCATTATTTCTCCCCGATGGCAATGGGCGACTATGGCTGTCGCAGATATCGGCCGAACCTGCGGCTTTGGCGCGCTGGTTTCCGGTATGGCAGGCCGTTTTGGCGGCTATCTCAGCGCACGAAGCAGTTTTACGCCCTCCCATGCAGACTATGACTGCCTGAGTGACGGCACTACGGATTTCGGCTATATATGGACTTCCAGCCGCACACGCGGAAACCGGATAGCCGTCTCAGGAGGCGGCATGGTTCGCGCTTTGGATATAATGCGGGTTTATATGGGGGCCGGCTATGGGCGATTGTTGTTGATGTGGGAAGATACGTCCCTCAGGTGGGCCCGTGTTACGGACCTGTCTGAAGAAGGGTTATTGACAGAGTTCGGTGTTGTTTTTGATTTAGGCCGATTTTCAATTATCCTGGGCACGTCAAGTGTCCGCTTTCGGGACTGGTCTGTCACAACCGGACTTGGGTTTAGGTTTTCCCCTTGAACCAAAGGAAAACCTACAAGATAAGATAATTGGACTCTCCTGCCTAAGACATCTTGTTATGAAAACTCAAAAACCGCAGCAGAATTGCTTCTGTTGCGGTTTTTTGTGGAGGTAGTCGGATTCGAATTAAAAGTGCAAAGCCATCTACAGACCCTTGTTATAATGATTTCTATTGCGTATTTTTGCAAGTGGAGTTTTTTGACTCCGCCTGTTTTTGGGATATTTTTGGGATACGATTTTAGTTC
>ODAI013113002.1_pt1 | contig 13396 bp, 10 predicted proteins | sample 1539321 | NCBI WGS metagenome assembly ODAI01 (sample SAMN02144231, study PRJEB22623) | gut metagenome | biome: sheep rumen | host: Ovis aries | place: New Zealand
CCGCCATCTTCTTCGGTCTGTCCGGAACCGGCAAGACCACCCTCTCCACCGATCCTAAGCGTAAGCTCATCGGCGACGACGAGCACGGCTGGGACAACAAGGGTGTCTTCAACTTCGAGGGCGGCTGCTACGCCAAGGTCATCAAGCTCGACAAAGAGTCCGAGCCCGACATCTACAACGCTATCCGCAGGGACGCTCTTCTTGAGAACGTCACCGTCGACGAGAATGGCAAGATCGACTTCAACGACAAGAGCGTCACTGAGAACACCCGCGTCTCCTACCCGATCTACCACATCAACAACATCGTCCGCCCGGATTCCCACGGACCGGCTGCCAAGCAGGTGATCTTCCTGTCCGCCGACGCATTCGGCGTGCTTCCTCCGGTTTCCATCCTCGACGCCGAGCAGACCAAGTACTACTTCCTCTCCGGCTTCACCGCCAAACTCGCTGGTACCGAGCGTGGTATCACCGAGCCGACTCCGACCTTCTCCGCTTGCTTCGGCCAGGCTTTCCTGGAGCTCCATCCGACCAAGTACGCCGAGGAACTTGTCAAGCGTATGAAGAAGAGCGGTGCGAAGGCTTACCTCGTGAACACTGGCTGGAACGGTACCGGCAAGCGTATCTCCATCCGTGACACCCGCGGTATCATCGACGCGATCCTCAACCACAGCATCGACGAGGCTCCGACCAAGACCATCCCTTACTTCAACTTCACCGTCCCGACCAAGCTCGAAGGCGTCGATTCCGGCATCCTCGATCCTCGCGACACCTATGCTGACGCTGCAGAATGGGAGAAGAAGGCCCTCGACCTCGCTGGCCGTTTCATCAAGAACTTCAAGAAGTACGAATCCAACAAGGCCGGCAAGGCCCTTGTCAAGGCTGGTCCGCAGATCTAATCCGTACTTAAGTGCATAAGAAACCGGCTGACCCTCTGGGCCAGCCGGTTCTTTTATACGCTTTCCGCTACCGGACCTCGAAAGTGGTTTCCTGGCGGACCGGATAGCCTTCCGCATCCAGCCCTTCCGCCACGACGCGGAAACGGCCCGGATAAGACGGCATACGGACTTGCAGCCGGGCCGTTTCTCCGGCATTGACGGAGACGGCCGGATGCCAGAAAACGGTCTGGCGGAGATCTTTTTCTCCGTCCGCCGGCGCCTTCGTATAGGCCAGCGGATAGGAAGTCCCTTCGAAATCCAGGATACGGACTGAATCCGGGAACTTGACGGCGGAGATGTTGCGCTGTGCCGTCACCAGACTGACCACGGCATCGAAGACGCGGTCCCCCAGCGAATAGGAACGCGGGTAGACCAGGATGTCGCTGAGCAGGTTGGCGTCCAGTTCGATGACGGCGGCATGGTCCAGGACCGGAACGCCGTCGATCATGACGAGGACATCCGTTACGAAGCCCCCGAGCGCGTTGCGGGAGCCAGGTTTGAGGACCTGGATGCCTTCACGGCGCCAGCGGAGTTCCGGGATGAATTCGATGATGCATTCGTGCAAGGTGTTCATCCGGGTATAATCTGCCAGGTGGAAACGGTGGCATTCCGGATCGTCCGCCGCGAACAGCCGGGTCTCACGCTTGGGCAGGAATTCGACCAGGGTATCGGCTGCCGCCGAACGGGAAGACGGGATGGCGGCCACGCGGTCGAGCAGGCTCTGTTCATAGGAAGGACTGAGGGTCAGGACCGGTATATCCGCCGAGGCCAGCCCGATGAACTCCGGTTCGAGTTCGATGTGGCAGTCCAGGTCCTCATTCAGGCCGCCGACTTCGCAGACGAGATCGCGGTGTCCGTAGATATTGTTGGTATGGTAACGGATCGTCCCGTCCGCACGGATCCGCGTAGCATAGACATCTTCCACGCTGCCCGGCGACGAAATGATGGCATAGGGATTCTGCCCGAGTGCCGCAAGACGGTCCGGACCGGCCAGGCGGGCACGGATGACATCGCCTTCCGTCGCAGCCCCTTCCAGGGAGGCACGGACGCAGGCGTCCCGGATGCCTTTTTCCTGTGCAGGAACCAGGACGTCCTCATGGTAGACCGACACGCTGAGGGAGACGGCATGTTCCCCGGCATTGTCCACCTCCAGGGACATTTCGGCACCCGGACGGGCGCTGCCCGCCGTCAGGCGGATTTCCCCGCCGGTGGCAGCCGGACGGGCAGCCTGCGGCTCACCGATCACCACGCCGCTCCGCACGCGGGAGGAGGAGAAACCGTTGAAGACGGAAATCAGTTTCCCGCCCTGCAGGATATCCTGCCGGGCATCATCCTGCGAAGAATAGGCGCACAGCAGATAGTTGCCGGTCGGCAGGGATGCGGGAAGCGTCAGGACGCCGGAGCCGCGACCCAGGACCATGGCGGCCTTGCCTTGCGCCGCCCGGCCGTCCGTCGAGAACAGTTCGATATAGATGCTGCCGCTGCGGGTCGAAGCCCCGCCGAGGCTGAAGGCGGAATACCAGACCAGGTCGCCGGCCACATAGCAGGTCCTGTCCGTGGACAGGTAGATCCGCTCAATATCCGCCGCGCGGCCGGAGAAAACGGTGGCAAGAAACGCCAGGACCAACAGGTATCTCTTCATGGCTAATCCTCCCAATAATCAGGTTTCACGTTCGTACCGCCCATGACACGGCAGTCGATCCAATAATTCGGAGCCCACCCCATGTAATCGCCCCTGTCCGTCGGAACAATAACAACCGGGCGATAGCCCCATCCATAATATTGAGGGATCCTCGATGCATCGACCGCAATAAGAGACTCGAGAGGGCCGTCTCCCCGATCGAGGTAGACGCCGTTTCCGTAGGGGACGAAAGCCCGCAGCTCCGAAGTCCGGCAGACCTCGATGAAGCCCAGCACCAATTCGTCCGGATCTTCTTCGCAAATGATGTTGCCGCGCAGTTCGCTCGGGATCGGGGCGAACAGGTCGCCGGTCGAATTGGAATTCATCTCCAGCGTATGCAGGTACTGGTAGCATTCCTCGGAAATCCCCCGTGCGATAACATGGACACAATAACGTTTCTGGAACCGGTTCCCGGTTCCGGTATTGATTTCCATGAACTTATGTTCACGGATCTTGTTCTTTTCATCCCCGATGGCAATGGCGATCCGGCTTTGGGACGAATAGCTTTTGGCCCAGCACCAGTAGTTCGGTCCCGGCAACTGCATGACCGAAACATATTCTTCATTCTCGAAATCGTAATCAAACTGGGGATCGTAATTCGCATGGAACTGCCACTCCTCCTCGTAATCCCAGCGGAAATAGCGGCTGGCCCCGTCCGGCGCCGTCATGCTGATCCGGGCGTTGCCGGTCGGACGGCGCAGGTAGGGATTGTCCGACGGTTCGAACTCGAAGGTGATGGCATCGATCGTAGGAGCCTTCTGGGGTTCCCGCCAGGAAGAGACGTAATTCTTTCCGCCATTCCCATCCCGGAGATTCTTGTAGGTCTCGTCGACGTCCATCTGCGGGATGGAAATGTGCAGGCGGTACCGGCAGTCATCCGGTGCGTTGCGCAGGTCGACGGCCAATCCCCTGTACGGAACGTACTCCTGGCGGAAGACATCGCCATGTTCGTTTTCGACCCAGATGTTACCGAAGCCATAGCCGAAACCGAAGCCTGTATCATTAAAGAGGACACCGTCTACGGACGTCGCCCAACTCACCGTGAAGGAGCTGTAATCTCCGAGGATGATGTCTCCTTCGACAACGAGCGTTCCCGCGATGGAGTCCAGTTCGGCTTCATAAGGATAGATGCAGGACATGGCCATGCATCCGGCCAGGATATATGCTGCAAACTTTTTCATCAGAAGAGGAGATTGAGGTTGATGTACGGGATCGGGGCGGCAAAGACGGATACCATGTATCCCTGTACGTTTCTGCCGCCGTCCGTCGTATAATAGACGGAATAGGCGTTCTTCCGTCCGAGGACATTGTAACAGCCGACCGTCCAGGACATGTGGGTCAGCCGGCGCAGGTAGTGGCCCGGATCGATGTTGACGGCCAGGTCGACCCGGAAATAATCCGGAATCCGCTTGGCATTGCGCTGGGAGAAAGCCAGACGGTATCCGCCGCCATAGACGTAACGGCCGACCGGCACCGTGACCGGGCGGCCCGTGGAATAGTCCACGTTGACGGAGAAACTGTACCGGCGGGTCAGGGCGTAATTGGCAACTACTTTGACATCATGCGGTTTGTCATACGAAGCAGGATACCAGGCGCCGCCGTTGATGGTGTTGACGCCCCGGTCTTCTTTCTCTCGGAGGAGCGTGCGGGAATAGGTGTAGGCAATCCAGCCGTTCAGCCGGCCGACGGTCTTCTTCGCCATCAGTTCGACACCATAGGCTTTCCCCGTAACCGGAACAAGGTCCTTGGCCAGTTCCGGGTTCATGGTCAGGACAGCGCCGGACTTGTAGTCCAGGTAGTTGAACATGCTCTTCCAATACGTCTCGACCGAGAGGTCCAGCTGGTTGTTCAGGACCGTCCAGTAGAAACCGGCCGCAGCCTGGAACCCGGTCGTCGGACGGATGTCCTTGTCCGTGAGTTTCCAGGTATCCATCGGAGAAATGGCCGATGTGTTGGAAATCAAGTGGATGTACTGGTTCAGCGAGTTGATGCCGGCCTTGACCGTCATCTTTTCCGCCAGGGAATACTTGCCGGACAGGCGGATCTCCGGGAAAGCATAGGCCTTGCCTTCCGTCAGGAAGGAGGAAAGCCGCAATCCGTAGTCCAGCGCCAGTTTTTCATTCGGCGACCAGGTGTCACCGGCATAGGCGGCCGCTTCCAGTCCCAACTCCCGGTCCAGCCTGTCCGCCTCCTGGATGGACGTTTCTCCGAGCGGATCGAAAATACCGCCGTCCAGCCCGTAGCCGGTCAGGTTGAGGCCGTAAATCAAGGTATGGGCATCGGCCTTGCGCGTAAAGCCGGCCTTGGCGAAAACTTCGTTGATGAGGGTCCGGAGCCGGTAGCCGTCGTACCCGCTGCCCAGGTTGTCCAGCCGGTTGGCATAGCGGTCGTAACCGGCGCTGACCAGCAGGTCCGTCTTTTCGCCGGTATGGCTCCAGCGGAGGGCGGCGTTGAGATTGTGATAGCGGAAAGTCGTATCGGGGCTGAACGCGAAATCATCCTGCGATGCATAGGCATACAGGGAGAGTTTGTCGTTGTCGCCCAATTTATGGGTCAGGCCGAAATTGATGTCGGCAAAATCGGCGGAACCGCCGGCATAACCGCTGTCTTTCTTCGGGATCCGCTTCAGCATCCAGTCGGAATAACTCTTCCTCACCCCGAAAATGACAGAGGTACGGTCCTTGACCAGCGGGCCCTCCAGATGCAGGCGGCTGGTCAGCAGGCCCAGGCCCAGGGAGCCTTTGAACTCCTGCATGTCGCCTTCCTTGGCGGAAACTTCCATGACCGAGGAAATGCGTCCGCCGTAATTCGCCGGGATGGAACTCTTGTACAGTTCCACACCGTCGATCAGCGAAGGATTGAAAGCGGAGAAGATGCCGAACAGGTGGGACGGATTCCACAGGGTCATGTCATCGAACAGGATGAGGTTCTGGTCGGCGGAGCCGCCGCGGACATTGAAACCGGAAGAGGCCTCCCCCACGGATTTGACGCCCGGCAGGGTCAAGACGGCCTTGATCAGGTCTCCTTCTCCGAAGGCGCTGGGAATCCGGTTGATGGTCTTCATCGAAACGCGCTCCACACCCATCTGGGCGGAACGGTGGTTGCGCATGGTCTCCGCGGAAATGACAGCGCTGTTGAGTTGCGTTACCCGCTCGGTCATCGACACATCCAGGGTGCCGCTGCTGTGGACCACGATCTTCAGGTTGATGTCCTCTTTCGTAAATTCACTGAAATTCAACACATTGTCACCATACGGGAGAGATATCCGGAAACGTCCCTGCGCATCCGTCGTCGTATAGGTCTCCGTATTCGAGTCATAGATCGTCACGGCCTGGAGCGGCGTACCTTCTTCCAAGTCCGTCACCCGGCCGGTCAGTACGGCTTTCTCGCCACGGCGCAGCCGGTCCTCGCCGATGTGGTAAACCTTGTTCCGGTATTGGAAAACCACGGAAGAAGTATCGACCGCCGTGGCCTGCGATTCCGTCCGCTCCGGATCGAAATAACCGACCGGCAGGCTGCCGGTGTAAGCAGCCCGGACCGGGCCGATGCCGGCCGTCGGCGCGAGGATGTCTGCCCGCTCATCCGGATGCCAGGCGACCAGGCCGTCCGTCAGTACATGCGTCTGTGTTGTCCCCTCCAGCCGCTCCATCAGCAGGCGGATGTATTCGTTGTCCGGAAGATTCCGCGCAAGGCCCTTGCGGGCGGCCTTCCCTTCTTTTCCGAAGAGCTTGACCAGGGCTTTCCGGTTGCGCAAGTGGGTCAGCGTCCCGTCCTGCAGGATCCACCAGGAAGGACGGAAATGGAAATACTCCAGGACATCCTGGTCATAATTCGGGTCTTCGTAACCGATGGTGCGACCGTTGTGATTGCCGACATCGGACCGGGGGAATTTGTCCACCCGGTACAGGACCGCCGACTTTCCGTCATGCAGGACTTCATAATAACCGGGTTCGGCCGCGATGCCCTGGTATTGCAGGTTGACGAAAAGACGGCCGTCCATCGTAAACCAGGAGACTTGCTCCCGGTCCGGAACGACATAGGTCGCATTCCAACGGACGACAAGCTCTTTCTCGACAGCATCCACATTCAGCGGCTGGTTCTCATAGAGGACGCCGTTGAACAGGACATCTCCCTGATGGAAGGCGATGGTCTCCCAATAAGGGTTTCCGTTGAACCGGTAGATATACTGGCGGGCCAGCTTGCCCCGGTACAGCAAAGGCGCCTGACCGGATCCCAAGTCTGCCGTCCCCTGCCCGGCAGCGGGAACAGCGGCCAGGGAAAGGGACATGAGCCATGCGAACAGAAACTTTCTCATAACAGATCGATAAACAGCCAAATATAAATATTAATACAAATAAAAGCAACGGCGCCACCCAAAATATGGCTTGGACGGATTGGCATGGACCTTGCATTGCTCCAGGCAAACTTGTTTTTTCAATTCAAACAAAGAAATGGACAAACTTCAGAATCCCGCTATCCTGGTCGTTGACATGCTCAACGACTTCGTTACCGGCGCCCTTGGCTGCGACCGGGCAAAAGCCATTGTTCCGGCTACCGCCGAATTGCTGGATGCCGCCCGCAAGGCCGGCGTTCCCGTCATTTTCTGCAACGATGCCCACATCGCCGGCATCGACCGAGAACTCCAGATCTGGGGAGACCACGCCATCGCCGGCACCAAAGGCGCAGAAGTCATTCCGGAACTGCATCTTTCCGAGAAAGACTTCGTCGTCCCGAAACGCCGTTACAGCGGCTTCTTCCAGACGGACCTGGACATCCTGCTCAAGGAACTCGGCGTCAAGACGGTCATCATGACCGGTCTGCATGCCCATATGTGCGTCCGCCATACCTCCGCAGACGCTTTCTGCCTGGGATATGACGTCGTCGTCGCCAAGGAAGCCACGGATTCCTTTACCGAGGAAGACTACCAGGGCGGCCTGGCCTACCTGAAGACCTGCTACGGCGCCGACGCCTTCTCCAACGAGGAACTGATCGCCGCATTCTGATCCCTGCATACAGGAACTTTTACAGCCGGAGCCCGCGCTCCGGCTTTTTTCTTTGTTTTTTTGCTTACATTTGTGGAAATACGGTTTTACATGAAAAGAATCTGCTTCCTGCTCGCCCTGCTGGCCTTCGTGCCGGCCGCCATGGGCCAGAACTATGAACAAACGACAGATGAAGAATGCACCAGCATCGTCGTCGGACGCCTCGCTTCCACCGACGGATCCGTCATGACCTCCCATACTTGCGACGGTGTCTCCCATACCTGGGTGACGGTCGAACCGGCTGCCCGGCACAAGCCCGGAGACCGGTTCCTGGTCTACAAGGGGCTCCGGAAGACCTCCTTCCCGGGCGACACGACGGATGTCCGGCTCGTGGGTTCCATCCCCGAGGCACCCAGCACGTTCGCCTACCTCAACACCGGCTACCCGAGCCTGAACGAAAAGCAGCTGGCCATCGGTGAAACGACGTTCACCGGCCCCGACACCCTGATCAACAACGACGCCATGTTCCTCATTGAGGAACTCGCCCGCCTGGCGCTGATGCGCTGCGACAACGCCCGCGACGCCATCCGGCTGATGGGCGCGACGGCCGAGCAGTACGGCTACGGAGACGGCGGCGAGTGCCTGACGGTCGCGGACAAGAACGAGGTATGGTTCTTCGAGATCTGCGGCGTCGGAAAGGACCGGACCGGAGCCGTCTGGGCCGCCCAGCGCGTACCGGACGACCATGTTTCGGTGTCGGCCAACATCCCGCGCATCGGCCGGATCGACCGGGCCAACAAGGACTACTTCATGTGCTCGGACAATGTCGAATCCGTCGCCAGGGAATTCGGGCTGTGGGATGGAGAAGGCGACCTCATCTTCTGGAAGGCCTATAATGTCCCCCGCGCGAACGGCCATAACTTCAAGGAGCGGGAGTGGTTCATCCTGAACGCCCTCGCCCCGTCACTGGGCCTGTCCATCGATGCCGATGAACTGCCGTTCTCCGTCAAGCCGGACGCGCAGGTCGATGTCCGCAAGGTCATGGAGATCCTCCGGTCAACCTATGAAGGAACGGATCTGGACATGTGCAAGAACTGGCTGCTGGAGACGCCCGCCACCAGCACGAAGCCGGCGTCCGTCAACGTCGCCCCCGGCGCCAACCCGTGGTTGACGACCGACACCCGCAATACCCTCAATACCATCGCCCCCGGCACGATCGACTTCAAGCGCACCGTCGCGGTCGCCTGGTGCGCCTACTCCACGGTGCTCCAGTTGCGGAACTGGCTGCCGGATGCCGTCGGCGGCATCTGCTGGCTGGCGGCGGACAACCCGGGCGAAAGCCCGCGCATCCCGATCTTCGCCGGTCCCCCCCGCCTCCCCGCCGCTTTCGATTTCTGCGGACACAAAAAATACAGGGCGGACAGTTTCCTCTGGACATTCCGGCGTGCGAACCGCCTGGCGACGGTCGCCTGGCAGACGGACAAGCAGATTGTCCAGGAGAACATCCTCAAGATCGAGGACCTGGCGTTCGAAGGGCTGAAGGAACTGGAGAAAACGCCGGATGCCGCTCATCTCAACGCCTATACGGAGAAGATTTTCAACGAGGCCGCCGCTGCCTGGCAGGAACTGGAGGCCGAATTGTGGCACAGGCATGGACGCGGTTTCTGACATTACCATCCGGCACGCTGTTCCGGCGGACATCCCCGCCATCGTCCCGGTCATCGCTGCAGCCAAGACAATCATGCGGTCGTCCGGGAACATGGAGCAGTGGGCCGGGAATTACCCGGCGCCGGAGGACCTGCTCCGGGACATGGAGCGGGAAGCCGGACGGGTCTGCGTACAAGACGGCCGGGTCGTGGGATACTTTGCGTTCATCCCGGGACCCGACCCGACGTATGCCAAGATTTATGAAGGAGCGTGGCTGGAGGATACGCTGCCGTACCATGTCATCCACCGGATCGCCAGTTATCCCGACGTACACGGGATTTTCCATGCGATCATGACCTATGGGTTCGCCCATACCCGCAACATCCGGATCGATACGCACCGGGACAACCGGATCATGCAGCACAACATCCTGAAGCACGGATATTCCTACTGCGGCATCATCTACCTGGAAGATGGTGCCGAACGGCTCGCCTACCAGCGCGTCGATCCGCCGGGCGGTCCTGCAGCGGTTTAGTCGCCGTAAGGGTTGGCTTCGTTCCACTCGGTCTGGGTCAGGCCGTGGCGACCGGTGCAATGGTCATAAATCCACTGCTTGCGATCCTCGTCCAGGCCGATCCACCAACGGCTGCAGGCTGGATAAAGGGCCTGCGACTCATCTGCCGGGGCACCGGCTTTTGTCATGCCCTTCCGGGCGATTCTCTCTTTCTGTGCTACCGGCAGGGATGCCCACCAGCTTTCCATATCAGGTTTTGCCATATCGTTGTTTTTTAAATATCCGTTTTTTCTACCGTCTCTTTCGCCTGCTCCTCCTTCTGCGTCGTCCGCAGGGTACGGATCTCTTCCAGGTAACTGGCCGTAATGACGCCGGACGGAAGCGCAATTACGGCGACGCCGAACAGGGAGGACAGCATGCTGACGAACCGTCCGACGTCCGTGACCGGAATCATGTCCCCGTACCCGACCGTCGTCAGGGTCACCGTCGCCCAGTAGAGGGCATCGAAGAAGTCCCGGAACGTATCGTTCCCCGTCACCGGATCGACCCGCGGTTCCGCGTTGAACATGATCAGCGCCGTGATGAACACGTAGAAGACCGCGATGGCCAGCACCGAGAGCAGCACATTCTTCTCTTTCCGCAGCACGCGTGACAGGACGACAATACTGTCGGAATATCGGAACAGTTTCAGCAGCCGGATGATGCGCAGCAGGCGCGCGATCCGGAGCAACTTGAAGCCTTTGTTCAGCAGGGTCACCGCCGGCAGGATAGAGAGCAGGTCGATGACGGCCCAGCCGGTCAGCGGATACAGCAGGAAGGACAGTTTCCCCTTCCCCGTCCGGTAGTCGGCCGTCCACCAGCGAAGCAGGTAATCGAGGAGAAACAAGGAGACGGTCACGATTTCGATGATCCGGAAAGCCCGATGCTCTGTTGCGAACATGAGCGGGAAGATGCTCACGATGATGGCCACCAGCATCAGAATCTCATAGGCGAGACATGCCGGGCCGCCCGAACGGCCCAGTTCAATGATTTCGTAGACTCGCTTCCTCATAATCGTTGACGGTAATGATTCCAGACAAAGATAAGATTATTCGCGGGAATTCCAATTCCCGACAGGTTCTTTTCTGTTTCCAGGCCTCCGGATTCCGGTTCGGCACGAAATTCGCGCACTCTCCTTGCGCATGACAATCATCCCGAACCGCCACCTGCCCGTAAAGGGTTTCCACGCTCTCAACTTGTTCGGCATCGTTTTCGTCCGCCGGGACGCCTGGCAAAAAACGACGCCGCAGGAACGGCGCACCATGCTCCGGCATGAAGCCATCCACACGGCACAGATGCGGGAACTCGGCTATATCGGATTCTATCTTTTCTATGTCCTGGAATGGATCTGCCGGCTGATCCTGCATCCGCGGAACGCCTACCGCGGCAGCTCCTTCGAACGGGAAGCCTACCGGCACCAGACGGAGCCCGGCTATCTCCTCACCCGCCGGCCCTTCGCCCAATGGCGGAGCTGACAATCAGGGACAGACAGCCCGGACGGAAATGCCGCAATGCCGGATCACGCTATCAAAATAGACATAGGACACGCTGTATTTCAAAACTTTGGCATACCGAGGTGTACTGCTCCCCCGGTCCAGAGTAGCTGTCGCATAATGCGCGTAATTGCCATCGACGTAATACGATTCCCCATTCGCGGCTCCGGCATTGGGGAAAAAGATCCACCGATCTTCATAACCCTTCACAAGGCTGCTGCATTTGAAACCCTTCACGCCGTTCAGTGTCATTTTCCGGAAAAGACAATGCGCGAGGAGCTCTTGCATCTCCTCTGCCGTCGGCATCCGCCAGGTACCGCCCAACTTGATATGCGCCGCATCATCGGCCGGTTCCAGTACATCCAAGTCATCGACGATTCCCCATTTACTGTCATAATTATACTTGATCAGTTCATAAGGGAACAGTTCATCATTCTTACTTCTGCACCAACGATAACGCGCCCAGGAATAATCATTTTTCTCTTCAGTCTCGCCCCAGGCGAAATACATTCCAAACTCCTCGGGCACAGCTGCACCAACGTTGAAAGAAGCCCATTTGACGGACAGCCCCAGATCGACGGGATCCGGAGAAGCGACATGCAGTATCAGTGAAAAGCGGCTCTCGTATAGATTCCAGTTCGGTTCCGCCCGATACAGGTCCCAACCTTCTACGGGGATTTCAACCGGGCAGGTGCCGGTATCGCCGAACATGGCATTGGCGCCGGACGCCGGTATCCGGCGCTCCGTACGGATCCGGGACAACGAAGAACAGCCCCAAAAAGCCTCCTCCCCGATGGATTCCACGGATTCCGGCAGGAATAACTCGGGCAAAGCCCTGCAATTCCGGAAGGCACCCGCGCCAATGGTCTTGACACCCACATAGACCGGACAATCCGTCAGCGCTGTACAACCGGAGAACAGGTCCCCGGCAATTTCCGTAACGGAGGCAGGCAAATGTAAGGAAACGAGGCTGGTACATTCCGCAAAGGCCCCGCAGTCGATGCGAAGGAGAGCATGCCCCAGGTCCATTCCTTTCAGACCGCTGCAGCCGGCGAACGCCCGTTCCCTGATCCAACGGACTTTGTCCGGAAGTACCACGCTGAGCAAACCGCTGCATCCTTCCAGCATGGATGGAGGAAGGATCTCAATATCCTTGGGAACACGGAAAGACGTAAGCTGCCGGCATCCGGAGAAAGCGCTGTCGCCAATCCGGGAAACGCCGTCCGGCAACGACAGTTCCACCAGGTTCGAGCAACCGGCAAAAGCCCGCTCGCCGATTTCTTTCAACGCTCCCGGCAAGACAATCGATTGGAGGGAAGACCAGTTTTCAAAAAAATGATCCGGAAGCCTGGTAATATGCGTAAAGTAACGGAATTCATCGAAAGATCGAAAATCCTTCCTGTCCCCGAAAACACCCTCTATTGTGGTCACGTCAGACGCTTCCCCTTCCGAAATCCATCCGTCCCCATTCGCATCAAACGCAGCGACCAGCGCACTTTCGACCCCAGGGTCGGAAAATGTGATCCTCGTATTGTATGGAGAGCGAAGGATGGTGATGTGGCACTCCGCCGTCTTATCGGTAACCTGTGCGACAATCGTGGTTTCACCCGGCGCCAGCGTGATAACATGCCCGTTCGGATCAACCTGAACCAAGGATGGATTCCGGGAGGACCAGGAAACGGTTTTGTCCGTCGCATCATCGGGCCGGATCCATACGGAGAGGCTGGTCTGCTCCCCTTCCATGATTTCGACAGTAGCAGGAATGACGGTCAGATAGCTGACCGGAACATAAGGCTCTTCCTTGCATGCCAAGAACAGAAAGGCAATCAAGGCAAGCGTCACAAGACTGTAATGATGGTTACACATACCCGTAGCGATTGAAGTGGCGGCAGATTTACAAATATATGTTTTTTGGCAATTATATCCAAACAGACTGGGGTCATGTGGAGTCGTTCGACAAGACGCTGAATTTTAGCGCCTATACCTAAAACTTGAGGCACCTGCGAATTACGCAAGTGCCTCTGTTTCAAGAAGTGCTCCCTTAGGGGCTCGAACCCTAGACACCCTGATTAAGAGTCAGGTGCTCTACCAACTGAGCTAAGGAA
>ODAI014158845.1_pt1 | contig 13395 bp, 12 predicted proteins | sample 1539321 | NCBI WGS metagenome assembly ODAI01 (sample SAMN02144231, study PRJEB22623) | gut metagenome | biome: sheep rumen | host: Ovis aries | place: New Zealand
ATCATCGTAAATCGTAACTGTTCAGAACCTGTTCTGAACAGTTACGCATCGGGCGATGCTTCGCATCCTGAATCGCCCGATGCCACTTCATTTACACTTTCATACGCCCTCAGCAGCAAGTGCTTCGGGCTGTCCTGAACAGTTACCGTAAATCTTCACTCAGGTCCAGATCCAGGGCCGGGTCAAACGCGCCGGTCAGGATCTGCTGGAATTCACCTGTAATGTCCACATCATGAGGCGTCAGCACGAAAATATAATTGCTGATCTTGTCAAGCCTGCCTCTGCTCGCGCAGCATGCACCGGATGCAAAATCAAAGATCCTCTGTGACACATCCAAATCCAGACCCTCCAGGTTCAGGATCACAACGCAGTGTACGATCAGCATCTGCGCAATCTGGAGCGCGTCCTCCATGGATTTCGGCCTGATCACGCATACAGAGAAATTATTACTGCCTGAATCTTCATCCGACGCTGCGGCCCCTCTTCTCGGCCGGAAGGCGGATACCTTCGGCGAAGGAGCGGAAGGCTGCTGCGCAGTTCCCAAACTGCTTCTGGAACGTCTTGGCTGCCGGAGGGAACGTGAGGGCCTCTTCAGCGGCTGCGCATCCTCTTCAAAGATCGGTTCATCCTCTTCTTCTCTTGCCAGAAAACGTCTTGCAGGACGGGAATCATCAAGAGCATCTTCATCCTCATCAAGATATTCTTCGTCATCCAGATCGTCGTCATCATTCAGCTTGATTGAATTCAGAAATCTGTCAAATACACTCATAAACTGTAATTCCTCTCCCCCAGAATCCCTGTTCCTACACGGATCATGGTAGCGCCTTCCTCCACAGCAACCTCAAAGTCTCCTGTCATACCCATGCTGAGATGGCGCATACGGATATTATCGATGTTTTCCCGGTCTATGTCAACTGCCAAATTCCTCAGGCTGCGAAAACATGCCCTGTTCTCTTCCGCATCCTCTACGAAAGGCGCAACCGTCATCAGGCCTTCAACCTGAAGATGTGAAAATGAGGACATTGCTCTGACAAAGTCCGCCGCATCCTCCGGGGCGATCCCGCTTTTTGATGCTTCATGGGCCATGTTGACCTCTGCAAGGCATGGCATGACAACCTCCCGCCTGGCACATTCTTTTTCGATCTCCGCCGCAAGCTGCAAGGAACTGACAGAATGGATCATGGCTGCTCTTGAGACCACGTATTTCACCTTGTTGCGTTGAAGATTACCGATCATGTGCCAACGAAGATCCTTTGGAAGGACCTCATACTTGTCACGCAGCTCCTGCGGGCGGTTCTCGCCAAAGTCCCTCACGCCCAGGCTGATTACCTCCTGGATCATGGAGACCGGCTTTGTCTTGCTGACGACAATCAGCGTAACATCCTCCCTGCGTCTTCCGGAACGGGCACAGGCCGCACGAATCCTCTCTTCAACATGTTTCAGGTTTTCCTCTATGAAGCTCATTTTATCACCCCTTGATGATGTCGTCGTCCTTCACTTTCGATGCATCCAGAACGATCCGGTCATGTGCGGAAAGCCCGTACACAGAACCAGGCTCCACAATACAGAACTCCTCATTTTCATCAATGATAATGACCTGGCGGAATACCGCGTAGCCTTTATTGATATTATAAACCCCCTGGATCGTTCGGATCGATTCATCCGTGATCTGTACCTTCCGGGCGGTTCCTGGCATAACGACGTAATCTCCAGGCTCGAACAGCCCCGGATTGATCAGGTAACACCCTTTGTCCCTGTCATGGGAATAAACTGTCGCGGTTACATTGGAGGTAGACGAAGAACCATCTGCAAGGAAGGTTTCCCGGATCAGAAAAACCTCATCGGGGGTATCCTCATTGACACTTACATATTCATCCGGGATCTCAACGAAGGTCTTCTGCGTGATGGATGTAACCGGGATCTTCAGGCCCTTTGCCCTGTTCAGGATCAGTTCAATCTCCAGATACCGGTCTGTGACATACCTGACAAGGGAACTTTTCAAGGTAATCTTTCCATAGATCCCGTCTTTCCCCTCCACCATCTCAATCGGGGCGGAGAAGGTTTCATTGTCCTTCAGGAACCTTACGCGGATCGTTGAGATGTCTTCCAGATCCCTCCGGAGCGCATCATTGACCGGAAAACACAGGCTCCAGGTATCATTTGTGATCAGCTTATAGATGGGATCTCCGGCATTCACTGAATTCTTCAGGCGCAGGCTGGTATTCTGGTAGGAACCGACATTAAAGCAGTCCCTGGTCAGATCTTCAGCTGTCAGCCCCTCCATCCCGTCGATGGAGTATGCGACAAAACCGGGGACAGGCGCGGTAAAGCTGCCCTGCACATATTCTCCAGCATCTTCATTGATCGAAGACTGCATGATCACGCCCTGCATATCCGATTGAAAGCTGTAGACCTCCGAGAACATATTCTCATTGAAATTGACGGCAAAGGTCGACATCTCGTTCTTCGCCTGGGAAATATCCTCGTCAGACAGCTGCGTGACGATCCTTCCTGAAGAAGCTTCCGGGTCAGACGATGTACCGCCCACCGCGCAGATTAACATATCGGCATTGGCTTTGGAGCCTTCCCTGGCATAATACGTGATCCGGCCGGAGATGGTGCTCTTCTCGATCTGCTCTTCCTTCAAGGCAATCGCACTGTAACGATAATTCCCGGAAATGGTTCCTTCTACAACTTCATAACCGGCAATATGCTTCTGCGTCAGATAGAGAAGAAGCGTAATAATGATATAGACAAGAATCAGCCCGAACATCAATGTTCCTACATTGATGGACGTCGGCAGGTTCCTTATTTTATCAGACGGTCTTCTGAACGGACGCAGGTTGTTCCAAAAAGCCAAGAAATATCCCTCACCCCAAAAATGGATCGAGTAGGACGAATCCTACTCGACAAACACGGCAGATACCGCACTATAAATCCGTATCGATAGATCTGTGCCAGTTTACAGCTGAGCGACTACCATTGAATGGTATTCTTCCGGAAGCTGATCCTTTGTCAGGGAAATGCTGATGATAAAGTCTACGGAAAACTGAGTGCTGATCGATGAAAGCTGCTTCAGGACAGGAACCACGGCAGCAACGTCAACTTCATCGCTTTCCAGCTTTGCGATCTTCAGGAAGCTGTCCAGGTACACCTTCTCCAGATCATGATCCTGCGAAATGATGCCGCAGATGAAACCTATGAACTCGTCCGCGTCGGTGAGCGGGTAATGTGTTACATCAATCAGGCGGATCTTGTTGTTCAGTTCGAACATATGCTGTGTGTTTTTGTCGAGATAAACAACGTTCCCCGTTGCATCCTTCACTTCACGGTTCGCCTTCTCAAGAAGAACCTTTGTCTTTCCTTTTCCCTTTTCACCGATGATGAACTGTATCATATTAGATGCCCTCCTAATGAAGTGGTGGTGTTATCAGAACACCGGAACAGTATTAACCAAAATGATCTTTCAGGAAGGTTCTCTCCCTGAAAGAGAGATCTGCTGATGTCTTAAAAACAGTATAGCTTTTCATCCGCTAAATTACAACAGGATTCTAATCAGCTGTTTGGAACCAGGGACAAAACCTGATTCATCTCAGGATACAGCGTATCCTTGGAATCCGAGTGCAGGATAACGGAGATAAAAGGATTGCCGTAAAGATCCTTGCTGATCAGGGCCAGGCATGCGCCGGCATCTTCTGTCGTTCCGGTCTTTCCCCCATAGATGACGACGTTGGACGGCTTTGCCGCTTCTCCGGTCAGATAGTGGTCTGTGGTCTCCCAGGTCATGGCATAGGCGTCGCCGTCTGCATCCGTATACTCCGCATAATAATTCTTCCTCTGAATGATGTCCATAAACAGGTCATACTTCATGGCGGCGTTCAGCATCAGATAAATGTCATACGCGCAGGTATAGTGGCCGCTTGCGGTCAGCCCATGCGCATTCATGAAATGCGTATGCGTCGCACCAAGGGAAAGGGCTGTCTGATTCATCATCTCGACAAAATGATCGATGCTTCCGCCGCCTACGTATTTTGCGATCATCTGGGCGGCATCATTCCCGGAAGCGATCAGCATGCCGTACATCAGCTGTTTCAGTGTCAGCCTGTCTCCCATGTGCAGCTCGCATACGGAAGAGCCTTCCTCGATATCGAATGCCGCGCCATCCACCGTGACCATATCATCCATGTTCGCATTACGCAGGGCAACCAGTGCTGTCATAATCTTCGTGATGGAAGCCGGTGACCTTTCCTCGAAAATATTCTTCGCATATACGACCTTCTCAGAGGTAATGTCGAACAGAGCGGCCTCAGCGGCGCTGATAAAGATTGCGTCTGCGTCCACGTCAGACTGGGTCACACAAAGCCCCCTGGCAAACGGCACTGCCTTCACCATGGAAACAGAGCCGTTATGGATTCCAAAGACTTTACTGTCTGCCTGATACGGTATCTGAAGCCCGCTATCATGGGATCTGAACACAAAATGCCAGACCCCGAAAAACAGCAGCGCTGCGATGCAGACCATCAGGATCGCTGCGAGAATCAGGTTTCTCTGTGCCCTGGCCTGCGCCTTCTCCCTGGCACGGATGCGGTTCCATTCCCTCTGAGTGTAATAATCCGGTTTTCGAATCTGTTGTCTTCCCATTATTTTCGTAACACGTACGTAACTGTTCAGAACAGCCCGAAGCAGTTGCTGCTGAGGGCGTATGAAAGTGTTTATTAAGTGGCATCGGGCGATTCAGGATGCGAAGCATCGCCCGATGCGTAACTGTTCAGAACATGTTCTGAGCAGTTACACACTACGGCGAGGCTTTCCAACGCAGCAGATGAGCGTTTGGACAAGTCAGATGTACAAGTTATTCTGTAACAGATCCATAGGTACTTCAGTTACGCCCCGGTCAGCGGGGCAGCCATAACCATAGGATCAATGATACATCACACGCCAGTCAAGATCGCCTCTGTCAAGCGCCTTCAAAAGCATCTCAGCGGATGCGATATTGGTCGCGAGCGGGACATTATGAAGGTCACACATGCGGATCACCTTCGACAGGTCAGTGACATCCCCCCTGATCGATGCCGTACTCTCAGGATCGCGGAAAAACAGTACAAGATCCATCTGGTTCTGTTCGACCATGGCGCTCATCTGCTGCTCCCCGCCCACATGCCCTTCCAGAAACTTATGGACCGGAAGGCCGGACGCTTCCTGGATCAGCCTGCCTGTGGTTCCGGTCGCGTAAAGGTCGTGGCCGGCCAGGATTCCTCTGTAGGCAATGCAGCAGTTCTGCATCAGCTTTTTCTTCGCGTCATGCGCTATAAAACCGATCTTCATTGTGCGCGGTCACTCCTCTCTTTCTATTTCTATGTCTCTGAGCCGTTGCAAATCTGCTCAGAAAAGCTTTTCATTTCATCTGTCTTTTTCTCCGATTGTCCGAATCGCAATTCGATTACATAGATTTTAAGACGCATCACCCGGAAGCAAGATAGGTGGGGCGGAAACGTCTCCTGGCGGGATCCGTTTCCGTCTGGATCCTGCGCGGCTGGAGGCCAACATTCAATACAATTCCGATCTGCATGCAGAATGTCACAAGTGATGTAACTCCATAGCTGACAAATGGGAGCGTGATTCCGGTGTTCGGCATCAGCCCGGTCGTAACACCTATATTCAGCGTACTCTGGAATAAGACAAGTGATCCGACTCCCATGCAGATCAGCATCCCACACTTCTCTCTCGCCCGCAGACCGATTCTGACACAAAGGATGGCAATGATCAGTTCAAGCGTGACGATGGCAAGGCATCCTGCAAATCCGAGCTCTTCTCCCGCCACCGCAAAGATGAAATCCGTCTGGGGCTCAGAGATAAAATTCCCGTTCTTGACGGAATTCACGGCATTATTGTTCAGGCCTTTCCCATAGAGCTGGCCGGAACCGATGGCAATGATGGAGTTCTGCTGCTGATAGGCCTCATCCGCGTACTCCATGGGCCGAAGCCAGGACAGGATGCGGTCTCTCTGATAATCCGCGATCAGCTCCTGGTCAGGACTCAGGACAATACTCAGGAAGATTGCGGCACCCGGCACGGCAATCGCGAGCAGGGAAACAATGATCTTCCAGCTGAGCCCTGCCGTAAACAGTATAACACAAAATATCAAAGCTGTGACGATCGTTGTGGACAGATCCGGCTCTCTGTAGATCAGAAACAGCGGAACAGCCACGATGGCAATCGCCCCCAGAAGAACCTTGGGCGTATTCAGCTTCACGTCATACTGCTGGAAATAACCGGCAAAAAAAACGATCAACGCCATCTTCATCAGATCGGATGGCTGAAACTGTACGCCAATGTTGATCCATCTTGTGGCGCCTCCTACATTGACGCCGATCAGAAGAACTGCGACAAGGAGCACGCAGCCAATCAGAAACAGGATCCACCTCATCCGCACAAAAACCGTATAGTCAAACAGTGATATTGCAAGCATGACTGCGACACCGATGATCAGCCCGAATGTCTGCCGGGTCTGAGAGGACTGCTGTGCGCTTCCGATGACCATGATCCCGATCACCGACAGCGCGACCACAGCCGCCACCAGAGGAAAGCTGTAATTCCTGAGCTTGTATTGTCGAAACATCCTATTTCACTCCTTTGCTGACGGAAGGGATCTGCCATGAAATATCAGAATGCGGCAATTGATCCATACTATCTTTTGCGGCAATTGATCCGTACTGTTTTTTGGGGTCAATGATCCGTACTGTCCTCTTCTGCCTTGACCTGTAAACGTTGGAACAGATGGCTCCACATCTTTCCTGAGATACCGGACATTTTCAGATGCCCGTCTTCCACGAATGCTGCCTGCGGAGAGATGGTATAGCTGTCATCCATCGTTTTTTTCCGGATCCCGCTGATGCTTTTGTGCCCGCAGACCTCAAGATTCTGCGGCTTCAGCACCAGCGCGCCCGCAAAGCTGTGCTCGTCTGTTCCAAGCCCTGCACGCAGGGTTCCCAGGGCGCAGCCTGCCACAAAGATACTCCCGGCACAGCTGACCTGGGCAAGGGGCTCGACGTCACCAAGGATCAGGACGGACCGGTCGCTGAGCACCTTCTGTCCATTTTTAACCGTTCCGCACAGGACATCCGCATATCCGCCGTTTTCCGGCCCTGCGCTTTTCACGTCCGAGGATTTTGCACCTCCCTGCGTTGACAGATCCCTGGCGGACGCTTCAGGAGGCAGCTCCTTCAATACCTTCGTGATCGCTGTATATTGTGCGCGTTCCGCTTCCTCATCCCTCTCCAGGATGCAGATGATCTCAAGGGAACAGCTTTGCGTGATCGCCTGAACGATCGCAGACTGCTCCGCATCTGTCAGCTTTTTTCCGGAAAATTCCAGCGCCATCTGAGCGCCGCGGAAAAACCTGGCGCTCGAGACGAATTTTTTCCTGACATCTGTCAGGATCGTTTCAAATGTGCTGGACGGATCCATGACAAGTGTCAATGTATACTGTGTACTCTTCAGTTCGATTGATGAATATGACATATCAGTCTGTCCGGGTGTTCCCTGCCGTTACCTGGATTGCATGGCCTGGGATCAGCTCCTGCGTATCCTTCTGTTTAAAGTAATAATTGACAACATCTCTGGCCAGAGCGGCCGTGTTGGCAGACGTGTAACCATAAGCGATCCTGCATGCGATGGCCATCTTCGGCGCGTCAGAGGGCGCATAGCCGACAAACAGAGCATGGTTTGGCTTGGTCACAACCTCCTGCGCCGTTCCGGTCTTTCCGGAAACGGGTACGCCGCCCTCCATATTATAATCACTGAAGGAATCATGGTTCAGGACGACCTCCCGCATTCCTGTATGGATCGCATTCCACAGCTCATCCGACAGCTTCAGCTCACTGTGAAGCACCGGCTCATTCTGCAGGACAGTATTTCCGTTGGAATCCGTGATCTTGTCGATCAGGGTCAGGTCGTAGCACTGGCCGGAATTCGCCAGCGTCATCACATACCGCGCAAGCTGGGATACCGTGTAGGCATTATCCGCCTGTCCCATCGCCCCGCGGACCGCGTCATAGGTCAGCATATGGGGAGAGGATTCCGGAACCTCGATTCCGGACCTGGAATCCAGGCCATACATGCCGGCATACTTTTTCAGGCTTTCCACGCCGATATCATCATCATATTCCCCATTGACAGACGCCAGCCTGAAACCGATTGTATTAAAGAAAAAGTTACAGGAATTCCTGATTCCGTCCGCAAGCGTCTCTGTGCCATGTGCGCCGGGGGAGATCCAGCATTTGACCGGCGGATCAACACCGTCAAATTCCCCTGTGCAGTAAAGCTGCTCCGTTACGCCAAGCACGCCCTCAGCAACTCCCGCTGTCGCGGCAATCGGCTTGAAGGTAGAGCCGGGGGCAAGAAGCTCCTGCGTTGCCCTGCTGTAGAACGGGCTGGAGAGGTCTGTCACCAGCTTGTTATAGTAAGCCGTGTCCATGTCGTTCACCAGCCGGTTGCTGTCATAGCTCGGATAGGTCACGCAGGCCTTCACGGTGCCATCCTCCGGGTCTGTGACAACAACCGCGCCGGAGCATGGGTTAAGTGCCAGCTGGGCTGGCGTGATCTGAAGGTTGTAGATCTTGTCCCGGATAAAATCATACCCGCTCAGGGAGCCGTCAGAGAGCCTGTCATAGTCCGAGGTATTCATGTCCAGTACGCCCTGGTCAAACAAAAGCAGGCATACCTGCGCGCCATTGAGCTCATGGGCCATCAGCATGTAGCGGAATACCCTTTTACAGAAATTGGAATCGGACCCAAGATACTCGGCAATATAATCCGCAAGCGCCGAATAGACCTCAGTCGAGTCCATATATTCCATGTTCTCCGTGATCCCGTTCACATCGATCCAGTTATTGGCGATCGCGTAGGTCAGAAATTCCTGCAGGCTGATCTTTTCTTCCTCAGCCCATGCCTTGTAGGTAAGGTCTGACTTGTCGATAGCCTCCTCATTGAGGATCCCTGTCTGGGGAAGCATATTGTTGACAATATAGGACTGATACACCTTCATCTCATCCGAAAGATCCGAATAAGGCGTCGGATCGTCCCGTGTCAGCTGATCCTTGATCTCGGCGAAGATGGATGCCGCTTTCCCCTGGAACGCTGCGTATACATTCTTTTCATTTGCAGAGGCATCCGGGTCAGACAGGTGCTCTACACTGAGCACGTTGTTTTCAAACAGGGAATAATACACGTCATAAACCGGGATGAAAACCTCATCCGCCGACTGGATCCATTCCGTCTCGATGGATTCCGTATCCGCGATGTTTGCCCACAGGATTCCCGCGATATACTCCTCCAGAATATGGTAGCATGCCTTCTGAAGATCCGAATCCAATGTCAGGTACAGGGAATTTCCGGCCTGGGGCTGCGTAACGGAGGATACCTGAAGCTCTCTTCCAAGGTTGTCCACATAGAGCGTCTCAGAGCCCTTCTGACCCTGGAGCTCTGTCTCCATTTTCTTCTCAAGTCCGACCTTCCCGACGATGTCCGTGGAATCATAACTGGAATCCGCTTCCCTGAGCTCCTTCAGCTCTTCCGCGGATACCTGTCCCGTGTAGCCGATGATCGGGGCAAAATAGAGGGCGTCATTATAGACTCTCTTATCGTTCTCCGTCACATCGATGCCCTGAAGGGTGCCGGTATTCTCCAGAAGCTGGGATACCGTTTCATCTTTGACATCCCGTGCAATGAGGATGGAATTATATCTCTGGTACGCGTTGGCCTGGAGCGTGGATCTGAACTGGCACAGCTGCAGGACTTTTTCCGGCGGAAGCTCCCTGGGCATGTTCCAACGGGCAAGATCCTGGTCGGAATATTTCGGTGAGTTGATCCCGTAGTATTGATCCGAGCACATGAGCGCGATCAGATCCGGCGCGGAGATATCCGCTTCCTCCGGTTTCAGCTCATCGATCGTCCTGTAGCCGAAAAAGTCCGCCTTGAACCTGGAAAGGTTAAATCCTTTCACGGTGTAGACATAGTTTCCATTCTCATCCAGGGAGACACGGAAATTGTGATAGGTGGAATCACCGTGAGACTCAATGATCCTGATTGCGGTATACAGGATCCCGTTCAGGGTCAGGTTTCGTGTCATGTTGTCCGTATAGCTGCCCTTATCCTCAAAGGTCACTTCATAGATCAGCTCATTGTAGGCAAGAAGGTTCCCGTTGCAGTCATAGATCTCGCCGCGGGTAGACTTCAGTACCCTCTTCTTCTCGATGGAAAGGGTGAAATCATTCTCGTAGGATTCCCCGTTCAGGATCTGCAAGGTGAACAGGCGGGAGACGATCATGGAAAACAGCACCAGAAAAATGACGATCAGGATGATCGCCCTGCTTTTGAGTGAATCAGCTGCACTTTTTTTTCTCTTCTTCGGATTCAATCTTTCTTCCTCTGGCCGCCCCGGCGCTCAGGCATCCGGGGAAGCAGAATTATTATGACATTAGGTGTGACTTATGATTACTGTTCGCCAGGATCAGTAATATGTCCGGGTTGTCTTTTTGTTTACATAGTAATTCAGCTGATACAGGAATACCGCGAAGATCACGGTATAGATCATCTCCGGTATGATGATCCGGCCAAGGTAAAAAAACACATTGACTCTGCCCCTGATCATGAAGGTGGTCACATACTGATAAAGGCCATAGCCGATATCACAGATTCCGATCAAAAGGAGCGGAGTCTTGATATCGTCATCATAAAAGATCCGGTAGGTATATCCTGCCGCATAGCCGATCCAGGTATAAATCAGCGCGTAGAAGCCCAGGGTTCCCCCTCCAAACAAATCCAAAAGGATCCCCGTTGAAAATCCGATGATCATGCCGGTCTTGCTTCCGCACATCAGCGCGAATGACGCAGTCAGGATGACCGGAAGATTCGGTTTGATGGATGCAACCGCAATATAGGACATGAGTGTAGTCTGCAGCAAAGGTGCCAGAACGCACAGAAGGCCGATCAGGATCTTTCTTTTCACTGCTGCTGCCCTCCCTCAGGCTGCCCAGCCTCTTCTGCGCTCTGAGCATCCTGCGATGCCTCAGCACTCTGGCCATCAGCCCCTAAGCCTTCCTCATTCTGCACGTCCTGCTGTGCATCTGCATTCTGAGCATCCTGCGCAGTGTCTGAATTCTCCCCGTCCTGCGCCAAAGCTGTCCCTTCCGCACCCTGGTCACCTGCCGCCCCGTCCTGGGATGGCTGGTCCCCGGAAGAAGCGTCCTGCCCTTCCTGGCCGGGGGAAGCTTCCTCTGACTGGCCATTTTCGCCTGACATTGCCGCTGCCGCGTCCTGGGCACGCGGTGCGGTAAGCGTAGCTGTATCCTGTGAGGATGCGCCCTCCTGGTCCGGAATCTCTCCCTCGCTGGGAATGTATTCTTTCAACGTCCGAATCACAAGAACCTCCTGAAGATGGCGGAAATCCACGGCCGGGTTCACGGTTCCTGATTTGGTCAGATTATTCGCGTCATTGTTCAGCTCGGAAATATAGCCAATCAGGATGCCCGGAAGATATTTTTCCGAGATGCTGCTCGTCACGACTTTATCCCCGACATGGACGTGATTATTGTCATCTGTCAGCTTGACCAGGGAAAGAGTCCCCTCATCAAGCAGCTGAAGGTTTCCTGCAACGATACAGGTATCACTGGTGGTCGAGATCATGGCTGACACGTTCGAGTCATCATCGATGATCGCACGCACCCTGGACCAGTTTGGCCCGCACTGCGTCACGATCCCGCAAAGCCCCGCACCGGCCAGCACATTGCAGTCGATCTGGATTCCGTCATTCGTCCCTTTATCAATGGTGAATGTCGTAAACCAGTTCCCTGAACCTTTGGATATGATATGCGCTCCGACGGTATCATAATCCGTATACTGCTCCTTGAGCTCCAAAAGGTTCTGCAGGCGGTCCAGTTCCTCCTTGTTCAGCACCAGCTTGGAGTTTTCCGCCTTCAGGCTGTCTACCTGGACCTGAAGCTGCGCATTCTCTTCCCTGAGCGTGGCAGCATCCGTCAGATTCTCGGAGAAGCCGGATAAAAACGTCCCCAGCTGATTCATCCCGTTCTGGATCGGCGTGATGATCATTCCGGTAAATCCTGTGACCGGGCTGACTGTCCTTGCTCCGATGATGGAGATTGTGATCAGTGCGATGCAGATCAGTGAAAGGATGACCAGGGTCGTTTTGCCTTTCCTTCGGTTCTGGTTCATGGTCGGCTTCCTCCATCCTTATCGTCTCGGCGAGCGCATCAGCGAATGCAGCTCTTTCTGATTGATCATAGTGACTAGTCCACGGATTGTCGAATTCTTCGGGTCCTGGATATGATAGACCGGAAGCGACACTTCTTTTTGCAGATACATCGGCAGATTCTGGATCAGGGAAACGCCTCCGGTCAGGAAGATCCCTTCCCTGAAAATATCCTGCCGAAGCATGGGGGGCGTGCGGTCAACGACCTGCCTGACTTCATCCACGATCCGGTCGATTGCGGCAAGCACCGCGACCGACACTGCAAGCGCGGGGATCAGGTCGGACTTTGGAAGACCTGATAACGTATGGATCCCGAACACCTTCTGTTCCAGCCTGGGGCCATTGATCATAAAGGCCAGGTTATTCTTCAGCTGTTCAGCAGTGCGCCTCCCGATATTAATATTGAACTTGCGCCGGACCATGGTGACAATATCATCATCCAACGTGAAACCGCCTTCCTTCAGCGTCCTTCCGATGATCACTTTGCCATCGGAAATGACAGAGATTTCCGTCGTGTCCGCGCCGATGTTCACGACCATGTGTCCCTGTGGCCCGAGAACAGGAAGCCCGATCGAAATGGCATCCGCGATCCCCTTATCAACCAGATGGACCCTGCCGGGACTGAGTGTCGAATTCAGGACATGATAAAAAGCGCGCTGTTCCACAGGGGTCACCTGGGACGGCACCGCGATGCAGATTCCCGCGCTTTTCTGCGAGAATGTAGTGAATTTGCGGAGCGTATAGGTCAGTACGCTCTCCATATCTTCAGCGGAGGCAATGACTCCTCCGGTCATAGGACGAAGGACCTGGACGGACGTGGGATTCTTCTCGTACATCAGATACGCGTCGTTTCCGATGGCCAGTGTTTTCCGGCCGCGCCGTGCGATCATGTTCCGGCTCTCCATGAATTGCTCGCCGCTTTTGTCGCGCAGCTTCAGAGTGTCCGTACCAAGGTCCACCCCGATCATATTTGAAAAAAACATGTGTGACTATTCTACCCCTGACCCCTTATTTCTTATTTCTGAGCAGGTAACTGTTCAGAACCCGTTCTGAACAGTTACGCATCGGGCGATGCTTCGCATCCTGAATCGCCCGATGCCGCGTGATTTACGCTTTCATACGCCCTC
>ODAI012831571.1_pt1 | contig 13394 bp, 9 predicted proteins | sample 1539321 | NCBI WGS metagenome assembly ODAI01 (sample SAMN02144231, study PRJEB22623) | gut metagenome | biome: sheep rumen | host: Ovis aries | place: New Zealand
GCACTCCCAGCGGTAACCCGGAATGCCGATGGCACCAACTTTGTGAGTGTTCTCGAGCCCAAGGTGAACGCAGCCTGGACCGGTTGATTCGGAAAGACCGTAGTTTGTATCGTACTGATGATTAGGGAAGTAGTCCTTCCAGTGACGGATAAGTGACGGAGGTACGGGCTGAGCGCCGATATGCATAAGACGCCACTGGTCGAGCTTGTAATCTGAGAGCTTCAATTCGCCGCGGTCAAGGGCATCGAGGATGTCCTGAGCCCACGGTACGAGGAGCCATACGATAGTGCACTGCTCGTCTGAAACGGCCTTGAGGATTACGTCAGGCTTTGTACCCTTGAGGAGAACTGCCTTGCTGCATGTCCACAAAGAACCCATCCAGTGGAACTTGGCGCCTGTGTGATAAAGAGGCGGGATGCAGAGGAAGCAGTCGTTCTTGCCTGTCTCGTGGTGTACGGCTTCCATCTCAGCTGCCTGTGTAAGGCTTCTGTGAGGGGGAAGGATAGCCTTGGGGAATCCTGTCGTACCGGATGAGAAATAGATAGCTGCGTAATCTTCTTCAGTAAGTTCGATCATGGGATCCTTGGAAGAATAGTCAGCAACCTGCTGCCAGTAATTCTCTGCGAATTCAGGAGCCTGGCCGTCACCTACATAGAGGAGAAGTCTGTCTTTTGCGATCTCATCTGCATTGATATTAAGTCTGTCTACGAATTCAGGGCCGAAGAACATTACGGAGATCTCAGCCAGATCCGCACAGTAGGATATCTCGTTTGCTGTATATCTGAAGTTAAAAGGAACAGCGATAGCGCCGGTCTTTAAGATACCAAAATAGATAGGAAGCCATTCAAGGCAGTTGAACATAAGGATAGCAACTTTGTCGCCCTTCTTGATTCCGCGGCCCAGGAGCATATTTGCTACTCTGTTGGACTTCTCATCGAAGATCTGCCATGTGATCTCATGGCGGTAGGGTCTGTTTACGGTCTGCTGGACAAGATCGAACTCTTTGAATGAGATCTTTCTCGTGTCATCCATTGTGGGGTTAAGTTCTATGAGAGCTACTTCATCGCCGTGTTCTCTGGCGTTGCGTCTCAATAAATCTGTTACCGGCATTTTCCTTCCTCCGCTTTAATAAAAAATGTCCGTCAGACATAATATCACAAAATAAATAATAATTATATAAGGTGGCAAATAACAAAGCGGCCGGAATAAGAATCCTTATTCCGGCCGGTCTTGCCAAATAGCTGATTATATTTTACTGACGGGGAGGGAACTGCTGCGGCTGACCGTACTGCGGATAGCCCTGCTGGGGAACCTGCGGATAACCCGGCTGCTGAACAGGCTGCTGCGGGTATACAGGCTGTGCCTGAGGAACCTGCTGATAACCCTGGTAAGGCTGGGGCTGTACGGGAACATAGATCGGGGCCGGCTGGGGAACAACACGCTGAACAACAGGTCTTACTGCAACCCTGATCGTCGGATGTGTCATCCAGTGTGCCACAAGGAAGATCCAGAACGGGCGGAAGAGGATGATGAGGATATAGACTATGGCTGCGATCCTCAGGAAGACTGTATATACAGCCTCTTTTGCATCGTTGTTCGAGGTAAGGCTGCTCCACATTGCGATGTTCGTGAGATGCGTGTACATGAGCAGGACGCTTGCGATGATACCTGCAAAGCCCGGGATGAGACAGAGAGGCTTGGGTGCCTTCTTAATGCATGCCAGGACGATCATGCAGACCCATACGAATGTGAAGGTCAATGTGATCGCTTTGTCCAGAACGGATGTCCTTGAGAACATGTTTGCAAAAGAGGACAGACTTGTAAAACCGGTTATGAAAGGCTCCCACTCGATCAGCAGAAATATCGAGAAACCCGCAATCAGAAGTCCTATGCTGTTGCGGTTGGATGTGCCGATCATAAGAATGATATAGCCGGTCATCAGGACAAAGAAAGCGATCCAGAATATGACCTTAACGGCAGGGATGCTGCTTGCGGCATCATCGGGGATGAGAGTTGCAATGAAATAGATGATCTTATAAAAGATCATGACGATCATCTCAAGAATAAGGAATACCTTTCCGCCAACTGAACCTCTCGGCTTCTCTGTATAAGTAATCTGCTGTTCCATAATCTTTCCCCCTCTGAAACAATTCCTGATTAATTATATCATCATTTTATTTCAACGAAAAAGAGAACCGCAAGGAGGCGTCGGTTCTCTTTTTCATAGCAAGACCAAGCGGTCTTAGTAGTTTTTCGAAAAGTGGCCGTAAGCGGAATCCTTGATCTTGGTTCCCGTGGAATCCGTAGTTTCAAAATCGGCAAATGTGGTGAAGGACAGCATTCCCTTAGTAGGAGCTTTCTTCGGCTTTTTGAACTCGATATGGAATGAGTTGCCGTCCTGAGTCACCTTGAAATCTTTGTTCGTAAAATAAGATGAGCCGCTCTTGGGGAAGAAGCTGATACCGCCTATCGTAGGATTGGAGATAGGAACGTCATCGTACTTCGGATTGAGCGTAACATCGAATGTTTTATCCGCATTCTTCGTAACGGAGATGGTGTACATGGTCGCGGTGTAAGAGTTTGTCTGTTCGTTCCAGATACCCACATCCTTTAAGGTTACCGTCTTGTCCTCAGTCTTCTCGCCGTTAAGGGTATTGGAGACGGTGAGGGTAACGTTAAAATTGTCTTCGCTTGAGGCATCAATGGGCACTTTGAGCATGAGCTTATATTGTTTTTCGTACGGATTGATGCTGTCGCCTTTTTCGACGCATGACGGATCCATCGTGAAGTCCTGATGGTACTTCTCGTAATGGTATTTCATCTTGCGCTTCTTGGCATTGTATCCGTCATATTTGAACAGGTTGGAGTCCAGTGAACCCGTTATGGATGTGACATCGGTTCCGATGTTGGTCCTGAGCGTAAAACTGACTTCGGCCAGGAATCCCTTGCTCAGCTGGTACATCTGCAGCGAATCGAGCCTGACGGATAAGTCCTCGGTAGCCTTTGGAATCGGTGTCGGAGTAGGAGAAGGAGCAGGCGTCGGGGTAGGGGCAGGCGTTGTCTCTGCAACAGAAACAGTAGGATCGATGCCTTTGTCATCAGTTGTTTGCGTGACAGATGATGCAACGGTAATATCGCCCGGAACAGGCGCTGTTCCGCCTCCCGAGATGAAGAAAGAGACAGCAAGCGTGCCCACGGCAAGAGCGAGCGCAGCAGACCTTGCGGAACCAGATGTACGCTTTACGTAATCAGTCCCGTGGACGTTCTCGTTATACTCGTCTTCAGGTGCCGGCATACAGGCATCTTCAGGCGGGAGCGATGCGCCCTCTTTCGGCGGCTCCGCATTGTAATAGTCAAATGCGTTTTTATAGTCTTCAGCCATAATCTAAATCTCCCGTAGCTTTTGCTGTCAGGACTGCTAACGGATGATCACTTGTTTGAATTGTGGACAACGACCTGAGGGAACGGGATCTCGACATTGTTCTTGTCAAAGAAACCCTTGATCTCGCGGTTCAGTACTCGGGGTGCCTTGTAGATGTCTTTCTCATTGACTCTTGCGCCGATCTTGAGGATAACGCCGCTGTCTGAGAGCTCCTGAACGCCAAGGTATGTTGGATCCTCAAGGAAGAGCTCCGGATATTTAACCTTGACCGAAGGCAGGTATTCGCGGAGCTTGGGCTCTAAGACATCGAGATCCGTTGAATATGCAACGCTTACGAGTGTCGTCGCAAAGCTTGCAACGGTTGAACGGTTGAGGATGTTTCGAAGATCTGAATTGTTGATGATCTTGATGTTGCCGCCCATGTCGCGGATAGCGGTCGTACGGATGCCTATAGACTCAACGACGCCTCTGAAGCCGCCCGTCTCGATTATGTCACCGACGTTGAACTGGTCTTCAAAAACAAGGAAGATTCCCGTAACCAGGTCTTCTACGAGGCTCTGCGCACCGAAGCCGACGATAAGTGCAACGAGCCCGACGCTTGCCAGGATAGCTGTCATGTTGATTCCGATCGCGGAAAGACACCAGAAGAAGCAGATGAGTGTCGTGATGTAGCTGGCCGCCGAGTTGAGGAGCGACACAGCCGATCTGCCCTTGCTGCTCTTCGGATGGATGTGCTGGATGATGAAGCGGATTATCGAGGTCAGGAGTATCATCATGAGAATGATCGCGGTGACCTGGAAAATGGTAGCCCAGTTAAAGACAAAGGTACCTGAGATCTTCTCAACATCACCGAAGATCTTGCTCCATGCGGTAGTGATAGTTGTCTTGGCTTCCTGCGGGAGGAAAGGAATGATCCCGGGGTTTGTAATGACAAGGAAGACAAGCAGGATGACAGCCCATTTGATCATTGTCGCAACCTTGATCGTCTTGCCTTTGAAGGTTATCTTGGACAAGTCACGTTTCGGTTGTGCAGGCGGCTGTACCTGAGGCTGCTCCGGGGTTTTTGAGGCATTGTCTTTTGCCTGTTCGGGGATATTATTGTTTTCCATAACGTAACCCTCCTGCCATTTATGTGAATCTATACTTAAATGGTACGAAATATAAAAGAAATTTGTGTTAACAAAGTTGAAAAAAAACAATAATAGAGATATCTGAAATTTGACGAGCCGTGGCAGTTAGGCTATTCTAACTTAGGGTAAATAAAATGTCTGAAAATACGAAGAAATACAATGTAACCGGCATGAGCTGCGCAGCCTGCCAGGCACATGTCGAGAAAGCCGTTTCCTCACTTGAAGGAGTATCTTCTTGTGAGGTCTCTTTGCTGACCAATTCAATGCAGGTTACGGGTCCGGTTTCCGAAGAAGCTGTCATAAAAGCGGTCGAAAACGCAGGGTACGGAGCTTCTGTCTTCGGTATGTCTGACAGTGCTTCTGCAGAGGAATCCATGAAGAATATAGAAACTCCTGTCCTGAAAAAGCGGGTGATATTCTCGCTTGTCTTTTTGGCGGTCCTTATGTATTTTTCGATGGGCGTCATGATGCTCGGCTGGCCGGCACCATTCGGTATCGGTAACAGCCATGTCGCGCTCGGTATTGTCGAGATGGTGCTTGCGGCAATCTGCATGGTCATCAACGGCAAGTTCTTTACGAGCGGCTTCAGGTCTTTGATCCACCTTGCACCTAATATGGATACGCTTGTTGCGATGGGCTCGGGCGTGTCTTTTGTATACAGTGTAGCAGTACTGATTAAAATGTCTCAGGATCACGGAATGCATGACGGACTGTATTTTGAATCCGCTGCCATGATCGTGACTCTGATAACGATAGGCAAGCTTCTTGAATCTATATCCAAGGGCCGTACGACCGATGCTCTCAAAGGCCTTATGCAGCTGGCTCCCAAGACGGCAGTCGTCGTTAAGGACGGAAAAGAGATCACTGTTGGGATAGACGAAGTGAAGGTAGGAGACATCTTCACAGTAAGACCCGGAGGATCGATACCGGTAGACGGCGTAATAATCGAAGGAAACGCCGCTGTTGACGAATCCGCTCTGACAGGCGAATCGGTTCCGGTCGACAAGACCGCCGGCGACAATGTATCGGCTGCGACGATAAACCGCTCCGGTTACATCAAGTGCAGGGCAGAGAAGGTCGGCAAAGATACCACTCTTTCACAGATAATCAGACTTGTCAGTGATGCGGCAGCTTCAAAAGCGCCTATCGCAAGGATAGCGGATACTGTTGCAGGGTTCTTTGTCACGGCGGTCATGATAATCGCCGTAATAGTTTTCGCGATATGGATGCTTATAGGAACTACGCTCGAAACCGCGCTCACACACGCGATCGCTGTCCTGGTCGTCAGCTGTCCCTGCGCATTGGGACTTGCGACACCGGTTGCGATAATGGTGGGAAGCGGAGTCTCGGCAAAGAACGGCATACTGTTCAAGACAGCCTCATCGCTTGAGGCTTGCGGAAAGATCCGGATCGCGGTCTTCGACAAGACAGGTACGCTGACTAAAGGAATTCCCGAAGTTACTGACGTAATAACGGCAAGAGACGTTACCGAAGATGAACTTCTTCAGATAGTCTTCGCGCTTGAACAGGGCAGCGAACATCCTTTAGGCAAGGCGTGTGCCGACTATTGCAGAGATAAAGGTATAAGCTCTTTGCCTGCGGAGGATTTTAAAGCTGATCCGGGTCACGGCGTAAGAGGCATGATCAACGGAAAACAGTATATCGCCGGAAATGCTTCATCGGTAGGAATAAAGATCCCCAATGAACTTGAAGGAGCTGTTCTTAAGATCGAAGAAGAGGGAAAGACACCGATGTTTTTCGCTTCCGAAGACAGGTTTATGGGTATGATCGCAGCGGCAGATTCTATCAGGCCCGATTCCGCCGAAGCAGTCAGACAGCTCAAATCGCTCGGACTTAAGGTTATCATGCTCACAGGTGACAACGAGCGTACCGCAAAGGCTATAGGCAGGATCGCAGGCGTTGACGAAGTCATCGCGGGAGTTCTTCCTGACGGCAAGGAAACCGTTGTCAGAAAGCTTCAGAAGCAGGGCAGGGTCATGATGGTAGGAGACGGAATAAACGATGCTCCCGCGCTTACCAGGGCGGATATAGGCGTATCGATCTCCACGGGAACGGATATCGCAGTCGATGCGGCTGATATCGTTCTGATGAAAGCTTCCCTCAAGGATGTCGCGGCTGCGGTAAGGATCTCAAGAAAGACTATCAGAAATATTCATGAGAATCTTTTCTGGGCATTCTTCTACAATATATTGCTGATACCTGTGGCGGCAGGCGCATATTCTGCTCTGGGAATTTCCATGGCACCGGCTTTCGGAGCAGCAGCGATGAGCATATCGAGCTTTACCGTATGCATGAACGCGTTGAGATTAAACCTTGTTAAGCCATATGACACAAGGCATGACAGGGCGGTAAAATATAAGACAACTGACAACGTGGAGGATAAAGAAATGACAAAGACAATGAAGATCGAAGGCATGATGTGCGGACACTGCGAGGCTTCCGTTAAGAAAGCCCTTGAGGCAGTTGAAGGCGTTGAGGCTGCAGACGTCTCCCATGAAAAGGGCGAAGCGGTCGTAACGCTTACAGGCAGCGTTGATGACGCTGTTCTTAAGAAAGCCGTTGAAGACAAGGATTATAAAGTAATCTCGATCAGCTGATCTTTTTATAGAGCCTGTAGTAGACTGCCGAAACTACGGATGCGATAAAGCCTCCGCAGGATACGTCGCTCAGGAAATGCGCACCGAGGATCATCCTCGAAAGAAGAACGGCGATCCCGACACAAAGACCCATGACGAACATCAGCATCAAGCGTTCCTTAAGCTTGGGATAGATAAGTCCCAATGCAGGGAAGAGCGTGATGTTCATGATGCTGTTTGATGTGTGTCCGCTCGGGAATGACTTGAAATCATCTTTGTTGATCCCGTACTTTGCAATAAGTTCCGCCTTGTTCTTTATAGGGCTGTACCATTTGTGGAAGTTGATACCTTCATGTCCTTTTGCAATAAGACGGTATCTCGGGCGCGGAAGTCCTACTTTTACCAGCTCATAGAGAAGAAAAGATACGGTCATGGCTGAAAGAACGAGGAGCAGATGCTTTGCTAGCAGGGCATCTGTTCTTTTTTTGCATGACAGATAACCGATGACAGATACGGGAAGCATTCCAACCAAGAGCATTATTATCATCTGCGGAACGTCCCTGTGAATGAAAGGGAATATGCCGCCCAGATTGTTGATGTCCAAAACGGAACCGCCGCAGATGAGAAGCGCGATCAGACCGATGACAATTACTGCCGCGATATATCCGGTACGCTTTTTGTTCTCTTTTGGAAGGTTTACCGCCTGACTGAAGAGCGCTCCGAAAAAGAATGCGTAAAAGGCGCAGAAGATATAGATACCGACGGTTGATACGATAAGAGCTCCCATGTTCATGTCCGAAAACAGAACAGGTGCGATCGTGTGATCAGTAAAAGTGCCGGTTATGAAGGTCGCGGCAAAGATGAATGCCATGACAATGCAGATAATGCCTGCTGTTTTATTGAACTTTAATGTTTTTTCGTCATTCATGATCATACTCCGAATACTTCGTCGCAGTACCTTACGGTCTGCATGGCGTCTTTTGAGTAGGCGTCAGCGCCTATCTGGTCGGCATATTCCTGTGTCATTACGGCACCGCCTACGACGACCTTGGTGTCAGGCTTTTTCACACGGAGGAGCTTGATCGTCTCTTCCATGGAAACGACCGTTGTGGTCATGAGAGCGGAAAGACCGACGACCTTAACGTCATCTTTTATAGCCGCTTCGACGATAGCCTCAGGCGGAACGTCCTTTCCGAGATCTATTACATCGTAGCCGTAGTTCTCGAGCATGACCTTGACGATGTTCTTGCCGATATCATGGATATCACCCTTTACGGTTGCAAGGATAACTTTGCCTTTGACCTGACGGGGCTTTCCGGCCATAGCTTTCTTTACGACTTCAAATGCTGCTTTTGCTGCATCCGCGCTCATAAGGAGCTGGGGAAGGAATACAGTTCCTTTCTCAAAACCCTGTCCGACCTTGTCCAAAGCCGGGATAAGCTCTGCGTTGATTATCTCAAGAGGCTCGCATCCCTGCGCGATGCTTTCTTCCATTGCTTCTGCCGCGCGTCCTGTTACGCCTCTTTCGATTGCTTCAGCGAGAGAAAGCTTTGCTCCGCCTGTGCCGGAAGCGGCTGCAGTGCCTGATGCGCCCGATGAAGCACCGCCGAAGGTTCCGTCGGATTTGTATTCGGAATACGCGCCTATGAATCCCAGGCACTGCGGATCCTTATTCATGAGAGCGCAGTAAGCTCTGTAGGATGCCATCATGTGATCGTTGCAGGGATTGATGATGGCGCAGGACAGGCCGTTCTGCATTGCCATGGTAAGGAAATGCGAATTGATTAGTTCTCTGGCGGGAAGTCCGAAAGAGATGTTTGAGACACCCAATATCGAATGACCGTTATACTCATCTCTTATCCTGCGCACGGTATCGAGAGTTGCGATAGCGGATGTTGAATCGGAAGAGATGGTCATTGCAAGACCGTCGATCACGATGTCATCTCTGGGGATGCCGTATTCATCTGCGGCTTCGTAGATCTTTTTTGCCACTGCGATCCTTCCGTCTGAAGTTGCGGGGATACCGTCCTCATCAAGAGGGAGGCCTACTAAGACTCCGCCGTATTTGGCAACGAGCGGCATTACAGCTTCTATGACCTCTCTTTTTCCGTTGACGGAATTGATCATGGGCTTGCCATTATAGATACGCATTCCGCGCTCCAAGGCTTCGATATTCGTTGTATCGAGCTGAAGGGGAAGAGTGGTAACGGACTGGAGCTTAAATACGATGTTTTCCATCATGGAAGGCTCATCGATCTCCGGAAGTCCGACGTTGACGTCAAGGATGTGAGCGCCCGCTTCTTCCTGCTTCAATCCTTCAGTGAGAATGTAATCGACATCGTTATCACGCAGTGCCTGCTTGAACCTCTTCTTTCCGGTCGGGTTGATCCTCTCGCCGATGATGACGGGCTTAGGACCGATCCCGACGCATTCCGAAAAGCTCGTGACATATGTTCCGTGCTTTTTGACGGGTTCTTTGAAGGGAAGGGGAGACACCTCATCTATCAGTGCTTTTATGTGAGCAGGAGTCGTTCCGCAGCATCCGCCCATTACGTGAACGCCGAGTGAAGCGATCTCCTTCATTATCTGACTGAACTTTTCGGGACCGATATCGAAGACCGTCTTGTTGCCTTCGGTACGCGGAAGTCCCGCATTCGGATTGACGACTATAGGCAGTGAGCAGCAAGCGGCAAGGCGCTTTACGATGGGGATCATCTTGTCAGGTCCGAAACCGCAGTTGACGCCGATCGCGTCAACTTTCAATCCTTCGAGCATGGCGACCGTACCCTCAACGCTTCCGCCTGTAAGGAGTTTTCCGCTTTCGTCATAGACCGTGGTAACGATGACCGGAAGATCACAAGTCTCGTGAGCCGCGATAACTGCCGCTTTGGCTTCGTAAGAATCGCTCATTGTCTCTATGAGAACAAGGTCTCCGCCTGCCTCTGCGCCTGCTCTTATTACCTCGGAGAACACTTTGACCGCATCGTTGAAAGGCAGATCGCCCATAGGGGCAAGAAGTTTGCCCGTAGGGCCGATATCGATAGCGACATAGGCATCGTCATCTCTTCCGGCTTCATGCCTAGCCTCTTGGCACAGCCTGACCGCAGCGGTGACGACTTCTGTCACGTTATCGTATTTAAAAGAATTTGCACCGAAAGTATTGGTGTTGACTATGTTGCAGCCTGCGTCAAAATACGCTCTCGCAACGGCTTTGATGTCTTCGGGACGCGTCAGGTTCCATGTCTCGGGAAGTTCTCCGCCTTTAAGGCCCTTCTCCTGAAGGATAGTTCCGGTTCCTCCGTCGCAGAATAACCATTCTTTGCCAAGTCGTGTTCTCAGATCCATTTGTTATTCCTTCCTTGAAAAAGTGCAGGCAGATGACATCGTGCATGATTCGCATCCCTGTCTTACGCAGGGCAGCCTGTCAGGTGACAGACCGATGATGGCGGTAACCGATTTGGTGGGAACCATCAGAAGCGATCCGGTCAGTTCGATGCCGGTGTTCCTGGTGATGTCCAAAAGCCTGAACCAGTCTTTCTGGTTTTCGAGCGGGAGGTCGCCGTAACCGGGTGAGAACCTCGGACGGGCGAAAAGACCTTTCGCTTCATATTCGTCTTTGATCTTATCATTTATCAGGTCGCAATAAGCTTCGATAGCCGCAGCACCCGCTGCCTGACAGCAGGAAGCGTATGCGGAAGACGTGACGGATGCACGTTTTACGAGCATGTCACAGAAAGGTCCTGCGGTGGCAGCGAAAAGAACGCACTGTGTACATCCTGCGAGGTTGCGGGCAAGCGAACTGCTCTTGATTACAACGTCCGCAAATCTTACCTCATTGCCTTCAACCGTGACGGGAAAAGCCCTGGATACATGTTTGGGCGAGCAGTCCTTTTCCAAAGCACCGATCGCCTTTTTTATCATGGCATCGGTATCGGGCGAGATAACTACAGGACCACGCAAGCCCATGTAACGTCTGACCTCTTTTTCGGGGATCTTAACTCCTAGCGGCATGCAATAGTCCTCAACCGATGATTCCCTTTAATGCGTCCAGGATGTCCCTGGCGACATCAGGCTTGTTCATCGAGTAAACATGGATATGTGTTATGCCGTTTGCAATAAGATCGATTATCTGCTCGGCCGCATAGATGATCCCTGCCTGGCGCATTGCTGCCGGATCATCACCGAAACGGTCAACTATAGCCCTGAACCTTTCGGGAACGCTCGTACCGGAAAGGGCAACTGAACGTGAGAGCTGTTTTGCTGTCGTTATGGGCATGATGCCGGGGAGAACGGGAACGTTGATCCCTTTGTCTTTTATGCGGTACAGGAAGTTATAGAAGATGTTGTTGTCGAAAAACATCTGGGTCGTAAGGAAATCACAGCCTGCATCGACTTTGAGCTTAAGATAATTGATGTCGTCCGATTTATGCTCACATTCGATGTGGCCTTCGGGATAGCACGCGCCGCCGATGCAGATGTCGGGATCTACAGACCTGATGTCCGCTATGAGGTCGGAAGCGTGTTTATAATCGTTGCAGATGACGCCGTCCTTGGGAAGGTCGCCTCTTAAAGCCATGATGTTGTCGATGTTGTTGGCGTGGATCTGCGCGAGCATATTGCGTACGTGCTCTCTGGTCGAGGCGACGCAGGTAAGATGGGGCAGAACAGGAACATTATGAAGATTGGTTATATCGGACGCGACTTCAACAGTAAGTTTGCTGGTCGAACCGCCTGCTCCGTATGTTACTGACATAAAAGAAGGGTTCATGGCGGCGATGGCACCTGCTGCGGCTTTGACAGTCTCAAGGCCGGATTCCTGCTTTGGAGGGAAGACCTCGAATGAAATGCTTGGCTTGCCGTTGTTTAATATATCGGTAATCTTCATAGAATGTTGCCTTTCAATCGACTTTTTATTGATAACTTATAGAGTATACCTCAAAAAATGATTTGATATATAATTGGCTTGATTTTGAAAAACCAAGGAGAAAAGAAATGAGAAATAAGATTGTTTCTGCTTTACTTTGCGCCGTTATGGCACTCGGATGCCTTACCGCATGTGATGCCGAAAGCACTAAAAAGATCGCCGAGCTTGCCAAGAATACAGATGTCAGCGGCTTGGAATCAGTTGAAAAAGAGATCGTCAGCTCTGTAACCGGTGCTGGAGAGGTTCCCACAAAGGACCGTTCCGGCAATGATATCAAGGTTCCTGCTGAAGTAAAGTCGATCGTTTCACTCGCACCTTCCACAACAAGAGTTCTTATCGACCTCGGACTTGCCCTCAAGATCGTTGCAGTTGATACCAACTCTCTCCAGTACAAGGATTATCTGCCTTCCGGCGTCAAGTCATTTGACATGATGAATCCTGACAATGAGGCAATTGCAGCTCTCAAGCCTGATATCGTTTTCACTTCAGGCATGAGCTCCGTAGGCGGATCATCACCTTTCAAGCCCCTCATTGATTCCGGTATCTGTGTTGCGGATATTCCTTCATCCGCTTCACTTTCAGCTATTGAGGATGATATCAAGTTCATTGGAAACTGCACCGGCAAGGGTATTGAAGCCGTTGCGCTCGCTACTGCCATGAACGCTTCTTTCAAGCTTATCTCAAAGGCTTCAGGCACGATCTCTGCAGATAAGCAGAAGACAGTCCTGTTCATGATGAGCATTCCTACCGCAGAGGCACCTACGATCTATTCTTTCGGCAAGAACACATATCTTGATGAGATGCTTACTGCTATCGGAGCAAAAAACGCATGCGGTTCCCAGGAAAGCTGGGTTGCGATCTCCGTTGAGGATGCTATCGCAATGAATCCTGACGTAATCCTTACCAATGTTGATTATGTTGAAGATCCCGTCAAGGACATCAAGGCTCTCAAGGGCTGGGAGAACGTTAAGGCTATCAAGAACAACGAAGTCTACAAGGTTGATCCCAACCTGAGCATGCAGCCTAACAACCATGTTACCGATGCGGCTCTCGAATGGCTCAAGGTCGTTTACCCCGATATCTTTACCGAGCTTTCAAAGTCTCTTGAACAGTCTCTCAAGGAAGCTGTCGAAAAGATAAAGAGTATCGCAGGTTCCGAGACTACCAAGGAAGCTGCCTGATATCTGATGACAAATGGATGATCAGGGAACGCTTTGTAAAATCTAATATGAAGACCGGACGGACCGCAGGGATCGGCATTGCGCTATCCCTTGCGGTCTGCCTTTTTATACTGCTTGCCGCGATCAGGGCAGGGAGTGTCTATATCTCGCTTGCTGACCTGATGAAGATAATCGCAAGCC
>ODAI010283904.1_pt1 | contig 13393 bp, 8 predicted proteins | sample 1539321 | NCBI WGS metagenome assembly ODAI01 (sample SAMN02144231, study PRJEB22623) | gut metagenome | biome: sheep rumen | host: Ovis aries | place: New Zealand
AAGAACTGGGCGGAGTCCGACCGGCTCCGCGACGAAATCGCCGCGCTTGGCTGGGCGGTAAAGGACTCCCGTGATGGTCAGAGCGTCGCGAAGAAGGGCTGAAAGTCCGGAGTTTAAAGTTTAATGTCTGAAGTGCGGGCGCATGGCTAAGCGGATAATCATCTTGGGCGCGACGGGGTCGATCGGCAGAAATGCGATTGACGTCGCCCTGTCACATCCTGACGAATTCAAGGTTGTCGCGCTTGCGGTACGCAGTTCACGCGACCAATGTGAGGCGCTTGCACGCGAGCTTGGCGCGAAGGCGTATTGCGGCGAAGACGCCGCGGTTCGCGCAGTCGAAGAGAACGACGCAGACATTTGTCTCGTTGCGACCGTAGGAATGTCGGGCCTAAAGCCGACGATGGCCGCGATCGATAAGGGGATGGACGTCGCGCTCGCCACGAAGGAAGTCATGGTGATGGCGGGCGAGTTCGTCACGCGTCGCGCGAGAGAAAAGGGCGTGCGGCTTCTGCCCGTTGACAGCGAACATTCTGCGATTTTCCAGTGTCTCCAGGGATCGCCGCGCGAATCAGTCGAGCGGCTGGTCCTGACGGCGAGCGGCGGACCGTTTCTCGACGAGCCCGCCGACCTTTCGTCTGTTACCGTTGAACAGGCGCTCAACCACCCGCGCTGGAAGATGGGGCCCAAGGTCACGATTGACAGTTCCACGATGATGAACAAGGGCTTCGAGATCCTTGAGGCGCGCTGGCTCTTTGATATGCCTGTCGAGAAGATTGACGTCGTTGTGCATCCAGAGTCAATAGTCCACTCGCTCGTCACCTTTTCCGACGGCGCGACGCTCGCGCAGCTTTCGCCGCCCGACATGCGCGTTGCGATACAGTATGCGCTCACATGGCCTAACCGCCTTCCGAGCGAACGCGCCGCGCTCGACCTTGCGAAGCTCGGCTCCCTTACCTTCCGCGCGCCGGACCCGGTGCGCTTCCCGTGCCTGCGGCTCGTAAAGGAGGCGTGCGAGCGCGGCGGATGCGCCGCGGCTGTGCTTGCTGCCGCTGACGAATGGGCGGTAGATGCTTTCTTGAACGGCAAAATCAAATACACGGACATAGCGAAGACGGTAGAGGAATGCCTTGGGAATGCGCCCGACATCCCCTGCGATTCCCTCGACGCAGTTTGGGCCGCGACGGATTGGGTATCGAAGCATCTGCAGGCTTAAAGTGCTCGCATTAGATTTTGAGGAGCTGTTTGCGAAGGGCCGCGGCTACGGCCTCGACGCGGTTTGAGACGCCGAGCTTTTCGAAGATTATCGTCGTGTGATCCCTGACTACGGTAGGGCTGATGCCGAGTTCCTTGGCGATTTCGGTATTGGACTTGCCGGCCACTATTCCCTTGAGGATGTCTATCTGACGCGGCGAAAGGTGGTCAGCCGGAGGGTCGCACTTGAACTGGCGGTCGATGGCTGGCGACACGAACTTCCCTCCGCCCGCGACTGTGCGTATGGCCGTGATAAGCTCGTCGTTCGCGTCGCTCTTGAAAACAGCGCCGCATGCGCCGCTGTCGATGGCAGATGCGATGCCGTCGGTTGTCGTGTATGTAGTGAGGATGACTACGTTGGTTTCGGGCAGTTGTTCGCGTATCTTCCTCGTCGCCTCTGTTCCATCCATGACAGGCATCATCAAGTCCATGATGACGACGTCCGGCTTGAGCCGCAGCGCTTCCTCCACCGCCTCCCTGCCGTTCTTCGCCTGGCCGACGACATGCATGTCGCGCTGCATGTCGAGAAGAGCCGAGAGCCCCATGCGGACTACCGTGTGGTCGTCTGCGACAAGTATTCTAATCTTTTCCATCCGGCACCTCGTTTTCCTTTTGCATGCTTAGCGAAATGGTGACTTTCGTGCCGCGCCCCGGGGCGCTCTCGATGTTCATCTTGCCTTCAAGCCCTTCGATTCGCTCTGTGACGCCGAGAAGTCCGTAGTGACCCTCAGCGGGACCGGGAGCGGCTTTCGGGTCGAAGCCGCATCCGTTGTCTGCGACCGAAAACTGAAGTTGGTCTGCGTCAATCGCGCCGGCGACTCTTATCTCCGTCGCCTTGCCGTGCCTTGCCGCGTTTACGGCAAGTTCGCGCACGATCTTCAGGATCGCGTATGCCGTGTTGTCCGTGAGGCGACGCCGTTGCACGTTGAAGCGAACGGCGAGGTTGACGTCGCCTATCTGCGGGCGAAGCGTCTGCCGTATGGCTTCGTTCATGTCGAGCGACTCGAGTGTGCCGTGCCTCAGGTCCCACAGGCAGTTTCTCAGTTCGCCGTGGCACGACGCGAGAGACCGCTCTGCAATCGCGAGGTGCGAGAGCGCCGTCGGCAGGTCTTCCCCTGCGGCGGTATGTGCGGCTTTCAGCTCGAGCGCGATGCCGGTCAGGTTCTGGGAGATTGAGTCGTGCAGCTCGATTGCAAGACGTGTGCGTTCCTGTGTGCGCAGGTTCGCGCTAACGTGCGCGACCTGTTCCTTGAACAACTCGCGTCCGCGCCGCTCCACTATCCGGCGCAAGATGCGGTTCCACGTGAAAAACGCGAGAAGCGCAACGGCAAGCCCTATGATCACGGCGAGAAGCCGCCTTGGCGTCCACCATGGCGCATGTGCGAGTAGCCGGATGTCGTCCTGCGTCCGTGCGACGAGCGTGATGCCGCTGATCTTGGGGAAGGGCGCGTGCGGACGCCAGTTTGGAACGTCCATTATGCACGAGCCGGTCACTTCGACGATGCATCCTGCGTCAAGTTGCGACGGCAGATCATCGCCGAGTGCGCTTATGTCCACGGCAAGGGTGAAAGCGCCGTCTACGATTTTCATCACTCCGTCGCGCGGCATGTCCGCTACCCGTCCCTTGAGCCGAAGCGTCTTGCCGTAGAGCTTTTCCTGGAAGATCGGCTTGCCGGAAGGGAGGTCTTCGAACAGTTCGCGGAGCGTTGTGTCTCGCACGGTTTCCACAGGTACGTCTGGAAGGGTGGTCGGACGCCACCGCGCGCGCACGAGGTTGAGGTGGTAGAGATCGGTCTCTGGAAAGCCGACGGCTTCCACCGATTCCCCGAAGCGCGGCGGCTCTGGGTCTGCGAGCGCTATGCGCATGAGGCGTTTGGAGGGCGTAAGGATAAGCACGTTGTCGCCGTTCCACGCCGCGAGGACTCGCCCGACCGCGCGATGACGCCGAGAGCTTGCGATTTCCTCTGGGCGCGACGCATCGAGGGAAAGACAGTCGGGTGCGTCGAAGATGTCGGGTGCCGAGGTGACTACGGCGATGTCCTCCGGTGAGGTGACATTGAATCGGCGTCCCATGTGGCGGCGCATGTTCCACTGCACCGTCGCGTCGCACCGCCCGGTGAACGTTGCGGTCGCGCCGACGAGTTCGCGAAGTTCGCGGTATCGCGCTTTTGCGTTGTTGACCGGCACGAGAATGCTGTCGCCTCCTTGCCGAACGAACATGAACACGTGTTCGGGATCAGTCTCGTCGTCAAGGACGTCGACGACTGTTCCCGTGAGCGTGGCACCTTCATAGTCGTGCCGGCCGCTCAGGATCTCAGGTATGGCAAGCGACGGCACCTCGCACAGCGCCGTGTGCGCGAGTGTAGTCAAGGCCAGGTATAGACAGATTCTGTTCATTTGCCGAATTTGCTGTGTGCGGCCGAGGCGGGCTAAAAAAGATCTCCAGACCACAGACGGTCGATGAAATTCCGCCAGGGAAGGATGGATATTCCATCTACTTCTTTGTCTGCAACACATGTGCGACATCAAGTTTTCGAGCGATATACATGGCTTTCGCTACTGTTTCTTCTGCTTGAATGGCGCGATTATAGCAAGAATAAGAATTAGTTGTCAATGGCAAATCGCCAGCTCTGTCGGCGAATTTTCCGTAAAATCGCCGACAGAGTTGGCGATATGACTAAAAGCTGTTGCGCTTTGTCTCGTCGCCCACTCCCTACAATTGTAGGGGATTGAAGTTTACCAACTGATTGGTAAAATCGCAATTGACTACACGGCAAGAAAAATGGTAACATACGCACGGTTGGCAGATTTTGATTTTAAATCTAAAATTGTCAAAGGAGAAAAATGTACATTCAGCGCTTCATGGATGGGTTGCTCGCCCAGGCAATGAAAACCAGCAACTCGGTTTTGGTTACAGGCCCGCGCCAGGTCGGCAAGTCTACATTGATTTCCCATGTGCTTCCCGATGTGCGTTATGTGACACTGGACGATCCATTTGTCGAAGAGCAGGCGAAGAACGATTCTCGCACCTTCATGCAGCTTAATCCTCCGCCTGTTGCCATCGACGAAGTGCAGCATGCGCCAGTCTTGTTCCGCTTCATCAAGATGGAAACAGACAAGAGCCGTCGGAAAAAGGGGCTTTACTGCCTTTCGGGTTCGCAGCCGTTTCAGCTGATGCAGGGTGTGAGCGAGTCGCTGTCCGGTCGTGTTCGCATACTGGAAATGAACGGACTGTCACTTAGGGAGATTGCGGGCGATTCTTTTTCGGAGCGTGTGCTGCCGACGGACGAATACATGCTTTCGCGTTCAAAGACCGCCAAGGATCCCGGGTCTATCTGGGAGATAATCCATCGTGGCGGCTATCCCGAGCTGCAGAATCCCGATGTGGACTGGAATTCCTATTATGCCGACTATGTAAAGACCTATCTTGAGCGTGACGTGCGCAGTCTCAAGGCGGTTCACAATCTATCCGCCTTTCGCCAGTTCATGGTCGCCGCCGCATCCCGTACTGCGCAGGTCTTGAACTACTCCAATATCGCCGACGAGATCGGCAAGGATGTCGTCACGGTCAAAAGCTGGGTGTCGATTCTCGAGACTTCCGGAATCGTATATCTGCTGCAGCCGTATGCGTCGTCGGAACTCAAGCGGGCGATTCGCGCTCCAAAACTGCATTTCAGGGATATGGGGCTTGTGGCCTATCTTACGCGATGGCTATCGGCTGAGTCGCTGGCGTGCGGCGCGATGGCCGGAGCCGTGTTCGAGAGTTTTGCAGTCTCGGAGATTCTCAAGAGTTTCTCCAACGCAGGACTTGAATACCGCGATTTCGTGTCGTATTACCGCGGCCGCGACAAGATTGCCGTCAAACGCGACGGACAGATGGTCGAGACTGAATGTGAAATAGACCTTGTCATCGAGGAAAATGGAGTGTTGTACCCAATCGAAATCAAGAAAAGCTCATCGCCAAAGGCGAGCGACGCTGCTGCGTTTGTCGTCCTCGACAAAATCAAGGGCAAAAAGCGCGGGCAGGGGGCAATCGTTTGCAACTGCGCGGCGCCGATGCATTTGCGCGGCAATCTGCTGTCCATGCCCATCTGGTATCTGTAGTGTCATTATTCCAGAGAACCCCCACCCCCTACAGTTGTAGGGGATTGCTGTTTTATGCCGATTTTGTGTATACTACAGCGCAACTGTTTAGCAAGGAATTCGCACGATGACAATGAGAACACTTCTTTTTTCTAGCGCGGCGCTTGCGTTTGCGGCGGGCGCGGCCGGGGTGATCGCCGACAACTGCGATGTCGTCAATCCAGACGCGACCAACAAGTGCGGCGTATTGCTACTCGGCGACTCGATCCGCATGGGCTACTGTGGTTTTGTCCGTGAAGCCATGCAGGACAGGGCAGAGGTTTTCTGGCCGGAAGGCAACTGCATGTTCGCGCACTACACCTTGCGCTTCCTCTACGACTGGCGGCATATCATGCCAGACCCAGCCAAAATCAATGTCGTGCATTGGAACAACGGTCTATGGGATATGGGGCAACGTGACGGTCGAGAACCGCTTACGCCGCGTGAAGACTATGTAAAGACGCTTGTCCGCATCCACGGCGAACTTCGCCGCTACTTCCCGAACGCAAAGATCGTCTTCGCCACGACGACCCCGATAAACACGTCCATCAAGTGCGAACAACACACCTTGGGCAATGCCATTGTCGAAGAGTATAACGCGGCAGCCGTCGCCGCGCTGAAGCCGCTTGGCGTCGAAATCGACGACCTTTACTCCTTTGTCCGCGACAATGCCGTGCCGTATGTAGATATAGTCCACTACACCCCAGAGGGATCTCGGCTTATTGCAGGGGAAGTGGTGCGCGTCATCGACCGCCAGAGAAAAGCCGCGCAATAAGCCATCGTCACCCACCCCCTACAGTTGTAGGGGATTGGCATTTTGCAGGAAATTTTATAAAATGTCGGCATGGAGGAACTCTATGAAACTCACACACATTAGACACCTTGCCGCCATCGCAGTCGTCGCACAATTGGCGATGAGCGCGTCAGCGGCTCCAATCGACAACTACACCGACCTCACGAACGCGGTCGCGAACGCCAATACGGGCGATACGATCAAGCTCAAGGCGGGCACGATCAACGTCACGGCGACGATCACCGTCACGAAGGGCATCACGCTCTCCGGCGGCTGGACGGACTATGCCACGCGCGCGCCCGGCGCCGTGACGGTCCTCGACGGCAGAGACTCTGCGGACTGCAAGCAAGTCCTCTATGTCCGCGCCAACGCGGCGGAAGGCCTCGTCACACTCGACAGCCTGTGCCTGACGCACGGCTATGTCCGGGGGCTCCGGCAAGGAATCCCGGCCAGTTCCCCGAAGGACAACTGCGACCTCGCGATCACGAACTGCCAGTTCGTGGCGAACGGATCTGCGAGTGACGGCGGCGATGACGGCAACGGCAGGGGCGCGTACCTGAGCATGGATGGCGGTTCGAGAAATCCGGTTGTGACAATCAAAGACTCGCTTTTCGCGGGGAACATCATCACCATTCCCTCCGCGAAGGGTCCATATGGAGGCGGCCTCTATGTGAAGAAACTTTCGTCCCTCGTGGTCGATAACTGCGATTTCATCACCAACGGCGTGCCGTTCTCCGTCGCTGGCAACGGCTACACCCCCAGTACCACCCCGTGCAACAGCGGCTTCTTCGGCACGGCGATCTACGTGAATGGCGTTCCGGCCTCGATTTCGGACTGCCGGTTCCTCGGCAACTTCGCGCGTGAAGGATCGACGGTTGGTTTCTCCGGTGCCTGCGGCGGCTCTTCCATCTCGAACTGCCTCTTCGCTGCCAACCAGCACAACAAGATTGCCTGGAGTAATAAAACCTTCGGCACAATCAACGTGAACATGGCGGCGGCTTCGGACACGCTGGAAATATCGGGCTGCACGATCGCCTACAATGCCAGCGGCAGCGAACTTGTCGCGGCGGGTCTCACGGTCCTAACCGGCACGGTCAATGTGCGCGACTCCATCCTCTTCGGGAACCGCGTGGGGTCGGGCTCCACCGTTGGCTCAGACATAATGACCGGCGACAACGGCACGGTCAACATAGCCTACTCGCTCGTCACGGGGAGCTCGGACGCCTATTGCTCTGGCAACGTCGACGCCGGAACAGGCGTCATCTACGGCGACCCGCTCTTCGTGACGGACGACGCGACGGTCCTGGGCAAGCTGACCTTCAACACATCGAAGGCCTATTATGACCCGACAAAGACGACACAGGAGGAGACGCTCGGCTTCGACCTGCACCTGCGCTCGAAGGTTGGATACTTCCTCAACGACGGGACGCTCGTCGAGAACGGGACGGAAAGCTCTCCGGCGATCGACGCGGCAGATCCGGCGTCGGACTTCTCGCGGGAGACAGACCCCAACGGCGGCCGCCGCAACCTGGGCTTCTACGGCAACACGGCCGAGGCCTCGCGCTCGCGCCTTGTCTCGGCGGAAATCGAATCGGTCACGATTTCGTTCCCGAACGGCTATTCGAAGCCGGATGTCACGGTGACGCTCGCGGATTCGGAAGACGCCTATACGGCGGAGATCGTCCTCTACAGTGGAATCGAGGGCGCTATGCCGGACGGCTGGACGTGGACGAACTACGTGCACGGTGCCGCGCAGGGCTCGACGAGCGTTCTTTCCCCGAACGAATACCTTACGGCTGGCGACACCTATTCGATTCGCGTGGAAGCGTATGTAATCGGCACCGCGGCGGTCGCGGAGCAGTCCACTGCCGTTGTGACTGGCACGATCCCACCGTGGGTTGGCCACGGCGGCGGCGCGACGGTCGTCCACGTGCGCGAGGGCGCGGACGCGAAGATGGACGGCTCCGATTGGGCGAACGCCTTTCCTGACATGAAGAGCGCACTTATGGCGGTGACGGCGGACAAGACGGAAATATGGATTGCCGGAAATATCATCTACGACTCTACGCCGGGGACGCTGAATCTTGCGGGGCCGCTCACGATCCGCGGCGGCTTCACTGGTCTCGAGGATACGGCGGCAGCGCGTCCGGCAGGATCGCATGCGACGCTCGACGGCGCGGGGAGCTTTGACCTTCTTTCCATCGGGAACGGCGCGGGCTTCGACCTCGTGGTTGAGCGGCTCTGTTTCACACGGGCGACGTCCTGGGGCGTCTCCAAGTCGGACGCCGGCGACGCGACGTTCCGCGACTGCCAGTTCCTCGACAACGGCGGGCGGACGAAATATTACGCCGGCGGCGCACTGAAGCTCACGGGTGCCGGTGCCGTGGTGACGGTCGAAGGATGCCGCTTTGAAGGCAACATTTCCAGTACGAATTACGTCTCGTCTCAGCAATACGCCACTGCCGTCGGCAGTGCGCTTTCAGCGACGAGTCTTGGTCGTCTTGTCCTCGTCGACACGAGCTTCGTCACGAACGGCATCGCCATCGCGGATGGCGCCGTCAATCCGTTCGGCCCGGTATCCGCCGGCTCCGACGGCGTGGCGCTCAAGGCGGAAGCCGCGTCGGTCGTCGCGCGGAACTGCCGCTTCGTCGGGAACACCGGTCACACATGGCAAACGGGCGGCATCGTATCGCTCGTCGGCGCGAGCGGCGGATCGGCCTTTACGAACTGCCTCTTCGCCGGAAACCAGACGCCGTGCTCCTACCGCCGTTCCGCAAACAACGGCACCACCAAATACATCCACTACTCCGGCACCGTGAGCGTGCGCCTCTCGAACGCGGCGCAGACTGTCGATTTCAGCCAGTGCACGATCGCCTACAACCTCGGCGACTCGCTTTTCGGCGGCGGCGGCCTTGAAGTCCATGGCGGCACGGCGAACGTCGTGAACTCGATTCTCTTCGGGAACCAGCGGGGGCCGGAGGCGACAGGCGGCGCGGATATCTGCGTCTTCGATGGCGCAGTCTTGAACCTCTCCTACTCGCTTGCCACGGCCAATGACGCGGCGAGGGTGAGCTGCGAGGAGGGCGGCACGATCACAACCGACGGTGTCATCTACGGCGATCCGCTTTTCATGACGGACCGCACGACCTACGATGGCTGGACGATTGTAAGTACGACGAGTGTCGGCAGCTTTGTCTACAACGTAGCGTCGAACGCGACGGATCTGTGCGCCATCAACGCCCACCTCCGCAGCAAGACGGGCTACACGGACGAGACGACGGGCGAGCTCGTGCGGACACCGCGTGTGATGAGCCCGGCAATCGACGCGGGCAGGGAGGGGACGCCTTACGCGGACGAGCCGTCGCCGAATGGCCGCCGCGCTAACCTCGGCTTTTACGGCAATACGCCCTACGCTTCGCGTTCCGAGTCCAGCGGCTTCATTCTTGTTGTCCGATAAGCCAAATGGATGTTTCACGAAGAGGTTTTCTTGCGACGGCGGGAGCGTATGGTGCATGGAGTGCGTTCGGGTCGTCGCTAAAGACGGCGATGAAGTACGACCGCGACGCGGTGCTGAAGCGCTTCCGATCGCAGGCCGCCGACACGGACGCCCGCGTCAATGCGGGGATAGAGGCGAACAGGAAAGGCCCGATGCGTTTCACGTTCAAGGACGCTGCGGGCAAGATGCTGGAAAACGTCCGTGTCAAGGTTGTGCAGAAGACGCACGACTTCAAGTATGGCGCCAATATCTTCATGCTGGACGAAATCGGCGACAGCAAGGAGAAGAACGAAGCGTACAAGGAGCATTTCGCCGCGGCCTTCAACCTGGCGACCGTGCCGTTCTACTGGAACGACCTCGAGCCCGAGGAAGGCAAGCCGCGATATGCGAAGAACTCTCCTAAGATCTACCGCCGCCCGCCGCCGGATCTCTGCGTCGAATGGTGCGAGGCGCACGGCATCGAGCCGAAGGCGCACTGCCTGAACTATGGCTTTTTCTATCCTGAGTGGGCTAAGGGGAGCGTAGCCCGCGAAAAACTGCTTCTCGAAAAGCGCTTCCGCGAACTTGCCGGACGCTACGCCGCCCGCATACCGATGTGGGAAGTGACGAACGAAACCTTGTGCGGCCCGTGGATGCGCAATTCCAACTTCTATCGTGAGCACGATTTCGTCGAGTGGAGCTTCAAGCTGGCCGAGCGGTTCTTCCCCGCCAACAAGCTCGTGATCAACGAGTCCAACAACGACTATTGGAACGAGACGCTGGACTTTCGCACACGCGCCCGCTACTTCATGCAAATCGAGCGCGCGCTTTTGAAAGGTGCGCGCATCGACTCGATCGGAATGCAGTTCCACATGTTCTACAAGTCAGAGGACGCCGTTGCTTCCACGCGCCGCTTCTACGATCCGCTTTGCCTTTTCGAAGTGATGGACACGTTTTCTGCACTGGGTCTTCCCCTCCAGATTACGGAAATCACGATCCCGGCCTACTCGGAGGATCCGGGCGACGAGGAGGTACAGGCAGAGATCGTGCGCGAGCTCTACCGCATCTGGTTCTCACATCCCGCGATGGAGGCGATCATCTACTGGAACCTTCCGGACGGCTATGCGAACGCGGCCGAGCCGGGCGACTTCTCCCACGGCGAGAACCGGTACTATGGCGGTCTCTGCCGCTTCGACATGACGCCCAAGCCGGCATACAAGGTCGTAAAGGATCTTTTTGGCAAGGAGTGGCGCACGAATTTCGTGCGCGATGTAGGCGGAGAGTTTGCCTTTCGCGGCTTCAAGGGAACATACGAACTCGAGGCGACCGCAAACGGCAAGACCGTCCGCCGCGAGTTCCGCATCAATCCCGCATTCCCCAGCTCCGTCGACGTGACTGTTGGCTGATGCGGCGCGGGCATATAGGTTGAAAGGGTAAGGGGAGCTTGGAGCTTGGAGGTTGAAACAAATGGGGACATCTGCGATGAACATCAAAACGTTTTGCGCCGTTGCTGTTTTTGCATTGGCGTTCGATTTGCCGGCCGGCACGACCGATGCGTTGCTCGCGCAGATCGGGAATGAGAAGACGGTTACACTAAAGGCCGGTGAATACCGGCTCGACAAAACGCTTGTCATCGACGCAATGCATTCCGACTGCACGATCCGCGGCGCGACGGGTGGGAAAACCGTTCTGTCCGGCGCAAGGATAGTGACGAGCTGGCGCGACGAGGGGAACGGACTTTGGAGCGCGACCGTTCCGTGGGTTTCGAGCCGCCGCGACGGCTTTCATCACATCGTCGTGAACGGCGTATGCCGCGAAAGGGCGAAGGCGCCGGACGAAGGGTATTTCACGGCGCCAGACCGCCGCGCCCCGGAATACGCCGGAGTCGGCTGGATGGACTGGGAGTATTTGTCGGACAAGCACCGCGTCGCGGTCGAGCGGGCGGATGCCCATCCCGAATGGAAACTTGCAGATGCCGATGTCGTCTTCTATCACTTCTGGAACGATTCGCATGCGGTTCCGTCGGCTTTTGAAGTCGATAACGACGGCAAGGCGTGGCTGCGACTTTCGAAGAGCGTTCGCCTTTCGCCATGCAAGGCGCTTTGGCGGATAGAGAATTCGCTCGACGTCTGCAACCAACCCGGCGAGTGGGTCCTCGCCTATTCCGAAAAGCGGCTCTACTACCGCCCTTGCGAGGGCGAGGACATGAGAAAAGCCGTGGTCGAGGTTCCGTTTCTCACGACGCTCGTCCGCATCGAGGGCGCTAAGAACATCCGGTTCGAAAACATCGTCTTCGCCGATTCGCGCTTCGAGTTGTCCGAGGACGACCGCAACGACCATCAGGCCGCGTATTCGACTGGCGCGGCGATCGAGCTCGTGCGCTCGGAGGGCTGCGCCTTCGAACGTTGCACGGCGACGCGGACCGACGCATACGCCTTTGCGGTGGAAGACGGATCGCGCGGCACGCGCATACGCAGGTGTTTGCTCGAGCATCTGGGCGCGGGCGGCGTCCAAATTTCCGGCGGAGGGTGCGGCTGGGCGTACGCCACGCTCACCGGCGAGACGTTCCACACCGAGGACTTGCCAGATCCAAAGACGATAGTAAGCGACACGGAAATCTCCGACTGCACCATCTCCGACTACGGACGCTATTTTGCGGCGGGAGGAGGCGTCCTTTCACGCTACGCCGAGAAGACGGCTGTCGTCCACAACGAGATATGCGGCGGCTACTATACCGGCGTATCGCTCGGCTGGTCCTGGGGCTACCATTTCACTGGGCTCGGCGGCAACACGGTCGCCTTCAACCACATCCACGACATCGGGCGCGGCGTCCTTTCGGACATGGGCGCGGTCTATACGCTGGGTTCGCAGCCAGGAACGCTCATTGCCAACAACGTCATCCACGGCGTGGATGCGCGGGTTTACGGCGGCTGGGGCATCTACAACGACGAGGGGGCCAGCGGCATCACCATCGAGAACAATCTCGTGTACGACACGAAATACGCCTGCTACAACCTGCATTACGGACGTGACATCGTTATACGGAACAACGTCTTCGCCGGCGGGAAAAACGAGCAGCTTGCGCTGGCAATCAGAGAGAAGGCGGTGTCGCTCGCCTTCTACAACAACATCGTCTGGTGGCGGGAGGGGCGCCTGATGACCGGCGCCTGGGCGGACACGCGCCCCTACGAGTTCCAATGGTTCGGCAATGGCGCGAGGAAGATGCATAGACGCACGCAAGGGTGTCTTCTCGACTACAACCTCTACTTCAATCCCGGCAAGGCAGAAGCGGATGTGACATTCGGCGCGGACTACAAATATTTCGAGAACGGCGGCTGGCCGACATACAAGGGCGAGACGGATTTCGCCGGTTGGCGCGAGCGCTTCAAGAAGGATGTCCACTCTCTCTACGCAGACCCGCTTTTCGTCGATCCCGCGAAGAACGACTTCCGTCTGAAGGACGGCTCCCCCGCTTTCGCGCTTGGCTTCCGCCCCATCGACTTCCGCGAGGTTGGTCCCCGCAAATAACCGGTGAGAAGGGCAAGGGAAGGTTGGAGCTTGGAGCTTAGAGCTTAGAGATAGGAGCTTAGAGCTTGGAGTTTGAAGGCCAAGGTGAGGTCGCTGATTGAGAAGGGCTGGAGTTTACCCATTTTTTGACAGTCAAAGTGCATCTCACCCCTGTGAATAAAGTGTGAGACGCATTTTCGTAAGTGAAATGGACGTTTTTCTCCTGGAAAGAGGAAACTCCGATC